>Ga0255769_10003012_pt1 | contig 17460 bp, 18 predicted proteins | sample 041ome_9_FD_179637 | JGI IMG/M metagenome (GOLD analysis project Ga0255769, IMG submission 179637) | Coastal salt marsh microbial communities from the Groves Creek Marsh, Skidaway Island, Georgia - 041413US metaG (version 2) | ecosystem: Environmental > Aquatic > Marine > Intertidal zone > Salt... | reverse complement strand
TACTTGTCTAGCTATGCAAGCAAATCAAAATATAAAACAAAAGTTACACTGGCTGGTAGAGAAATAAATAATTCAATGGAAAATTTTATTACTAATTTAGTAATAAAAGAAATTAGTAAAATAAATAAATTTCCTAAAAAAAAAATTCTAGTATCTGGTCTTACTTATAAGGCAAATGTATCTGATTTAAGAAATTCTTTAGCAATTAAAATTTTTTTAAATATTAAAAAGAAATTAAAAAACGTGACTGGTTACGATCCAATAGCTGAAAAGTTCAAAGCAAAAAAACTTAAAATAATAAACAAATTTGAAAAAGTAAAATCTAGAGATGTAATAATTTTTTTAGTAAATCACACTTGCTTTAAAAAAGATTATATATATTTCAAAAAAAGAAAAAAAACTATAATTGATCCATTTAATTTTTTTAATTAATTAAATTGCCTTATCCCAAGCTATATAGTTATTAGAATGTGATAAATGATGTATTTTTCTATATGACTTTATCTTTATATAAATAAATTCATCTAAGCTAAGTTTTTTAATTTCTATTAATTGAAGTCCATATCCATACTCTCCATTAATATTTATTTGACATGGTTTAATTAACTTAGATTTATAATAAAAAAGATTTCCAGCATTTCTAGCAATAGTACAATCTATAATAACCGGATTTAATTTATGAGGAATAAAATCTCTAAAATTATTCTTAACCTCATAGATATATAGCTCAGAATTATGATCATTATATTTGTCAATGCTTTTGTTTATAAAAAGCCATAATCTTTTTTTTTTGTCATAAAAAAAAGTTGGATCTGCCATGCTTTGATTTTTAAATGCTTTCTTATAAAGTTTCCACTGAGTTGGAAAACTAGTACATTTCCAAATTTGCAACTCTTTAGCTTTAGCCGTTTCTGGAGATAAATATATTTTTTTTTTAAAATTAAAAATAAATGGATATGAAAGATGATAATTTTTACTTAATATCTTTCCTTTTTTTTGATTATTACTTAAGTCTACAAAAGAAATATTACCTTTGCCCTGATCTTTATTAAAATTTTCAAAAAATATAAATATTTTACTCTTAAACTTATATATAAAAGGGTCTGCAAAATATTCGTTTGTTTTATATTTTATAAATTTATTTCCGGTTAAATTAATATCCTTTTTATTTTTTAAATAAAAAATTTTCCAGCTTTTATATGTTGAAGAAATTTTTTCAAAATATCTTTTTTTGTAATAATTAAAAATATGAAAAATATTTATATTTAGATTTTTATTTTTTCTTTGTAATATTTTTTTATAATTTAATTGTTGTTTAGTAAATAAATTGAGTGCTTTTATCACTAATACAATTGTTTTTTCCAAAACAAACTCTTCATGTAATAAAGCATAACTTCTAATATTAAATTTTCCCTTTATCACTTCTTTGTACTTCCCTCTAAAAGTCTCAGTAATTTTTACAGAACTGTAAGGCCTCTGAAATATCAAATCATCAAAACATATTGGGTAACTTGAATCATCACTATATCCATAGTTAATATCCCAAAAAGGCTTAGTATTATTTTTAAAACTGCTAGGAAATTTAGAACCTAATATATTTATAAAAATATCTATATCTTTTTTCTTGTAATCAATTATTTTATTTATTGGAATAAATATAGCTTTTTTAATAAAATTTATATTATTAAGTGACAAACTTTTTTTTCTTTTTTGAAATTTTTTCTCAAAAAAAAATAATAATCTATTTTCTTTTTTTTTTAAGTTTGAATTTGTTTTTATTAATTTAATTTCGTATTCTTTATTTTTTTTTAATGAATTAATTAAACTTATCTGATAATCCTTTATTTGACTGATATCAGGTATTATTAGTCCAATTTTTATTATTCTATGGTTTTTCAATTTTAAATTATATGTTTAAGAATACTAATAAGATAAGAATAATAGTTTTTCTACCAAATTTTACATTGGGTGGGGCGGCTGAATCTCTAGTAAAACTTATTAGATTTTTACCTAAAAAAAAATTTTCAATACTAATAATTTCCTTAGGGAAAAATAGTTATAAGAAAATGCTTTTAAAAATGGGCTGTGATATCATTGAAATAAATTACAAGAAAACTTTCTTCTCTATAATAAGTTTAAGAAGAATTTTTAAAAATGAAATCAATAAAAAGTATAAAAAAACTATTTTACTTTCTAATATTCACTATGCAAATATAGTCTCGATATTATCAACACTTTTTTTAAAAAATATCAAAATAATTTTAACTGAAAGATCATCTCTCTCTGAATTACACTTAACTAATAATTTTTATAAAATAATTAAAAATAAAATAATTTTTTATTTAGTGAAAATTTTTTATCGATATGCAGATTTAATTATAGCAAATTCTAATTTTGAAAAAAAATATATAAAAAAAAATATTAAAATAAATAAGATTATCACTATTCATCCACCCTCTTTAAAAAAAATTTTTATTTTGAATAAAAGTAAACAGTCAAGCAAGGTTTTGAAAATTATTTATGTAGGTAGATTATCAAAAGAAAAAGGTATCTTGACAATTTTAAAAGCCTTAAAAATAATTAAAAATAAATTAAAATTTAATTTTAAAGTTTATGGTGATGGTAACGAAAAAAAAATAGTTCAAACAAAAATCAAATTATATAAAATTGAAAAAGTAGTAAAATTATTTGGCCACCAAAAAAACCATAATAAAATTTTTAAAAATGCTGATTTATTTATTAATGCATCATTATTTGAAGGTTTACCAAATGCACTGGTGCAGGCTTTAAACTTTAATGTTTCTGTAATTTGCTCTAGATCTCCGGGTGGTAATATGGAAGTTGTCAAAAACGGAAAATATGGGCAAATATTTAGTGTAAATAGTGAAAACGATTTGGCAAATAAAATTATGGATTTAAATTCAAATAGACTTTTTTTCAATAAAAATGAAAAAAATTTACATTTAAAAAAATTTACTGAAAAGTTTTCAAACAGGAAATATCAAGTCACTTTATCTAAAATATAATAATATTTTTCTTAGTAAATTCTTTATACTTGTGTTTCTTGATTTAATTTTTTGCTCTTCGAGCATACAATCTTTTTTTTTTTTTATTCTTGCTACACCAGAGCCCTCAAAAGAAAAATCTAGATCAATTTCATTTTTAGAATTATTTTTAAGACTAATTAAATACTTAAATATTTCCTTATTATTTATTTCAGAAAAAAAATTATCTCTATAATTAAATTTAAGGTATGGTAAACTACTCGTTCCATCAATCAAAAATATCCCACCTATTTTCAAAAATTTAAAATAGTGCTCTAATATTATTTTTACATGTTTTTTGGTATGGATTGTATCTAAACAAATAATATCAAAGCTTTTTTTTGATATAAAGGAATTTAAAAATTCAAAATCATCATCTCGACTTTTTATAAATTGCCAATTAGAACTTTTAAATAAATTAGCATAATCAATAACATCAACTGATATTGTGCTTCCTGAATTTTTTTCAGATAAACCTATAAATAATTCTGTAGTATTACCTTTTTCAACACCAAACTCTAAAATATTAATATTTTCTTTATTTAGAAATTCTTGAGGAATAATGTTTTTATACTTATTATAGTAGTCAGATCTCATATTTTATATTAATTCATAAGTTTGCATAATTTATAATATTAGAATATTTATCATAAATATTGAAAATAATTACATTTAAAGTTCAATTTTGCTTTAGAGTTCTTAAAATTTTAATTTTACAAATTTTAAAATGCTTAACTATATTAAAAAAAAAGTAATAGATTTAATAATCAAACATCAGGTAGATAAGCCAATTGTTATAAAAAAAAGTAATCTAAATCTAAATAATCAAACTAATTTTCAAATTCATACTTTTGGAAAAAAAAACCCAAACAAAATTTTTTATGTAATTAGAGTGGATAAAAATGGAGGTGGAGGTTTGTTTTCAAATGTTTTATTTATATTAAATCATCTAATAATTGCAGATAAACACAATTTTATTCCTGTAGTAGACATGCAAAACTTTCCCACACGTTATAACGAGTCAAAGAAAATTTTATCTACTCTAAATTCATGGGAATACTATTTTAAACAAATATCAAATATAAATTTGAAAGATGTGTATAAAAGTAAAAACGTAATATTTACTAATGGATTTATAAATAATGAAATGTCTAAAAATTATAAAAATAACCCTCATTTAAAAAAAGTTTTTAAAAAATATATAATTATTAAAAAAATTTATTTAAAAAATGCAAATCAATTTGAAAATAAATATTTTAAACATAATAAAGTCTTAGGTATTCATTTCAGAGGTACAAGTATGAAAACAATTCCAAATCATCCCCTACCTCCATCAATACAACAAATGTTGTATGTTGTTGATAAAGCATTAATAAAATATAAATTTACTAAAATTTTTTTAGTAACCGATCAATTAGATTATTTGAAACTATTTATAAATAAATATGGAAATAAAGTTTGTTATAGAAATAGTTTTAGATCAAATAAATCAAAAATTTTTCATTTAAATGAAAGAAAGTTTCATAGATATAAAATGGGTGTTGACGCTCTTGAGGATACTTTATTAATGTCAAAATTAAATTATTTAATATGTTCAAGATCAAATATGAGTGAAGTTGCATCAATTATGTTATCAAATAAATTAAAAGTTTTTGAAATAAAAAATGGTTTTAATCCAAACAAAATTTTATATTCACAAATAAATTGGTACATTAAACAATTACTCCCAGAAACATTAGGCGGTTTTAAAAAAAACTTGCCTCTAAAATTTGAATTAAATAAATAATAATATGAGAAAAAATTGTCTTATTTGTTTATCATTTAAATTAAATAAAATATTAAGTTTAGGTAAACATCCTTATGCAGATACATTTATTTCAAAAAGCAAATTATCTTATAAAGAGCCAATTACTAAGTTGGAAGTTGATATTTGCAAGAGTTGTGGATGTGTTCAAACTTCACACTCAACAAGTACTTTCAGGCGGTATAACCTATATAATTATTCCTATACATCATCAAATTCTAATTTTTCTAGAAATCATTGGAAAAAATATGCAATTCAAGTTTCAAAAGATTTAAAAATAAATAAAAAAACTAAAATTCTCGAAATAGGATCAAACGATGGTTTTTTACTAAGGCAATTTAAAAAATTGAACAAATGTACTGTTGTAGGCGCTGATGCATCAAATTATATGACCAGAATTTCAAGAAAAAATAAAATTGATACATTTAATTTAATTTTTAACTCAAAAAATAGCAAAAAAATTTTAGAAAAATTTGGTAGATTTGACGTTATTGTAGCAAATAATGTATTTAACCATTCAGATAATCCTTTAGATTTTATTAAAGGAGTTGAAAATCTTCTTAAAGAAAATGGATCATTTATTTTTGAATTACCTTACTGGCTTGACACTGTAAAATCAAAGAAATTTGATCAAATTTACCATGAGCATGTAACCTATTTTAATTTTAGAATGATTCAAAAAATGATTTCAAAGAGAAAATTAAAATTTCAAACGGCCAAAAAAATTAATTACCATGGTGGCTCTATAAGAGTTCATCTTAAAAAAAATTTAAAAACTAAAAATGAAAAATTACTTCAAAAATACATTTTAATTGAGAAAAAAAATAATCTTTATAAGCTAAATACTTATTATAAATTTCAATCCTTCATAGAAAACAAAAAAGATAAATTATTGCTAAAGTTAAAAAAAATAAAACACGAGAAAAATAGTATCATAGTGGGAATTGGTGCTGCCGCAAAGGCAAATACACTTTTAAACTCATTTGGATTAAATAATAATATAATTGATTTTATAACAGAAGCATCTAAACATAAGATTGGAAAATTTACACCAAAATCAAGAATTCCTATTTATAGTGATGAATATTTAAATAAATATAAAAATAAAAAATTGTATGCAATAATACTTAGTTGGAATATAAGCAGTGATTTAAAAAGTAAACTAAAAAAAATAAATAATAATATTAATTTTTTAAAAATATAATGAAAGTTAGAAACATAAAAAAAAGTATAAAAAAACCCTTGCAGATGTTTAAAGATAAAAGAGGAACTATAATAGACATCTTTTACAAAAAAAATATTAATCATATTGCAATTATTGACTCAAAACCTAATGCAAAAAGGGGAAATCATTACCATAAAAAAACTACACAACATATGTTGATAACAAAGGGTTCACTAGAGTATTGGTACAAACCATTAGGAAGTAAATCAAAGACAAGAATGAAACTTCTTAAAGTTGGGGACTTGGTTTCAACACCTCCAAAAGAAATTCATGCACTAAAAATTGGAAAAAAAGGGAATCAATTTATAGTTTTTAGCGAAGGCTTACGTGGAGGAAGAGACTATGAGTCAGATACATTTAGAGTTCCTTCAATAATGAATGACTAAAAAAAAACTGCTTATTTTTGGCTCTAATGGTGGGTTAAGCTCAAATATAATAAAACTTATAAAAAAAAAATTTGAGATAATAAAAATTAATAAAAAAATTTTAAATTTCAATGAAAAGCAGATGCATTTAAAAATAATTCAAATTTTATCAAAATATAATCCTGATGTAGTCATAAATTCAAGTGGAACACTTGGTGCTAATAATTTAAAATACCAAGAGGTGTTTAATACTAATTTTGGTTCTAATTGGGAAATAATTAAATTTTATACAAGTAAAAAAATTACAAAAAAAATCAAAATAATTTTAATTGGTTCAACTTCCTACAATAAAATCAGTAAAAATTATCTTTTATATTCTTCTTCAAAAGCAGCCTTACATAGTTTATATAAAGGTTCAAAAAAAATTCTAAAAGAAAGAAAAATATCTTTGTCTATTTATCACCCAAAAAGAATGAAAACAAAAATGATCAAAAATTTAAATTTTATTAATAAAAATTCAGGAATAAATCCTAAAATAGAGGCAAAAAATATTATTAAACTAATATGAAAAAAAAAGCTTTCATAACGGGAATAGCTGGACAAGATGGTAGCTATCTTTCTGAGTTATTATTAGAAAAAGATTATGAGGTTTATGGAATTGTCAGAAGAAATTCCATAACCGAACACCAACGTAACAGATTAACTCATCTAGATGATAAGATTAATCTCTCATACGGGGACTTAACCGATAAGTCTTCTTTGGATAGTGTATTAAAAAAAATAAAACCAGATGAAATATATAACCTTGGGGCTCAGTCACATGTTAGAGTGAGTTTTGAAATACCTAGTTTCACTTTTCAAACAAATGCTATCGGAGTTTTTAATATTTTAGAATCTATGAGAGAGTTTTCTCCTAAAGCAAAGTTTTATCAAGCTAGTTCTTCTGAGATGTTTGGGAGATCTGTAGATGAGGATGGTTGTCAAAGAGAAACTACAAGGTTCGAACCAACAAGTCCATATGGTTGTGCTAAGGTATTTGGATATAACTTAACAAAACATTATAGAAAAGCCTATAAGATGTTTGCTGTAAATGGCATTTTATTTAATCATGAGTCTAAGCGAAGGGGATCAAATTTTGTAACAACAAAAGTTGTTAAAACTGCAATCAGAATTAAAAATAAATTAGAGAAAGAGTTGGTCTTAGGTAATCTAGACTCATCAAGAGATTGGGGACATTCAAGTGACTATGTAAATGCAATGCATTTAATTATTTCACAAGATTTACCTGATGATTATGTTGTTTCAACTGGAGAAACAAGAACTGTTAGAGATTTATGCAATTATGTATTTTCAAAATTAGATTTGGATTTAGATAAATATTTAAAAACATCTGAAAAATTCATGAGGCCTGAAGAATTACCTTATTTAAAAGGGGATTCATCTAAAATAAGAAGTAAACTTAAATGGTCACCAAAATATTCTTTTGAAGATTTAATAGATGAAATGATTAATTTTTGGGAAGAAAATTATAATAAAGAAAATTTGAATTATTAGTTTTTAAGTAAAAAATGATATCTAAGTCAAAATTATTTATTTACAATAATTTCCTAGATCATATTAAATTGTTCTTGTTATTTTAAAGAATATTAAAAAATATTTTGAAATTAATAAACTTACATAAAAAAAAAATTTTTCTACTAGCCTATACTGCAATTGTAGTATCATTTTTAATAATTTCTAGCTACTTCAATATTGATTTAGAAAAGTTTTTAATATTAATTGAAAACAATAAAAATGAGGAAATTGATTTAGATAACTTTTTATTTTTTAAAATAACAATATTTTTTGTATTATTTTCAATTATTTGGACCTTCTTTCTAGGTATTGGGCTTCCACTTCTTTTGTTTGCTTCTTTTTTTTATGACATTTTTCTTGGAACCCTAATACTCGTATCATCTAGAACAATTGGTTCATCTATAATGTATATAATTTTTAAAAATTTTTTTTCAAAAGAGATAAAAAAATATTTAAATAAAAAAAAACTAGTAAATAAAAAACTAATGAACTTTATTAGTAAAAATCAATTCAAATTTTTTTTTTCAATAAGACTAATTCCAGGAATTCCATATCAAATCCCTGATTTATTACCTATTATATTCAATATGAAAATTCTTACATTCATAAGCACAAAATTTCTTGGCTCATTGATATCTAATTTCATAATAATTAATATTTTTAGTAATTTTTATCAAAAATTAGATATTAAATATGTCGAAAATGTCTCAAATACAGATCTAAACTTACTTATATCTATTGTACTATTTATTTTGTTATTAGTTATTGGTTATTACTATAAAGGAAAATATTTTAAAAATTAATTTTTTTTATAAAGAGAATTTATTGAAAAATTATCAACTAAAATCTCATTTACCAATTTAAAATTTTTTAAAGTTTCAGGGCTATAATCCAATTTTTTCATATAAAAATTATTAAAAATATAATCTGCATCATTAATATTATCTACAACGATAAATCTTTTTCTTGAATTTTCATCTATTGTAAATAGTGAATAAAATAATTTATTGTGGCTTAAATTAAATATTTTGATTTTTTCTTTTTTGTCATTATTTAAGATATATTCAAAATTTTCTTTATAACTTAAACCCCAATAATCTAAATCGAATTTATTCTCTAAATTTTTTTTATTTATACTTTCATTAAAATATACATATTGATGTGGATGATTTTTAACAATCCATAATAAAACATTAAATGAATACAAAATTAAAAAAAATAAAAAAGTTTTTTTAATTAAAATTGATTTTAAATTGTAAAAATAATTTATGCATATTGAACTTATAAATATTATTGAAGGATATACAAAATACATCTGTCTCCATCCATTGTACAAAGTTGAATTAAACAAAACTACAGCTATTAAAGGGGCGAATAAGGTAGAAATAAAAAAAATGTCTATGTAGTTATTATTATCTAAATTAAATATTTTCTTTTGAAAAAAATAATAAATCATCAGATAAAGGCCTACTGAAAATAAAATCACATAGAGTATTGGGGTAGTTATAATTATCCAGGTTGGTATAAAATGCCAAGGAACATTTTTGGCATTTATAATTTTATTAAAAAATAAATTAAACGTTTCAATCTCAAAATTAGCCATCCCTTTAAATGCAAAAATAAAATTATTTACCGGACTCTCCCATAAATATGGCCAAAAAATTATTACAAATAAAAAAACTAGAAATAAGTTAGATAAATTTAAAAAAAATTTTTCTTTAAAACACTTTTGAAATAGATTTTTAACATTATTGATAAAAAAAACTAGTATAGGAATTAAAATACCTAATATTCTTACATCAATTGATAAAGCAGCAAATATTGAAAAATAAAATGAATTTTTTAAATTTTGATTATTTATAAATTTTATAGCGTAGAATGATGAGATTACAAAGAAAGATAAAAAAACAAGATCTTTATTATTATAAAAACTATTTGCAAAAATTCTCGGACTTAAAATAAGAATTATAGATCCTATCAAAGGTACGAACCAATTTTCAAATCTCAACTTTAAAATTTTATAAAAAAAAACTACACCTGTAAAAAAAACTAAAAAATTTAAATAATGCCTTAAAATAAACTGATTTTTTTTATCTTTTACTTTAAAAACAATTTCTAAAAAAGATGCAGGAGCCTCAAAAACTACCCCATATATTTTTTGCTCATAGTTTTTAATATTAGGAATATTTTTATCTTTTTTAATTTTTTTTGTATATTCTTTAGATACTATTTCTCCTAAGTAATTAAGTGTAACAAAACCTTTAATTCTTGATGAGTATTCGTCTGAAGATACACCATAATCTTTTACAACAAATATTCCGCTTATAAAAAAAATTAAAAAAAATAAAAAAGTTAATTTTTTTTGATAGTTTGAGGTTAAAAATTTATTCAATGCAGTAATGTTTTATTTTAACTATGATAAATCTAATTTTCTTCTTTTTCTTTTATATAATTTAATAAATTATCATCAGATTTAATATTAAGTATTAATTGAGACAAAAGACCAATAAATAAAAATAGGAAACCCATAAACAAAAGAAATACAGTTAAAATAGGTAACGGGGTCTGATCTAAATCAACTTTTAGGAATAGTTTATTATAAATCATATATAAAAAAACCACTGTAGAGCTAAAAAAGCTCCAAAGTCCAAACTTACCAAAGAAATATATAGATGGTCTTTCGCTAAATTTAAATATATTCATATAAATTAAATCAATTAAAATCCTAAAAACTCTATTCATACTATACTTTGATTGCCCTGAAACTCGTGGTCTATGATTGACTTCTATCTCTTTTATTTTCCAGTTATCAAAACTTATTCTCGCTGCTAATAATCTATGAAAATCACCCCAAGAAATTCTATAATCTATTATATCTTTTTTTAAAACTTTAATTGCACAACCATGATCGTGCAACTTTGATTTTGTAAACATTCTTACAATTAAATTTGCTAATTTACTTGGTAAATTTCTTGAGAAAAAATTATCTTTTCTATTTTTTCTCCAACCTGAAACCATATCGTAACCACTTTCATAAATGTTTATCATTTCGGAAATATTTGATGGATCATTTTGTCCATCTCCATCTAAAAAAATTAAATTTTTATATTTAGAGATTGAAACTCCAGTAAAAATTGCTGAAGATTGAGAATAATTAATTTTATGTCTAACCAATATAGTTTTAACGTTATTTTTTAGAGTTTCTTTTAATTTTTTAAAAGTATTATCTTTTGAGCCGTCATCAATATATATTATTTCAAATTCTCTATTATTGTTAATTAATTTTTTAACAATTGAATTAATCTCATCATTTAATTTTATTACGTTATTTTCTTCATTAAAAAATGGGATAATAATAGAATAATTCATATTGATATTAATAAATTGTTATTCACTAAATTCAATACAAAATTGAATTAGTAATCAATTTTAAATTTTTCAATTGAATTGCAATACTTTGAAAATCTTATCTTTTCTAAGTGAAAATTTTCATTTATATAATTTTCAAAACTTTGATTGGATTTTACTTCAAAGATTATACTGTCTTCATCTTCAAATTTAATTTTTTTATTTATTTTAGAATACAAACAATATTTAATATTTGTATCAAAAGTAACTCTTAGTTTAAATAAATTAAAATACTCACGTTTATATTTAACTAATGTTTTGGGAAAACATAATCCATATTCATTATCAAAATATCCATTATTTAAAAAAGTTTTAAAATTTGATAATTTTTCTGAAGTTTTAAATCTACCTTCTATTGAATTTATTTTTTTTTCCACCATGACAAATTTATTATCTTTTAATTCAGAATTATAATATCTGAATCTTATTTTTTTTCGTGGAACTACACCTTCAATTGAATTATTGTAAGATGAAAGTTTGTTATTATCAAAATATATTGAATTTACAATTCTGTCTGGAAAAATTTTTTTTCCATCATTTTTTTTAATCCAATCATATAAAAGAGAAATTTTATTTAAGTTTACTCTATATTTGTTTTCTATTCTAAAGCTCATATTTTATCTAGATTTAACACCATATCTTTTATAATATTTGGATGCCTGTTTTATTTTTTTTAAAGTTTCAGCTTTTGAACCATATGCTTTAAATGAAACAATATTTTTTTCTTTATAATTTAAAAACCATATTAATATTTCCTCTAAAATTTCTGGATTTTTAATTCTTAAATCTTCTAAATTATTAATAGAGTCATTTAAAAATTCTTTTGATGTTGTAACCACTTTTGTATCTAGTTCTCCCATATCAATAATTTCAATCATTCCAATAACTTTTACTTCAACCACACTTCCTCTTGAAATTTTAGCCCCTATAACTATTGCATCTAAAGGATCTCCATCACCACCTACACTTAAAGGTAAAACCGTTTTTGGTATCATGCCATAATTTACTGGATAAGATCGATATTGGATTAATCTTGGCTTCCCCATAAAAAATCATGCTCTAAAGAACCATCAATTTTTGATACTTCCCATTTTTCATTAGTTCCTTTTGGAATCTCAATTACGACATTTATTGTATCCTTAGATAAAAAAGTCTTATAACCTGAAATAAAATTTTTCTCTCCAATAACTTTATATTCATTTAATATTTTTATTTTTTTATTAAAAATTTCAGATTTAACAAAATTTGTTAGTATTAAATAAATTAAAACTATACATATAAAATTATTCATTAAAATTTTATACTTGATAAGTCATCTTTATCATACATTACAAGTGTGTTCTTACATGTATTGTTTTTTAAAATAACTAAACTTCCAAAAAACTCTTGCTTTTTGTTATATGCAGAGATGCAATATTTTGTAGTATCAATTATAGATTTATTAACTCTAGTTTCAGATGAATCTTTTGAAGCAATTCCAATATTTGAATTTTTAATAAAAACATTTTGAAGCTTAACTTTGCTTTTTTCACCAATCGAAATTGCTTTATCGCCACATAAATTTAAATTCAGTAAATCTACATCATATATTCCTCTTGAAAAATCAACGCAATCATTAAAAGATTTTGTAATTAATATCTCTTTAAATCTTATTTTAGAAAAATCAGCATCCAATCCATCACTTAAACTATTTTTTATTTCAATTTTATCTATTACTCCAGTACTCCTAATGAAATTCACAGAGTCCTCACATTTACTATTTTCAAAAAATAATTTTGTATTGACTAGATTTGAATCTATTATTGTTAAGCATCCTGTGAGATTTTCATTATTGAATGTAATTCCATCTGCTAGACCTTCTAAATTTGACAAGTCATTAAAATTAATATTCCATCCGCTAATTTGTGACTTATATATAATACTTCTTCCCATCCAATTTTTATTGTTAATAGTTAATAACTTATTTGTGCGATCAATTTGAATTTCCGTATGCTTATTTGTGGCCAGTACAAAATCATTTTCTATTTTTATTTTTCTAAATTTATTTATTCCACTACTTTGTCTTTCAATAAATCCTGACTTATATTTTTCTTTATTCAATCCAACAAAAATAATTTTAATAAAAGTCTCATCATAATTTAAATCTAGTTTTTCTTGAGATATAATTTTCTTCTTTAATTCAGAGCTTATGCCAGAATATAATCTACAATCTAACAAATCAAAATTACAAACCTCTATATTAGTTTTTTCATTAGCTAAGGAATTATTTTGTGCAAATATTATTTTGTCATTTTTAGAAAAATTTTTTTTGTATTTTTTATAAAAATTCTTTTCTAAAAAAAAATTTTTTTTTATGACTTTAGCATTCTCAATTTTTTCCAATCTAATTACTATAAAATTCAAAACTTCTTGAATTTTATTTATATTTAGTTCTAGACCATTTTTATTTAATTCTTTTTGAAATTTATTTAGATTTATTTTTTCTATTAAATTTATTGCACCTCTTGCTCCTGACTTAGCTTGATAATTTACAGCAGGGTGCCAGATTAAGTTTTTTCTGTCATACCCTTGGGCTTTTTCTGCCTCATAATAATCTACTATTAGAGGCTTTATATTCATAAAGTTAAGTATCTCTGAGCCACCATCATAATAAATATTTTTAAATTCATCATAAATTGGGTCATAATAAAATCGTCTATCATCTCTCGATAAATTATGTGTTGATCCCAAAGCATACATCAATGACTCAAATATATTGTTGTTTTTATTTTCAATTTTTGAAAATATTTTTGGATCAATTTCCAATACACCAGTTAAAGCATATTCTCTTTTTAAAGCTGGGTCCGACATATATGCTAAGTTAATTGTATTTAAAGCATTTAATGAAGAGTAAAATTTTTCATTTGACCCCTTAATCCAATTATTATTTGAAATTCTTGATAAAAAAGGTCTTACTATTGCTTGTCCTAGCCTTGTACTTGGATTTCTTCCGCTTGGATTCTTTTCAAATACTTCATGACCTTCTATAATTGGTGCCTCTACCTGATCATTGTACTCTAAAAATTCTTTTCCTATGTATTCTTGAAATATATATTTTGACGTAATGCCATTTATTTTTACTTTCTTATAAGATGTTCTGGGAGATAAATAACCAATTTCATCCATTAAAACAGATGTAAATATTTCATTATCATGGCCTCTTGTTTCAGGAAGAAATAAGATAAAGTTTGTAATATTTTCTATATTACCATTATCAAGCTTTACATTTATGCTTGAATATAGATTTCCATTTTTAAATTTTAAATGATCTGGATAATCACCATGAAATCTAATTCTTGAATTAAATTTACAAATTGTTCCATCAAAAAATATAAATTCTAATTTTGATTTAAATCTTTTCTTAAATTTTTTATCTAAATAAAAATTAATATTAAAATCATTTTTATTTAATTCCATTAAATGTTTCATCTCGAATAAGTTTGAAATCCATCTTCTTTTATTATTAGGATCAATATTTATCTGTTTTAATTTATCAAGAGTTAATAAATTATAATTATTGCATTTTGAAAATGCATGTGATGGATTAATTAAAAGTGAAAATAGACAAATTAAAAATACTTTCTTTTTTATATTAATTATTAAAAATTTTAATTTCAAAACTAACAATTTCATTAATTTGCTCTAGGGATTTTTTTATTTCCTCAATTTCTTTTTTTTCTCTAATTAAAAGTTTATAATAATATTCTATTATATTTTTTTCGTTTGCTTCTCTACTGTAATAATTTAACTTAGTATGATTTTCTAAAATCGGTATTGGTTTAATAGATTTTATTTCTAAATAATTACCATAAAATTCTTCATTAAATGACAATGATAATGGGAGAAAATTTATTTTTTTTAAAATAAATTCTAAAATTTTTGAAGAGAATAAAATTCCAATTATAAGTAATGCTAATCCAATCCCCCATAATCTACTAACTCCATAAGTTACTCCTAATGTAACTAAACCAAAAAATATAACTAGTTCTAAAGGATTTTTTACTGGATTTCTAAATCTTACTATTGAAAGTGCTCCTATCATACCCAAAGAAAGAGCAAAATTATCTGCAATCATTTGCGTTATGACAAAAGATATTGGTGGTAAAAGTAAATAAGTCATCAAATGATGCAAAGTATTTGCCCATCTCTGTTTAATCAAAACCAATGAAAAAAATATTGCTAGACCAGAAAAAACAGACAAAACTACATTTATAATTTGATTATAAAATTCCATTTAAATATAAATTGTATATTCTAAATAGCTTAATTTTAAAGTAATTTTTTATTTGAAGATGTTGATATGAATAAAATACTTGATATATGATGCTTCATAATGCCAAGAGGTGAGAAAGATAAATTTTATAAAAAGTCTATTAAAAAAATTTTAAATTTTTTTGATTTAGAAATCAGAAGAAAAAATAATTTTCAGGATAGATATTTTGATTCTGTTGCAGAGATATCAGATGATGAAAAAAAAACTTTAGAAAAAATTTCTGAAATTGCTCTTTCTAGCACAGCTAACCAGTGGTCTATAATCCAGTCGTTAAAACACATAAAAGAAAAAAATGTTCCAGGCGAGATTGTTGAATGTGGAGTTTACAAAGGAGGAAGTTTAATCCTTATTTGCTTAATTGCACAAATGCTTAAATTAAATAGACAAATCATAGGCTATGATACTTTTGAAGAGGGATTTGACAAGATTAGTGAATTTGATCTAAGCACCAAAGGAAAAAAAATTGAAAAATTAAGTTTTGAAAAAAATTTCTTTCCAAGTGTAGATGATGTATTAGATATAATTAAAAAATTTAACATTAAAGAAAATTATTTTCCAAAATTTGTAAAGGGTAAAACTCAAGAAACACTTTTGTTAAGTGAAAATCTTCCCAATTCAATCTCTTTTTTAAGGTTAGATACCGATATTTATGAACCCACAGCTGATCAATTAGATAAATTATACCCTAAACTTTCAAGTGGCGGAATTTTGCATATAGATGATTACGGACACTGCCCAGGTGTTAAAAAAGCTGTAGATGAATATTTTAAGGGTCATAATATCTGGCTACACAGAATAGATTATACTTGCCGATTATTAATTAAAGAATAAATATTTTATTTATTACCAAATTATTCGCCACCAGAAATACTTATAACTTCATTTGTTATAAATTGATTTTTATTTGATATTAAAAAAAAAATATAATTTGCTATATCTTTTGGTTCTGCCATCTTATTCATTGGTACAAGTTTTTTTCTTTTTAAAATATTTTTACTTAAAACTTTATTATGAATTTTTGTATATGTAAGACCAATTTTTATCACATTATAAAATATATTATATTTAGAAATTTTTTTTTCATCTATATAGAATATTAATTGTTGTTTCTATTATTTTAATCCTTGCCAGATATTCTTAAATATAAATATCTTTGGTATTTTTAAATTTAAATTTTTGTTACCTTGATTAATAATTACCACTATAATGACCACTATTACTTAGTCTTCAATCTAATATATTGAGTTTTTTATTTTTCAACATAACTAATAAATATAGTATTACTTAAATAGAAGAATTCAAAATTAAATTAAAAATTAAAGAAATATGATATGCATCGTTCAAGCTAGAATGTCATCTAATAGATTACCGGGCAAAATATTAAAAAAAATTAATAAAATGCCGTCAATCAAGATACTTGTTAACAGCCTAAAAAGAAGTAAATTATTTAAAAAAGTAATTGTCGCAACTTCTAATCAAGATACAGACAAAAGACTTGTCGAATTTTGTAAAAAAAATAATTTAAATTTATTCTTGGGTTCTCTAAACAATGTTTATGAAAGATTGTTTACTTGTGCAATTAATCATCAAGAAAACTACTTTGTGAGAATTAGTGGAGATAGTCCTTTTATGGATGTAAAGATAATTAAAAAATTATTGTTATTAAAGAATAGAAAGAAAAACTATGACATATATACAAATGTTTTTCCTAGGACATTTCCTAAGGG
>Ga0255769_10002990_pt1 | contig 17545 bp, 13 predicted proteins | sample 041ome_9_FD_179637 | JGI IMG/M metagenome (GOLD analysis project Ga0255769, IMG submission 179637) | Coastal salt marsh microbial communities from the Groves Creek Marsh, Skidaway Island, Georgia - 041413US metaG (version 2) | ecosystem: Environmental > Aquatic > Marine > Intertidal zone > Salt... | reverse complement strand
CCTCGTTTTGATCGACCCGACCCACGAGAAGGCACGGGATCTCGCTGTGGATTTCAAAGTCATTCTGAATTGCAGCTGCTTCCTTCGAATCACACCACAGAAGAATTCGCTCGCGCTCAGTACGCGCGATCGAAAATTTCTTGCTGATTGCCACAAATCCGAGGAAAATCAGTGAATTCACGGGAATCGAGGCGATCAGAACAAATCGCGGCAATACAAACCTGCCAATAATTGTCTGGAAGATTGCTATTCCGATCGGCGTTACCAGGGCCGCAATGACTGCAGTTTGAAGAGCTGTCCGAAACGCTGGGCGCTCTGGCAATCCGAGCACGTAGCCCACCCCAGCACTGACGACAGCAGCAGTCACAAGCGCCCACAAACGTGGCGAAGCAGACAGGTCGTACATCCCGCGGGTCGCTGCGTGGAGCTTTCCAAGCAGCAAAGTTCCGGCGACAACCGTTGAGAGAAAAGCCCCGCGCACCACTAGTCGACTCGACACGGCAACTATTATCGCCTCATCAAGCAGCTGTTCTGTTGATGCTGTCCTCAATCAACCACCGGCGCAGAAACTGGCCTGCTGAATTTTTTCCTGCGCAGTCTTATTAAGATTGAATTTCGATGAATCTTGAGCAACGAATTCGGGCTATTTTCCGAGAATCTTGGTACCTAAAGAACAATCCAGATGTCCTGAACGATGGAGTTGATGCATGGGAACACTTCTGGCGATTTGGGATTCAAGAAGGTCGATCACCAAATCCGCTTTTTGACCTGAACCATCTCCCGGGTAGCTATCGGACCTTAGTTGAAAAGGCAAACATCAAGGATTACCTCCTCCACCTACATCGTCAGGTGCCTCCGATTGCCTTGTTCGACATTGAATGGTACCTCTCGCAAACCAAGGTCAACTTGCGTGAACAGAGCGTGTTCGAGCACTATCTTCTCATTGGCGCCGACCAGGGGTTTGAGCCGTGCCCGCTGTTTGTCTCAAGCGCCTTTAGGTCTAAGGATGACTCTCTCACTCCGCTCGAGACGTATCTTGCCGATAGGCACCGGTGGAACGACAACATCGGGCCTTATTTTTCCGGTGATCGTTACCTGACCCAGAATGCCGATGTTCAAGAAGCTCAGGTGAATCCACTCCTTCACTTCTTCGACAGCGGCCAGGTCGCGGATCGATTTTCTAACTCGCTATTCGAAGGCAAATTTGTAGGTAAGTACCTTCCCGAAGCCAACACATACTCCGACGTTGTTGCCGCACTTCGGTCTCAACGTGCAATCACACCTGCACAAATAACACCCGACCCACTCGCCCGGCAACTACTTGAGCATGCACTCGCTTCAGACGAACATCTGAAAGCCACATGGCGAACCATCGCAGATAACGCTCACGAAGGGTCGGACCCATTTGACCAATATTTGAGTCGTAGAGCACGGGACATCACCCTTCCCGTTGTCGAAGATCCCAAAGTATCGGTCATTGTCCCAACCTTTAATGATGCCCAAATGACACTGTCATGCCTTGAGGCGTTAGCCGAATCTTCAATCGTCGACTCGTGTCAGATCATCGTGGTAGACGATGGGTCAGACCCAGCAATAACTTTCCCGCTCACAGAGGTGAAGAACCTCACCATGGTGAAATTAAAGAAGAACAGCGGCTACTCGGCTGCAGTCACCGTAGGAGTTGAAGCCGCTCTTGGGGAATACATCTTCCTACACAACAACGACGCTCAAGTTCTCCCCACAACGCTTGAGGTACTTGCTAATCAGTTAGCGGACCCTTCCATCGGAGGTATTGGATGCTTGGTTCTTGATTCGAATTACAGAATCCAAGAGGCCGGTTGTGGGCTCCTCAAGTCTGGATTTGCAACCCAGTATGGAAACGGCGAATCGATGTCCAATCCGTTTTTTCGATATTCAAGAGACGTCGATTACTGCTCAGCTGTTGCACTTATGCTTCGGCGTACTGAATGGGACGGAGTCGGGGGATACTCAGAGGAATATTCACCTGCGTATTACGAAGACGCTGACCTCAGTTGCAAGATTTCCGAACAGGGAATGCGAATTCGCTACTGCGCTTCAGCACTAGTCCTTCACAGTGAAGGTTCGTCTCATGGCTATGGTCTGCATGGCGGGAAAGCGTTCCAATTTAGGAACCGTCGCAAATTTGCAAAAAAGTGGTCTCAACGGTTGCTGAATTGCCCAGACGCAAGCGATTTCTACAAGAGCCCTCGAACCCACGTGACCTCTCACAGCAGGTCCCAACGAGAGGTAATCATTGTTGACTCTATGATTCCCGACCCGACAGTTGACTCAGGGTCAGTTCGAATGTCAGAGATTGTTCTGGAGCTCAACCAAGCGAATAACCAAATCCAGTTTGTTGGTGAGAATTCAAACGACCGATCTTTGTGGTCGTGGCAAACATCCCTTGACGGTATTTGCTGGCATCAAGGGCCTCAAAGCCTGAATGACGCTCTCGAAATCACGCGTTCCGAGGAACCCCTCATCATCATTTCGCGACCAGATGTTTATGCACGCGCAATCTCAAAAGTCTTGGAGCATAGACCTCGCGCATGGGTCGCCTACGACTCTGTTGATTCGCACGAACTCAGACTTCTTCAAGAGCGTGACTTCGAATCAAACGGTGAAGACTCGAACGGTACTTCAATTACAGACCGGCTCGCTCGAGATACACGAACTGAGCGAATGGCTGTTCACTCCGCAGACTGTGTCATCTCCGTGTCTCAAACTGACACTTCACATTTCAAGTCTTACGCTCCGGATCAAACTTTTTTCGAAATTTCCAACATTCACAGAGTTCAACCCCCACCCGCTAGGGAAGGGCGACGCGATGTTGTCTTCGTCGGTGGCTATCGACATACACCTAACGTATCCGCGGCACTCTTCGCAGCGCATGAGGTTATGCCTTTAGTCTGGCGTTCCCAGCCAGCTTCAAGGTTGATATTGGCTGGAAGTTTTCCACCTGAAGAACTGCGTAGCCTAAGGTCTGAAAGGATTTTGGTACCCGGATGGCTAGAGGACCTCTCCTCGGTATACCAAACCGCAGCTGTATCAATTGCTCCCTTGCAATTTGGCGCTGGTGTCAAAGGCAAGGTTGGGGAGGCAATGGCACTCGGGATTCCAGTCGTCGCCACCCCAATCGCTGTTGACGGAATGCACACCTCGGATGGATTAAATGTACTCGTCGCCGACTCCGGTGAAGAGTTCGCAGAGGCGGTGGTCAAGTTAATGTTTGATGAGGAACTCTGGCAGCAAGTATCTGAAGGTGGTCGAGCCTTGATTGAGGAACATTTCTCTCCACGACAGGCTAAGTCTGAAATACAGCGACTGATTGACAGCTACGATGCCTACCGCTCGAGCTCGGAACGCCTTCAGCGTTGAAAATGCCTAACTGAGAACCCGAAGCCAGATCGAACCGCCCTGCGGCCCACAGTCAGGCAAGAAGTATTTACTCCAAGTCGCTGGATCAATTTGAGCCAACGCTGAAGGCCAACTCACAACTTCATAGCGAGACGAATTACATAGGAGTGCCCGAAGGAGGTAGATCTCCGTCCACCAACGTCCTTCCTGCCGCCAATGCTCGGGATACTCCCACGGGTAGAAGATGTCGTGGACGTGCACTAGCGCTCCTGGTCGCAACTTAGGTAACAGTGAGAAGGCTTCAAAGAGCACGTCCGAGTTGAACTTGACTACGTGTGATGAATCGATGAAAAGGAGGTCAACGCCATCAAGTCTGAGGTTGTCGATTTCTGTTTCCTGAAGTTTTTGTCGAACAAGTTTGCAGTTCTTTTCAAAATTGGGAACAGCCTCCAGCAGGCGCTCAGGAAAGGGTTCCACGGAAGTGATCTCGGCGTCTAGACCTGCCGCATCGATGGTGTCAATCATCATTGATGTTGACCATCCAGATCCAACTTCAAGGATCTTTGAGGGCCTCTCAGATACAAGGAATCCAGCTAGCCATATTGCGTCTGCCTTGTTGAACTGATCATTTTGTGTCGTGTAGTGACCAAACGACTCCTTCGATACATCCAGAAAACGCCGCACCTCGTTAAATCTTGTAATGCTTGAATCCCTGTCATCAGTAAGAGAGTACGTGAGGCCTTCGAGAGGGTTACCGACAGCGGACCCGTGTTCGAGGTCTTCTTGCGATGGAACAGGTGAATAGAAGTGTCCGTCGGGCCAACCAACCATTCGTCCAGACTAGTGGGAGGGAAGTCGACAGCGACGCAGCTTCAGCACCTACACGGCTGTCGAGCTGAATAGGCGTCACGAAATGTGTACCCCTAACTGCCGATGATCACTCAGAGACTCATCCACCAGAATGGACATCAGAACAAAAGGTTCATCGCAATCACCAACCGAGCTGTCAATTATGAAAGAGTATTGCTCGCCAGGTTTGATCAAAAAATTATCTATCGTGACGCACTCGCCTGCTCTCAGAACTACCTCCCCTACCTGAGAGCGCTCCGCATTCTTGGGCCAAAATAGGTTGATCACCAAATCATCGCCCGAGCAGCCTGTGTACACCTCGTGGTGTGAGATGGTAGACAACCATCCAGGAATCTGATCCGTCCAAGAACCATAGACGGGCGTAATTCCACTCACATCGGTTGGGTTCTCGCCACCCCTGTTGCAAGATTCCTGATACAAGGCAGTACCCAGTTCACTGAGGTCCGCCTCAACAGACGCCGCGGAACTCTTCACAGGCCATGTAGCAAGTTTCAGGGCCATGAACTTGGAGGACTTAAACTCCTTCTTCAAATCACGGAAAGCTAACGCCTCAAAAACCTTTCGCTTGGGTTTCGAGTGTGGCTCACCTACAACCACAAAACTTTCCTCCAGCAAATACGGCACAGACGACTCGTCGTTCACATCTTGGAAGCCAAACCCACTAAATAATGAGGATCTTGGACTCGCCTCCCATCCCGCCACCAAGATCGGAGTACCTCTCGCTCTCTCCGCTTCGAGTGTCGATAAATGCGCAGACCATTCCTCGGAGGTTTTTTCATTTAAACGAATTCCACCTGATGCCACCGGCCAAGTTGCGGTTGCTCGAATTTCTATAACTCCACTAAGAGCACAAACTATGCAAAGGGCAAAAAGGACGACTCTCGCAAAACGATTCATTTTTACCCAACCATCAATTCGAGTGAGCCGATTGTCGCGTTTTTGCCAAAACTCAATCTGCCATTCCCTTAAGGAAGTAACGATCAGTAGAAGAATGGCAACAGTCAGACTTACTAAAGCAACCGCGACTCGCCGATCCCAGGCTTTCGCTGTCGGTGTCAACCAGAGCCACCAGGAGAGATGCCCAATTCCGTAGACCAGTAAAGCCAGACTGATCAGCTTTGTCCTCAGAAAATTATCGCCCTCTTCGCCAACATCCGCGCATCCTTCCTCACTCTCGTTGCCGTGAAAACACCTCAGACTCGCGAGAACCGAAGGAAACTGGAAAATCAGAATAATTGCAGCTGCTCCACAGAATAGAGCGGCAGAACCTGTGTTCGTTTTGAAATAAGATGCAATCAGTTCAAGATGCTCTATTATTTTGGAGGTTCCGCTCTCCTCCACCTTAGACACATCCGAAGCACCGCCTTGCCTCGCTATTCCAGCTCTCTGTGCACGAAGCCACGTCGTCAATGCCGTCAAACTTCCATCAAAATGAATCATTCTTAGAGCAAGATAAATAAGTAATGACGATCCAAATCCTAATCCATATGATATTAAACTGCGGAAGTAAGAGAGTAATCCATCCCCTGACTTCGCCTTTAAAAAAGATAAACGATGACCTCCTGAAACTCCGTTTAGAAACTTAAAGAGTGATAAAGTGACTCCACCTGCTATCGCAGCAAGGAAGAATACCCACTTAATTGAGACGGCCACACCAATCAAAAAGCCTGAGAAAAAAAGTAGTCGAAAGTACTTTTTTGAGGCGACCTGCGCCAAACCCAAAACCTGCGATTCTACTAAGTAGAGAAACCCAAGGAACACAAATGGCAGGCCCGCGAATTCTCCATAACCTCCGAACATGTACTTCTTTGCCAAAGGGATTACGCCTAAGTATAAGAGGAAATTTACTGCCGCAAAGGATCGTCTTATCCCTAAAGTATTTACCATTCGTGCAATAGAATATGTAAGAAGTAGAGAATAAAGCCCACTCGCTAGCACTAAGGGAAAAGTGTTGGTTCCGAGAAATTTTATAAGAAGAGCGCTTGAGTAAATAAAGACTGAATTCGTCTGCACTAGATTGACGGAACCGTCGTATCGCGAATAAGAGAAACTTTCGCTTAAGTTTCTCGCTAACTCAAAATTAAGAGCGCCATCAAAACTGGGCAAATCATGGCGTTGCGACCATAGAATCCAACCCCAAATTAGCAAGCCGAGGGAAATGTCAAGGACCGCACGGCCGTCGAAATTTTTTTGAAATCTGTCTGGGAATATCTTATGCAAATCGCACAACCCTTATGGCGTCTTCTTTATCTGCTGGAGATGCGCTGAGATATCGCTAAGGATCCGTCGATTTGCTGCAATGAGGTCTGCGATAACCGCCACTATGAGAATCTGGATTCCAAAGATAAGTAGTCCAGTTCCTATGAGAAGACTTGGAATTCTTGACCCACTCGACTCAGAAAAAAGGAAGAGGGCCGACCATCTCGCGACTAATACGGCACCGGCGATGAGGAACGGGCTCGAAAGTAAGGAGAAAAGGCGAAAGGGCTTGTAGAGAGCAAACGATCTCAAAATTGCAGCTGCAGAGCGAATTACATAACGCCAGTTTGATTTAACGAGCCGTGACCGTCGAGTTGGAGGATTTACTCTAATCGGAACTGATTCAACAATCAGACCCTCACGTCCGTACTGAACCAATGTCTCCATCGTATAACTGTATTTACCGAAGACTCTTGTCCGCGATGCAGACTCTCGGCTCATCGCTCTGAAGCCACTAGCAGCATCTTGCACTCCTGTGCCGGAGAAAAGTCGAACGACTCTTGAACCATTTCGCTGAAGCCACTTCTTACTGGGCGAAAAGTGTGCATTACTAGAAACCGGGCGCTCACCAACGACGACATCGGCGACTCCTGCCAGGATCGGAATCGTTAGTTTCTCAATGTCTCGCCCGTCGTACTGATTGTCTGCGTCTGTGTTAACGATAACATCCGCCCCAAGTTGGAGGCACGTTTTTAAACCCGTTCGAAACCCCGCCGCCAAACCAAGATTCTTAGGGTGCTCAACGATGTGGTCAACTCCCAGTGACCTTGCTACTTCGGTGGTTCTGTCGCTGCTTCCGTCGTTGATGACCAGCCATTCAACCCTCTCGAACCCATCGACCTCACGTGGGAGATCAGCGACTGTGGCAGGCAGTGTTTCTTCCTCGTTGAAACATGGAATCTGAATAATCAGCAAACCCGCCACGTACCCTCACTTTCTCGTTGCATCAAACTCATGGACAAAATCTTATTCGAGGCGCAACCGCGCCCAGGAAGCGGCTAACTAAAATGCCAACTTCACCACCTGTTGCAGTGGTTGGCCTAGATTTAAGAACCGTGATACCCACCCAGATTCTCCACCGCCTTCCCCCTGATACGCCATGCACCAAATGACTTTCGCTAATGCCCCGGATTTCATCGGTGTCGGGTTTCCGAGGAGCGGAACGACCCTTCTCCATGTGGCTCTCAGCCAGCATCCGCAACTTTCTCTTCCAACCACCGGCCACGACTTTTATCAAAAAGAACTCCACTATTTTGATCGAGATATATTAAAATCGTCAGTGAAGAGATACCTCAATAATTGGACAAATAACGCAACCGTTAAAGGTGAAATTACGCCGGCATATTGCACCCTGTCTGCATACCAGATTTTACAAATAAAACGTCTCTTCCCTCACCTGAAAGTCCTAATGGTGATTCGCAACCCATGGCACCGTGCAGAATCACATCTTAAGTTGTACGCCCACCGGCAAAATCCGGCCGTATTATCAGATCCAGAAGCGCTAAGGAAGTTCTTGGAATCTGACCATTTTCTTAGACGATCACTGTACACCGAGTCTTACAAGCAATACTCAACTGTGTTCTCAGGACAGTTCCTCGCCCTGCCATTCTCACTTCTCACAAACTCTTCTGACTGCCTAGATCGGGTTTTTAATTTTCTTGGAGTCAACCCGCTTCCGCGCACTGAACATCTTGACAAAGTTTGGCACAGCGACAATTGGGGTCAGCTCAGTCGGGACAACTACAACATTTTTTCTGATCATGTTCACGACCTCTTCATCAATGATTTGAGAGCGTTACAGAGAACGCTCAATGATGACCCAAATATCTATAGCTCCTTCCTGATTGAAGAGATCGACAGTTGGCTTTCGGGTCGTGTCTTGCGACAATCAGATCGCGCCGACGAACGGCGGCACATTACAGGCCCGCTTTTGAGATCGAAGTTGCGAACTAAATTGTTAGATGGAGCCACCGCAGCCCGAGTTACCATGCATCGTCTTCAGAACTTCAAATCACCATGAGGAATCGAGGGAGGCTAATCTGCACGCTTCAGCGGTAGGCAAAAGTAGTGCTGGAGAGCGATTGACAGAAAACGGCGGCGTGTCAGAATTGACCACAGGTTCAAAGAGTGACGAGTACGGAAGCTCAGCTCTCTCCACCAGGAAAGATTGGGGTGCTGAACTCGCACCTGATCAGGAAAACCTGAGTACCACGATTTAATTCTTCTCAAAATTTGCATATCTCGTTCGGCCAGATCCGAGATGACTGACCCCATGGGTCGTTCACGTGGACCATCCGCTGACCCCGCCTTCCAGGGTTCCGCTCCTGGAACATAACTTTTCCGAATCTTCTCGATGCGTTCAGGTGTTCCTAAATGCTGAAGCACTTTTTCAAACTCGCCATCAAAATCAGAAACGAGACAATCATAGTTAACTAAAATCTCTCGATTCCCGTTCTGCTTTTGAAACGAGGTGCTTAAACCCCATTTCACTCCCGCATCAATTAACGAAAATCGTTTCCAATTTGCTTTTCGACGCGACAGCACACAATGTTCAATTGGCCGAGACATTCTTACAATCTGTGCTGAAGATAGGTAAGGTAAGGCGAGGTCAAAAAAAGCAACGTGACCAGGTGTTTTCTCAACTATTGGAATATCTGTGCGCTCTGGAGTTAGCAGTCTTTGAAGAAAATTATCTAGGTTTCGATCGGCGAAGAGATCATCAGAGACTTGGTACCCTGTTTTTCGCTCATACCATCGATAAATTGCTAATTGAAATCTTTCTTGAAGCCATATCGGTCGCAAATGGGTCAGGATACCTAACAGCGGAAAAAGATGGCTGAAAACAAATGTTTCCCGATTGATTGCTGCGTAATGGCCAAGTTCCTCGGTAACAAATGTCGTACCTGACCGCGCTGGACCCACGACAAACCAAATTTCTGGCGGCATTTTTTCAACCGCTTCCTCAATCACTCGACCAGCATAAACGAAGTAGAGTATTCGAGTGATGCCTCGGCAAACTAATCAAGTCGCCGTAGTTGGTACTGCTCCTCCTCCACGGGGTGGAATTTCTGACTTCAATGTGTTTCTTGTTGATTATTTAGATAGCGAAGGCTTTGATGTGCGCTTCATCACATGGAAGCGCCCATTCCCCCAACGACTCCACCCCCGGTACCGATTTAGCCGTCAGATAAGTTCTCCATCGAATTCTGCTGGCCTTCCGAACCCTCCACTTCAAGAGGCAGTCCTGACCTGGTGGAACCCTCTTAGTTGGTTATCCGTTGGGCTCTCGATTCGAAAGGAAGACCGTCTCATTTTGTTTTCGTCAGGAACGGAGCTGCATTACCCGGCATTCTCCCTCATTCTTGGCATTCAGAAAAATGACAAAAGAAAATCTTCAAAACACCTTTGCCATAATGTTACGCCCCACGAAAGCAACCTAGTTGCACGTCTACTTCGGCGCCTATTCGGGAAAGGGATTGGACCTACAGTCATTCACTCAAAACATGAGATAGATATCGCACAGCGGTATTTTAATGGCGTCACGCATGTAGCGCTTCCCTTCCACTCTCATGTCAGAGCAAATCCAGTGCCTGGTGAGATAACTCACAACCGATTACTATTTCTCGGCTTCATAAGGCCCTACAAGGGTGTCGACCACTTGCTTCGAGCACTTGCAAACCTCAACCAAAATCTGAAACTAGTGATCGCGGGTGAATGCTGGGACGAAATTGGAAAATACCAGTACCTCGTTGATGAGCTCAACCTATCTGCGAGAGTTACCTTTATTAACCGTTTCGTGAGCGACGCAGAGGTTGAGGAACTGCTCGACACCTCAGATGCGTTGGTGTTGCCGTACATCTCATCAACGGCGAGTCAGCTACCTCATATCGCCTTACGCCGTGGAGTGCCGGTAATTGCAACAAGAGTCGGTTCCTTTCCGGAGATTATTGAGGATGGAGTGAACGGCATTCTCGTAGAACCAGACTCGATCTCATCACTTTCTGACGCGATCCAACGATTCTACAAAACTGAGTTCTGCAGGCAAGCCATTGCGCAACAAAATGAAAACTTGTTCAGTGAATCTTGGCAGGCGTACCTACACAAAATTCTGACTTAGTCGTGAGTTCTACTCGTAATCATACCCAAAAACCTTCATTGCGTCGTCGGACAGTAATTGGGAGATTAGAGCCATGTCAGATTGCGAAATATTGTTTAAATATTTCTTCTCAATATAATAGGAACTTATCTCATCGTGAGTCCGGCCATCACTCTTCGTTGATTTCTCAATCTGGTTCGGCCGGTGTTGAGAAGCCGTAAGTCCGAGGTCTGCAACAGTTTCAACAAAGCTTGATTCAAAATTCGTGAGCAGAGTTTCGTAACGAATAAATCGGCATTCAGCAACCTCGGACAATTTCTTATACGACAATGTCTTCCGGTTCCACATATCAATAATATTTTGATAGTGCCGGATGTCGCTCTCTCTTCCAAGTGTTTTCCATTCCATTGTCAGTAGGTCTCGCAATGATGGATCTGCTCGCCCTGAAGAATAGTGGTACGGGTTCCTTGCCAGTGAGAGACACCAAGCGTAGGGATTTTTGGCAATGAATACAAATTTTATGTTCTGTAGACTAGAGGCTTTGTCGATAAATGGAGGAGTTAGTTCTCGATGTTTCCAGCCGAGATTACCAGTGAGGCATTTAAAATAAAGGTCTTTTGCAGGCTCGGGCAAAAACTTTGCGGCCTTCGGAAGCTGGCCGCTCAGAAGTCGAGCATCTGTGTTCAACCTGAGTAGTTGGTGCAAGTAATTCGTTCCAGTGTGGCGTTCTCCATAGATTTTGATTCTCATTTCAAATCCTCCATTGAGATGACCTCGTTGGCAAGTGAACGAAAAACCTCATCGTGGGAAGCAAGAATTACTGCAATTCCGGACTTCAGTAAATCCTTTATTAGACCGTAAATATGATCACGTGAGATGTCGTCAAGTGCGCTCGTGGGTTCATCAAGAATGAGGACAGTCGGCTTGACTACGATCACTCGCGCAAACAATATTCGCTGAATTTCCCCGCCGGAAAATCCGGAGTGGCTCATCCCCGATAAAGGGGTCTCAAGACCTGAATATCGCTGCATTACTGCTTCGTGAAGCCCAACTTGTTGTAGCGCTACCTCAATTTGACTGTCTGATACATCGCGGAAAAAAGCGACATTCGCTCTCACGGAACCTGCAATTACTCGATTCCGTTGGCCGAGATACCCAATGTTGAGGGATGGTGATTGTGCCGACTCTTTGGAGATGGGGATTCTTCCTAGTTTCACTTCCCCTGAAGTAGGGAGATCGATCCCCGCGAGCACCCGCAGTAAAGACGATTTCCCACTTCCCGAGACTCCGTCTACCAAGAGACAATGCCCAGCGAGGATTCGGCCTGAAGTCTCCTGGTTCAAACCTCTGTGCGCCAAAACCAACGAGTGCCAGGACATCACCGCAAACTCATTCTTGTGAGAATCGCTTTCCGAATCTTTCGGACCAACGCTACGGGCCAATTCTTGGCGGGTAGACAGCGCTATCCCGCTATCTGAGTGAGCGGTAACCGGACGCATCGCAATGAACTCATTTTCTTCAGTAATCGCCTGAAGCCCAATCGATATATCTTGCAAGGCTGCAATTCCCCTAAGCAGCAATGCAAATGTTGCAGCTAGAGACGCTCGATCAGCGACCGAAAGATTTTGGGCTGTAACGGCCACGAAGGCGCCGAAGAATAGGATCAACGTCCGCAGTGAGGTAGCACCAAATCTCTGTAACGCCTTCAGCACACCAAATTTCCGATTGGATCTCTTCGCCTGTTCAACAACCTCATGTTCGACTTCCAAATTTGTTTGGGTGACGAAGATTTCCTCCAAATTCGCAAAGCGATCAAAAGCGATGTCAAGATGCTCAAATTCCTCCGCTTGAAATGTCCGCGCAGTTCTCCTTGTTACGAACCGAAGCGGTGCGTATAGCGCAACAAAAATAAGGCAAACTATGAGCGCTCCGACGAGCCTTGACGGGTCAAGCCAAAGACCAACCCCTAAAATCACGCCAAACGACACCACTCCGCCACCCACTCGGGTGCGGGCAATCACGCTACTTCCGAAGCGTGTAACTGACTGGGTGTAGAACTCCACCGAACGAACTGGGTCTCGAGGGATATGAAAGCGAGATCTCGAGAAGTACTGTTTGAGAAAAGACACCCGTTCGTGGTCTACTACCGACCTGACTAGAGCAAATATAAGTACCGCATTTAAGATATGTATTAAAAGTACATAACCACTAAGAATCAAAAAGCGATACTGACCGACGTCTGGTGTCAAAAGTTCTGAAATATCGAGCTGCTTTGAAAGGTTGTTTGGAACCGAGTCACCTAAAATCAGGTCTGTGCAACCGAGTATGATCGTCGCCTCTAAAAGTGTTGCAAATGAACTTATGAAGACATACGTAATGAATACACATTTCTGCGTGTAAGAGGTCAAGACTCTGGGGCGCTTAAAATACTCCGAGTCCGGAAACTTTGTTCGTAGATAATTCAAGTTTTATCCTGATTCAAAGGACTTATCCCGAATGATTGAAGATTCACGTGACCTGCTTGAGAAGATTTTTTGATCTGCTTGTTCGTACGGTGGTGAAGGTCATGCTCACCGTGATTTACTGACTTAGCCGACCCAACAAAGTCTAACTCTTTGTTGTTTAATGTTTGATCAAGGCCGTGTCGACCAAATGCATTGATGACATTATCTTTTGATCGGATCAAGTTCAGAGACTCTGCATCAAATTTTTTTATGAAATCATAAGATGGAACATTTACACCCGGACTAAAATATTGAGCCTCTTCTTCTATTAGTGAAATAGTTTCAGGAAAATAAGGGGCCATTCGATCTAGCAGGAGATCAGTTCCAGATCTTGTGAAGGCGCGAGATGACCCACATAAGGTATGAAATGCATTCATGATTCTTGGACTTTCGTAAGTAATTCCGGTCCGGCCATCCCACCTAATTTCTACCTCGACACCCTGCGTCCAGTACAGAATATCAATCTCAGGCGATCGCTTGGCTTCCTGAAGTAAGAGTGGCATTAGGCCTTCTTTTAAATAATCGTCCCCATCGAGATGAATGAAAACATCGGGCTTGCTGAGCACCCGCGCCAAAAGCAAGCCGACAAACGTCTTTAATCCCTTGTCAATAGTAACTTCATACCGATGGTTCAAAATCTTTGAAGAGGCCATATTTAGAACCCATAGGTTTTCGATCGTTCGCGCCCATGATGGTGAGTAGCCCGCAACGGTGAAATGAGAAGCTCGTGGATCCGACAAATTTGAAACGGACTGGCATGTCGCCTGCAGCAGAGCGTCAACACGATCGAAGTCGCCGACGTGGCGTGCTGTTCGGAATACCACAGGGGTAACTACCGACACCGAGTTTTCCGCCCTCACATAACGTGCGGATTCTCTTCGTCCATTTGGCGCTCTATTTGAACGAATCAGATCTTGTGATTTGATCCGTGTGCCTGGCTTAACATTCGGAAATTGGAGGCCCTCCGGCACGGCCGAACCAAGAAATTTGCATAATTCTGGCCACCCTTCACCCTGGAACAGATTCAACTCAAGAAAGTCGTGCTCACGTCCTGTGAAATGCGAACGAACGCTTTCAACGTGGTCAACGTACCGCCTCCGAAACTCTGACTCGTTAAATTTTGAATATCCATATGTCGCGAGATTTCCTCTATCGCCAAACCAAGAACTATCTCGCTTGGTGAACTGGCGCTCAACGCTTTTAATCCATTCGTCTTCATCTCGGATAGTAAGGACAAATTTTGACCCCGGATATCTCCGATCAAGCTCCCGAAAGAACACCCCAATTGGTGTATCGGTTGCTGCATCAAACGAAATCAAGTAATCCTTGTGAAAATTTCCTTCGAACCATTCTTTGAGTTTTAGATCGCTCAACTCGCTGTATGTCGCAGTCCTATATCCCAACACTTGGAGTGCGTGAGACAGAGACGTTGTTCCAGTCTTTGACAATCCAATCCCGAAGACTTTCGATTCAGAAACTTCAGTCTGAGAAGACCTTCTCATCTTTCGGGCGAAAATCATCGGAAAACGGCGCAAAAATCGGCGAATTAAGCGGCGGTACTGCGCTGGAAGGAATCTCTTGGCTAACTTTCGCATATACGGCTCTTCAAAATCTGGGTCTGGGAGAAGGAATAAGAAACCTAGACCATCTTGCTAAAAATGCATTTATCGAACGCATCAATAACCGCTCATGAGCAGATTCACGACGACAATTGCTCCGCAATTTCCTCGGGAATATCCGCTACGGTTGGAAAGGCGGCGCGGCTTATGTGCCCCGACTTCCGCTTCACGTGGCCACTAGTGAAATAACGCGCAACAAGACCTGCTATTCGCTGCGTTGACCGTCCAAAACCCCAACTATCAAATAGCATCTCGAAGGAACGAGCCGGTGACCGTACAACCTCCTCGTAAGTCATTCGGTAGTGACGATCCTGTGTCGTCCAATATTTTTGAGAATGAAAGTGCTCCTGTCGGATCGCAAGCTCCAGGCTCAAGCCATCTTCAAGAGTCCGTCGCTTAAGTTGCTCTTGTAGTGAACTGCTTGGATCAAATAACGGGGTGTCAAAAAAATTCAAGCGTTTCACAGCCGCAGGCCAAAGAACAGGGTTGGAGCACCAAGGTTCCCCCCCTGACAAGTGATATTTATATCCAGAAATCAGAAGTTGTTTTGGATCCCTTGTTACACACGTGATCGTAAGGTCGTCAATCTGAAATTCGCTTGGATCAACAATATGGTTGTTAAGCCCTACCACATATCGCACTCTTTTCCGATTTTTAAAGGCCTCCGCGAAGCCAAGTGCCTCGTCCTTCATGCCATGAAAGTGAAGGAACCTAAATGGCTCATGGGGAGCTAACTGACTAGTGACCTCGCACACCCTCTGGGTTAGAACTGTCAGGCACTTATGGACACCACAATGAATGATCATCTCACGTAAGCCTATCTAAGGATAATCCGTACATGCTGACGCTAAAGTGGCAGGGTGGTGAGTACCGCGAATGCACTGCCTTCTGACCAGCTGGCTCAACAAATTTCTGACCTTGAACACATTTGTTAGATCTGGGATACGGTTTCGGATAGCCCCTAGGCTCGTTGTCTGTGAAGGAGGCGTCACAACTTTGTCGCAATGTTCGGCAACTGTAAGCGCCAATAGTTGCCGACACAACTGTCAACCTGTTTTACCTCAGGGTACTTATTAACAAAGCAGTAAGGTGGTGTCGCTCATGAACTCTCCTACCGATGTGCCCGCAGTGCCGTGAGCCCCAGACCCCTGCCGCTTACATCGTCGCTGAGTAGCGACCCTGGCCGAGTCCGCGAACAGAACGAGGACTGCGGGCATGCCAGCGAGTGGCTTCTCGTTGTGGCCGATGGCATGGGCGGTCACCAGGCCGGCGAGGTTGCCAGCGAGATCACCGTCAGCACCATTCGAAACGCCTGTACACCAGCACCAATTGGCTCGGGTGACACCGACCTCGCCCACCCCTACCTCTCAGACCTGGTCGCATCGGTCGTCGAGGCAAACGCAACGATCTTCCGGGCATCACTCGAAGACCCTGACAGGCAAGGAATGGGCACGACCGTCACCGCCCTCTGCGTGATCGTTGACCCCACTGACCCTGACACACCATTCGCACTCGGCCTCGTGAACGTTGGCGACAGCCGAACCTACGTGCTGCGTCAAGGACGTCTGCGACAGGTCTCGAAAGACCACTCGTTTGTGCAAGACCTGGTCGACCAGGGCCAAATCACCAAAGACGAAGCTCGCTACCACCCAAGAAGAAACATCGTTACCCGGGCACTCGGTATCGAACCCGACGTGAAAGTTGACTCAGCCCAACTCCCGCTCATTAAAGGTGACCGGTATCTACTGTGCTCTGATGGCCTCGTCGATGAAATTGACGACGATGAAATCGCCGCCATCCTCAACTCTCACGAAGACCCTCAAGAGGCCGCCGACGCCCTTGTTGCTGCGGCCAATGAAAGCGGTGGGCGCGACAACATCACAGTTGTCGTCGCTGATGTGCTCGAAGGTGATGAACTCTCTGAGCCAACCGAAGAATATGACGTCGATGCAATCTTTGGCGATGAGATCACTGGTGAAGTCCCTGTCGTCGAAGTAGATGCTGACCCTGGTCACGAACCAACCCCACCAAACGGTGTTCCTCAACCAGCACAAATACGACACCTTCGTCGCACACGCATGATGCGCTGGGCCGGTGGAGTCGCCGTCGCTGCGCTACTCATCATTCTCATGTCGATTGCCGGCGCATGGGTGCGGTCGGGCTACACCGTCTCGTTCACGAATTCGGGAACCGTCATGATTTATCGCGGTCGTGACGTGCTGTGGTTCTCACCGACCGAAGAAGCACCCGGCCAGTTCCGGCGCGATCAACTCGACTCGCTATCGGTCGGCATGGTCGAAGAAAATCGGTCGTTTGACTCACTCGATGAGGCCGCACAGTTTGTGCAATCGCTCACCACCGTCGAGAACCCAACCACCGCAGACAACGACTGACCACCGATGGCGACGGCAACACCAACTCCGCCGATCGTCAGACGACGACGAGCAACAGAAGCTCAACTCGTGATCGCCATCGGCACCGTGATCGCCGCCCTCTACACACTGGCCTCGCTCGCTCTTGACGGCGCTATCTCCGCCCAACTCATTCCACTTTTTGTTGGGGTACTCGTCCTCATAGCAGTCGCGCACATTGCAATCCGCAAACTTGCACCGGCTGCCGACCCCACACTGCTCCCACTCGCCGCTCTACTCCACGGCATCGGCTACGTGATGATCACTCGTCTCGATGACGGGCTCGCTGCACGACAATCCACCTGGAGCCTCATCGCCGTTGCCGCATTCGTCATCACCCTGCTTGCCATACCTCGCATCACTGGGCTGCTCCGCCGGCAGTGGTGGCTACTCGGCACCGCAATCACA
>Ga0255769_10002985_pt1 | contig 17569 bp, 15 predicted proteins | sample 041ome_9_FD_179637 | JGI IMG/M metagenome (GOLD analysis project Ga0255769, IMG submission 179637) | Coastal salt marsh microbial communities from the Groves Creek Marsh, Skidaway Island, Georgia - 041413US metaG (version 2) | ecosystem: Environmental > Aquatic > Marine > Intertidal zone > Salt... | reverse complement strand
CGTCAATTAAGGAGTATTGATGAAGGCAGTAATCTTGGCCGGTGGTCTCGGAACGCGAATTTCCGAAGAAACACACCTGAAACCCAAGCCGATGATTGAGATCGGTGGTAAGCCAATTCTGTGGCACATCATGAAAATATATTCACACTATGGCGTGAATGATTTCGTGATTTGCTGCGGGTTCAAGGGCTACGTGATCAAAGAGTATTTCGCTAATTACTTTTTGCACATGTCAGATGTTAAATTTGACATGCGGGACAACAGCATGCAAGTGCTGCAACAAAGCGCAGAACCCTGGCGTGTGACCTTGATAGACACCGGCGAGGAAACCATGACCGGCGGGCGCTTGCGTCGCGCTGCCCCTTATGTCAGAGACGAAGAGGCATTTTGTTTTACTTATGGCGATGGGGTGAGCAATGTGAATATCGCTAACCTTATCGCTTTTCATAAAGACCAGAAGGTGAAAGCCACGCTGACGGCAACGTATCTTCCTGGACGATTTGGTGCCCTAGATATGATGGGCGATAAAGTTCGCTCCTTCAAAGAAAAGCCCAAAGGCGATGGCGGAATGATCAATGGCGGCTTCTTCGTGCTTTCACCTGCAGTTCTCGATCTGCTCGATGGAGACGATTGCGTTTGGGAGCGTGCGCCGCTTGAAACTTTGGCGCAGCGTGGCGATCTCGCTGCTTACCAGCATCACGGTTTTTGGCAGGCAATGGACACCCTGCGAGATAAGACTTACCTGGAAGAGCTGTGGCAATCTGGCCAAGCTCCCTGGAGGGTTTGGGCTTGACGCCGAGCTTCTGGCTCGGCAAGCGAGTCTTCTTGACTGGACACACGGGCTTCAAGGGGAGCTGGCTCAGTCTCTGGTTGCAGCAGCTGGGGGCAGAGTTGACAGGCTACGCCCTGCAACCGCCGACACAGCCCAATTTGTTTGAGAAAACGCGCGTGGGCGCGGGCATGACGTCCATCATTGGTGATATCCGCGACGGAGCCAAACTGTCAGAGGCCATGCGCAATGCAGCGCCAGATATCGTGGTTCATATGGCTGCACAGCCGCTTGTTCGTCGTTCCTATGTAGACCCAGTGGAAACTTATTCCACCAACGTCATGGGAACAGTCCATCTGTTGGAGGCGGTGCGCCTGTGCGCCACCGTACGCGCTGTGGTGAATGTGACTACAGACAAGTGCTACGAAAACCGAGAATGGTTGTGGCCTTATCGTGAAAACGAGGCCATGGGAGGCCATGACCCCTACAGCAGCAGCAAGGGCTGCGCCGAACTGGTGACTGCGGCATACCGCAACTCCTATTTCAATTCGAAAAGCCAAACTCAACGTCAACTCGCTCTGGCTTCAGCACGTGCGGGCAATGTGATCGGCGGCGGCGACTGGGCTAAAGATCGCTTGGTCCCCGATATTCTCAACGCATTCTCGCGAGGCGAGCCCGTCATGATCCGCAATCCACTCGCGGTACGCCCCTGGCAGCATGTACTGGAGCCGCTGCGCGGATACCTGACGCTTGCAGAGCGACTTTTCTCCGAAGGCGCGTCCTTCGCGGAGGCATTCAATTTCGGCCCGCGTGACGACGATGCGCAGTCTGTTGAGTGGGTTGTGCGTCAATTGGCCACCAAGTGGGGCGAATCTGCAGCGTGGCGACTGGATGGTGCGAATCATCCGCACGAGGCGTCCTTGCTCAGGCTTGATGTGTCCAAGGCCGCGCACCGATTGGCATGGCGGCCCACCCTTAACTTAGACGCAGGTCTTCAGCTAACGGTGGATTGGGCTCGCGCAAATCTCGAGGGCCAGGATATGCGTGCCTACACGCGTGCCCAAATTAATGACTATCAGACCCGCGTCGCGGTGTCGAGTACCTGAAGAAGTTAGACATGGAAAACTCCAAAGCCCAGGCACTGCGTGCCAAGATTGATGAATTGGTCGGCGAATACGCGGCCATTGCTCTTGCGCCCCAGCCCTTTTTGCCCGGCGCTTCTGTGGTGCCGCCCTCAGGCAAGCTGCTGGATGCGGCCGAGCTGAAGAACATGGTTCACGCCTCTCTGGATGGCTGGCTCACCACGGGGCGATTCAACGCCGAGTTCGAAAAGAAGCTGGCAGCCTTCATTGGCGTGAAGCACCTGATCACCGTGAACTCTGGCTCGTCGGCCAACCTCGTGGCCTTCAGCACGCTAACCTCCCCCAAGCTGGGCGCTCGTGCGATTCAGCAGGGCGACGAGGTGATTGGTGTGGCCGCTGGCTTCCCCACCACGGTGAACCCCATCCTCCAGTTTGGCGCTGTGCCTGTGTTTGTGGATGTTGACCGCTACACCCACAACATTGACGCCAGCAAAATCGAGGCTGCCGTAGGCCCGAAGACCAAGGCCATCATGCTGGCACACAGCTTGGGCAATCCATTCAACCTCGATGTGGTGACGTCTCTCTGCAAGAAATACAACTTGTGGTTGATCGAAGACTGCTGTGATGCGCTGGGCACTACCTACCGCGGCCAGATAGTCGGCACGTTTGGCGATATCGCTACACTCAGTTTTTATCCCGCGCACCACATCACAATGGGCGAGGGCGGCGCCGTGTTCACCAACCACGACGAGCTTAAGACGATTGCAGAAAGCTTCCGTGACTGGGGGCGTGACTGCTATTGCCCGCCCGGCAAAGACAATACCTGTGGCAAGCGCTTCTGCTGGAAGTTGGGCGAACTCCCCGAGGGCTACGACCACAAATACACCTACAGCCACTTGGGCTACAATCTAAAAATCACCGACATGCAGGCAGCGTGCGGTTTGGCCCAGTTGGACAAGGCCACGCAATTCATCCAGGCGCGCAAGGACAACTTTGCTTTCCTGAAGGAGCGCCTGAAGGCTTGCGAAGAGTTCGTGCAATTGCCTCAGGCCACAGAGCATTCTGATCCGTCGTGGTTCGGTTTCCCGATCACGTTGAAGGAAAACTGCCCTGTGTCTCGCCTCGATCTGCTGACCTATTTGGACCAAAACAAGGTGGGTACACGACTCTTGTTTGCAGGCAATTTGGTGCGCCAACCTTATATGCAGGGCGCGCACTACCGTGTGAGCGGTGAACTGACCAACACTGACAACGTGATGAACAACACGTTCTGGATTGGTGTGCAACCTTCACTGACGCTAGAGATGCTCGAATACGCTGCGCAAAAAATTGAGGTCTATCTGGGCGTAAATTTCTGAGGCGACTGACGTGAGCGTACAACAACCAACATTCAATCCGCGCAGGCTGCGGAAAACGGTTCTTGACATGGCATACGCTGGATCGACCGTTCACATCGGCTGTGCCTTTTCTATCATCGATTTGCTGGCTGTTTTATATCGCGATCATTTGCGCTACCCCGGCAATAACCCCATTGCGGTCGATCGTGATTATTTCGTTCTGAGTAAGGGGCATGGCGTGATGGCCCAATACGCCTGCATGCGTGAATTGGGTTGGCTGCCAGAAGAGGCCTTCAGCGGCTATTTTGCTGACGGCAGCGAACTCAAAGGATTGTCGGATTCGCGTGTTCGTGGGCTTGAGGTGACCTCTGGTTCATTGGGGCATGGGTTCTCTGTGGGGGTGGGTATGGCGTTTGGGGCGCAGCTCCGTGGTACCAACCAGAAAACCTATGTGCTCGTGGGTGATGGCGAGATCAATGAAGGACCTATTTGGGAAGGAGCCCTTTGCGCCGCTCATCATCGAATGAAAAACCTCATGCTGATAGTCGATGAAAATGGACTTCAGGCGATGGGTGAGACCAAGGATGTCTTGGAGCTTGGCTCAATCCAAGCTAAGTTCGAAAGTTTCGGATTTGTTGGAGCCTCGGTGGACGGGCATAACGAGCACGATATCGATTTAGCTATTCGAAAGCTTTGGGCCACTCCTTCAGATAGGCCCAAGGTTTTGATCGCAAGGACGATCAAAGGCAAGGGGGTTCCCTTTATGGAGAATAACAACATCTGGCACTACACGCGCCTCAACGCAGAAACCTATGCCAAGGCAGTCGCGGCTGTAACCCGAGGTACTGACCTGTGAGAGATGCATTCTCAAAAGCACTTGTCGACCTGGCCAAGGCGGATCCTAATGTCTTGTTACTGACCGGTGATCACGGTTACGCACTGTTTGACGAATTTCGCCGAGTTTGCCCAAAGCAATATATCAACGCAGGTATCGCCGAGCAGAACATGGTGGGTATGGCCGCAGGTCTTGCCCGCACGGGTTTTCGCCCTATCGTCTATGGCCTGAGTGCCTTTATTCCTATCCGTGTCTTAGAGCAGATCAAACTGGACGTCGCGCATGATAACTTGCCCGTAATTTTCATAGGTGATGGCGCCGGTTTTGTATACAGCCACCTGGGGACGAGTCACCAATCGACTGAAGACATTGCCTGTAGTCGAGCTATTGCTGATTTGCAGGTCTATTCTCCTGCGGATGAATTTGAAATGACTTTTTGTATGCATGCTGCTTATCGAGTTCGCGCTCCCGTGTATTTGCGTGTCGGTAAGTCTGACCGAGCGCCTGTCCACGCGCAAGCGCTTAACTGCTCTCTGGGGCAACTACTTTCGCTTAAGCTTGGGGAGCGAGGTGGAGTTACTTTTATCGCTACTGGGTCACTGGTGCGTTGTGCTTTGGATATTGCTGGAACGACATTTCCCGGTGCCTCTGTGTGGTCGGCGCCGTTTATCAAACCCATCGATGAAGCGCAAATATCCGCCATATGCCGTGATAGTCAAACTGTCGTCACTTTGGAAGAGCATTCAATCTACGGTGGACTTGGCTCGCTCGTCGCTGAGGTGACCTCTGCAACTGCGCCAGTCCGCCTCCTGCGGATAGGGGTAAAAGATCGCTTCTCAATGCACTGTGGATCATATGATTACCTCTTAAAAGAGCATGGGCTGGATCGCATGTCTATCGAGAAGAAGCTGACATCATTTTTATCTCCCAACTCTTCAGCTCTATGCGAATAGCAATTCTGGGGGCGACCAGTCAGATAGCAAGAGACTTTGCCCAAGAAATGGGGGCGTTAAATGAGCACGCACTAAGCCTGTATGCGCGACGGCCTGATGCAGTTAGGGGGTGGATGAAATCCCTGCCGGCTGAAAACTTTAGGGTTGGGACGTTTGAGGAGTTCGATGCCTCCGATAAGGAGTTTGAAGCGGTCATTAACTTTGTTGGAGCAGGAGACCCCGTGCAAGTCGGTCAAATCGGGGCCTCTATTCTGGGAATTACCTACGAGTTTGATAGCCTCGCGCTTCAATATATAAAACGGCATCCAGGCTGTCGGTATATTTTTCTGAGCAGTGGTGCCGTTTATGGCGGCGGATTCGCGACGCCGGCAGACGATCAAAAGTATGCGTCATATCCGATTAACCAGTTGGGCATGCAAGATTGGTATGGAATGGCCAAGGTCTATGCCGAGACTCGGCACCGGGCATTGGCCGAACTTCCAATCGTGGATTTGCGAGTTTTCAACTATTTCAGCCAATCAACAGATATCGAAGCCCGATTCCTAATCGCTGATATTCTTCGGTCGATCAGAGGCGGAGAAGTGTTGCAGTCCTCGCAAGAAAATGTTGTCAGGGACTACATCGGTCCAAAAGAGTTCTTACAGCTCATCGTCAAAGTCCTGATGGCGTCGCCACAAAACGTTGCAATAGACTGTTTCACTCAAGCCCCGGTTGACAAAATCTCCATGCTGGAGTGTATGAAGAACGAGTTTGGCCTGAGCTATGAGCTTGTTGAGCAGCGCACTGGGCTATTGGCGACCGGTGGTAAGTTGAACTATTACTCAAAAAGCCGAAAGGCTGCAGATCTATTCGGTTACGCACCTGAGGCAACCTCCTTGGATGTAGTCGTGGAGCAGTCCAGGCGTCTTCTTTCCCGTCTTAAAGAAAGTTAAGCCGTTTCGATCCAAAGACCAATGGTTACCTCGCTCAATCAGCATGAATGAGTAAAAGATAAAGCGCGGGCGTCTTGGCCTTTCTGTTAACGATAAATGAGTAAGAAGAAAAGGAAGAATGAGATGACTCCCCGCAGGATCGCAGGCACACATTTTTGTGTCGATACTTTTGAGGCATTTGCTTATCCAGCGTCAGCTGTGCTGCTGCGTTGAACTTGTTGGCGACCAAACCGCCGCCAATTAGTGCAGCGGAAGCGGAAAGGAAATTTCGGCGAGTAACGGCGATGAAAAATTTAAAATTAAGGACGTTCAGTCCATGGGCGCACACTCTCCCTACCCTCTAACTCGTAACTCTTGTGTTGAGAATAGATTCAGCAATATTCCAATCCCAAACTGTATCGATGTCTAAACCTTCTGGCATGCTTTCAATCAACAGTGGCAGCGTCGCTCCGTTAATGAAACTCCGCGATTCGCGTAAATACGATGGTCGACCAAGATACAGTGCGCCGTTGATCACGTAGGCTTTCCCAAGATCCTGTGACCTGACTTCCAAGTTCACACCCTTTAAAAATGGCTCAATGCGATCGCCATTGACCTTGAAGCACCACGAAGGATGTGTATCAGCAGGAGAAAATGATGCTACAGGCCTTTCGCCGTGATGGGATTCAAATAGTTCAATTCCTTTTTTTATTGTATTTTTGTCGCGAAACGGCGAAGTTGGCTGCAATAGTAATAAACCGTCAACATCACCATATTTTTCCTCATACCAATCTAAGGCATGCAAGCATACATCCATGGATGTTGCTGTGTCCGTAGACAGCACATCTGGGCGTAACCAAGGCACTAATGCTCCTGCAGCCCGAGCGACAGATGCTATTTCACAACTATCAGTCGACACCAATATATCTACAATTTCAGGTGTGTCTTTTACAGCATCGATGGTCCAGCTAATCAATGGTTTTCCACCAAGCGGTAGGATGTTCTTTTTTGGAAGCCTCTTTGAGCCACCACGCGCTGGAATCAAGGCGAGAATTTTCATTTCTCCACCTCATAGCTCTGTGCCGCTTTGTAGTCGCTCGGACGACCGACATCTAGCCAAGGCTCATGCATTGGGTAAGCAACCGTGCGGAGCTCCTTGGTTTGTAGTCGTCTAAATAAAGTGGGCATATCGCACGGCGAATTCTTGTCCAATTCGTCGAGCGAAGAGGGGTCTAAGGCATACACGCCAGCATTGATGTGACTGCGTGCAACCGGTTTTTCCTCAAATCCGACTATATCTATTCCTTCAGTTTGAACAACACCGAAAGGGTGTTGCCATTCATGCACCCTTACAGCCATTGTTGCTACCGCCTTTTGGCGCAGGTGAAAGTCGAGCACTTCGTCGTAGTGAATATCGGTAAGCACATCACCGTTGGTAACCACGATCGGCTCGCTTGGGCGTGGACTCAGAAGACTGAGGGCTCCCGCGGTTCCCAACGGCGACTCCTCCCGCAGATAGTCGATACGCACACCGAACCGTGAACCGTCTTCAAAATATTCCTCGATCATGTGCCCAAGATAATGAAGTGAAATCACAAAATGACTGAATCCCTCGGTCTTCGCCCGATCAATAATATGCTCAAGCATTGGCTTTCCGTTAACCGGCAGGAGAGGCTTAGGACAAGCCTCGGTATGTGGTCTCAACCGCGTCCCCTTGCCACCAGCCATGATGACCATGACGTTCGAAAGCGCTTGGGGACTGGCGATTTGGTCCCATACGTGTAACCCAACCACTTTTCTATGCTCATCGACAACTGGGATTTGCTGTATCTTGTTTGCCAGCATTAATTGTTCGATGGAACCTCGTGGCATATGGGGTGGCACCACGAAAGGATTCCGGTGAACCACAGTTGTAAGTGGACTGTCCATGCTCAGACCGCGCAATAATGCGCGACGAATATCACCGTCCGATATGGTGCCCTCCAATTTTCCATCCTCATCGACAACGAGGACTATCTTGATTGCGACTTGATCGAGGTTATGGATGGCCGCTTGGATGGTGGCGGTGCGAATGAGTAACGCGCGTTGCCATTCTTTAGTCAGTTTTTGCATTCGGATACCTTAATTTTTCCCAATGTTTTTTAGCACTGGTTTCCAAAAAATTTTCCCTGTCTGCTCGAATAAAGTCAGTTCAGTCTCTCCCGTTTTCCTAAGAAAGCGCTGATGATTCGTCATCTAGGGAGGCTTCGCGCAACAGAGGCGCGCGCTTCTGGCGCTAAATCTTGGAGAAGGGTCACGCCCGCACCCACTACTGCGTATGCACCGATATGTAGCCCTTGGACAATCGTCGCACCCGCACCTATGAAAACGCCATCTTCAACAATTACCGAACCACAGAGCGTCGCGCCCGGTGCAACGTGTACGTTGCGTCCAATGCGGCAGTCATGGTCAACACCAGCGCGCGTATTAACGATGCTGTTCTCCCCTATCTCGCAGCCGGGTTGAACCACGACACCCGCCATTATCTGGACACCATCCTGGAGTGCAACTCCCCTCGCAACCCAGGCTGCTGGATGCACGAGCGCCGGAAATTCGTAACCTTTTGCGCGCAAAGCGTTGTATCGGCTCTCTCGTAAATTACCGGTAGCGCGCTGGCCGATACCCAAGACTAGGCCTACGCGATCTGGCTCAAAGTTATCTAGAGAACTGTCATTGCCGAGTACCTCAATCCCCTCCCATCTCGAAACATCATTGACCGGAAGCGCCGGATCACAGACACCCAAAATAGAATAGCCTGCCGCGCGCGCAAGTGCTACCACCACCCGCGCATGACCGCCAGCGCCAAGGATAATAAGAGGCCGTGTAACAGCACTCATCGTTTGATTGACTCCCCTGTGGCGTACGTCTGGGAAGCGACTGTGCCGACCAAGGCCCAAAGCTCGTTAGCTGATAGGCCCCCGTCACTGCGCGCAGTCGTTAGGTTATCTCGCGACAATATCGTGCCAGCAGCGATATCGTGCGCCGCGACAACGCACTGGCGAGCCGCTTGGCGAGTGTTCCACTCGCTAGGCTGCGGGCACTTTGCACCATCGCCCAATGCCAACTGTAGCTCTCGAATCTGTTTAACCATTTTGGCCAACTCCAGCGGCTCTAAGGACGCCTTGTGGTCAGGTCCAGACATCGTCCGGTCGAGTGTGAAATGCTTTTCGATAAGGGTCGCGCCACGTGCCACCGCGGCCACGGGGATCATGATTCCCTCGGTGTGGTCAGAGTAACCGATCGGCAGCCCAAAAGCACGCAGCGTATCCATTGCCCTCAGGTTACATTCCTCAATTGGCGTCGGATATTGCGACGTGCAGTGCAGAAGCGTGACTCGCCCCTGGAGGCTGGCACGCCAAGTAGGATCACTCCACCCTCGCCAGATTTCATCAGTCGTCTTGGGCTCCAGTGATGAGTTGAGCGCATGAGCGATAACCGCCAGAGCCTGTTCCACCTCAGACATAGTTGCCATGCCAGTAGATACCACTAACGGCCTCCCCTGCCGGGCGAACTGCCACAGTAATGGGCCATTAGTCAACTCACCTGAAGGCACCTTGTAAAAAGGCAGATCGAGTTCTTCGAGGAAGGATAGGCTATGCGCATCAAATGCGGTTGAGAGGAACTCAATTCCTCTTGAGCGAGCTCGTTCCTGCAACTCCCGGTGCCATTCGTGTGGCAACTCAAGCCTACGGAGCATTTCGAGCTGCGATTCGGCTACATCGGTAGTTTGTTTTTGGTAAGTTGCCTTCGGCGCATTGACAGTCGCCAACTTCTTGGCGTCGAAAGTCTGAAATTTCACTGCATCGGCACCAGCATCAGCGGCGCGATCAACCAACCTCCGAGCCAACTCAAGTTCTCCATTGTGATTAACGCCCGCTTCGGCGATTACATAGACGTCCGGCATTGGATCCTCTGCTAGTCAATAGGTAAATTCAAGCACCGGCCGCCCAATGGCGATCGATAAAGGGTTTAGCGTGCGTATTGATATCGACGGACGCCAATACGTCGACGATTTGCCGGGATGCCCCAGGTCGTCCGTATGGAGACTCACGGAGTGCCGCAAGGGTCCGATGCTCCACAGCCAGTGCGGCAGCCAATGCGAGTTTAATTTCTGCCAAACTCTCTCCGCAATGCAGCACCGAGGGAGCTCGAAGCCGTCCTTGCTGGCGAGGACCTATATCCACTGTGGGAACACCAATAGCCGGCGCCTCAATTAAGCCGCTGGATGAGTTTCCCACCACAGCATCAACGTGTAGCATCAGGCTGAGATAGCGCCGTGAACCGAGCGACTCCAACAGCGCGACGCGACTCGGTCGACCAGTAGCAAAGTCTTGTAAGCTTGCTCGAATTATCCCCGCCCCTGGGTCAGCATTTACGCCGGTAATGACTACCGTGCCATCGTAAGAGTCGAGCGCAGACAGTAGCGCCTGAATTGCGGCGAGGCCGCTGTCGCGTTTGAGGGTAACTGGATGATAGGTGACGAGAAAGATTGGTGCTCGCAATTGCAGACCTAAGAAACTTTCCAACTCATCTTTCGGAACGGGTTCCAGCGCTTCGATGTTATCCATTGCGGGGGCGCCAACATTCCATACACGGGCGGAATCCTCCCCCATCTGGCGTATGCGATTGGCATAGGGCTCGGCAGTCGCAAAGTGCCAATGTGCCAATTTCGTGATCGCATGGCGAACAGAGTCATCGATCGCCCCCTCAGTAGCTTCGCCGCCATGGACATGGGCAATAGGCACGCGGGCAAGCACTGAGGCTTGCGCTGCGGCCAATAATTCATAGCGGTCACCCAGAAGCACGAGCACATCTGCTTTTAAACTTACCAGGGCCTTCGCAACACCGGTAAGTACCTGGGCGGCCGACCGAGCCACCTCCTCGGTATCGTCTGTTGCGACTGACACCTCGACTCGCGCACTGATCGAGAAGCCGTCCGCTACAATTTCCCTCCAAGTCGTTCCATGAATCTCCGAAAGGTGTGTACCAGAGGCGATGACCTGTAATTCGAGATCTCTACGGGATCTGACCTCGGCCATTAGCGGCCTCATAAGGCCATACTCTGCGCGGGTACTGGTGAAAAAGGCGATACGGCGCAAATCAAGCTCCCACAGGTAAAACGCTACTAGGCAAGTTGACAACGCGCTCCTCCAACCACTCTGCGTTGTCCAGTGGGCCACGCAACGCCGCCACGAACATCGGCAACCGGGTCATCAACCTCCAAATCGGTCTAGTCGTAACCCCCGCATCGTTGGTTGACTTGAGCAGCGCATCACGTTGCGCACTATCTTGGCATATGACGCCGTTTAGCCAGTAGTTCGCGTAACAGCCCTCAGGCTCTGCGATAAACTGGAGATCACTGCCCTTAAAGAATTCGGAATAGCGCCCCGCCAGGACTCGCTTTGACGCCAGGAAAGACGGCAGCTGCTCCAGCTGTGCGCAACCAAGAGCCGCATTCAAGTTGGGTAGTCGATAGTTATAACCTACCGCGTCGTGCACGAACTCGTAGCTGTGTGGCAACTTTGCGGTGGTTGTCAGGTGCTTCGCACGCCTGCCGGTGACCTCATCTGTCAGCAGCATACCGCCCCCACCGGTTGTGATGATCTTATTGCCATTAAAACTGAGCACACCGATCTTGCCAAACGTGCCGACGTGGCGGCCCTTGTAGTAGCTACCAAGTGACTCAGCCGCGTCCTCGACCAAGATTAGGCACCAACGCTCGCACACAGCAATTAATGCGTCAATATCAACAGGGTGTCCGAAAGTATGCATTGGCAAGCACGCTTTGACGCGTCGATGCCCAACTCGAGTGCGACAATCGCCATCGTCGTCTATAAACGCATGCCCCGAAAGCCAGGCCTCCAAGGCCGTTGGGGATAGGCCGAGCGTTTTACGATCAACATCGATAAACAGCGGTTCTGCGTTGCAGTATGAAATGGCATTGCAAGTTGCAACAAAAGTCAACGACTGCGTCACCACCAAATCTCCGGGCGCCACACCAACCAACTGAAGCGCAACGTGGAGTCCAGCGGTACCGTTCATCACGGCGACCGCACGCGGGCTGCATGTCAACGCAGCCATGTCCGCTTCAAAGCGATCAACATATTTTCCGACGCTGGATACAAAAGTCGAATCGATGGTGTCGAGCAATAACTCTCTTTCACGGCCATTAAAAACCGGCGCGTGAAGCGGGATGGCCTCATCCGTGCGGTATTGGTCGCGTACAAAGCTAACTAAACGGTCGAACATCTTCGTACTACACGTTGTAGATGTTGGTTTTATATTTGGCGAGATTCTCTGGCTGCACAAACCAGTCCACAGTCGCCTTTAGACCTGATCTAATGTCGTACGCGGGCTCAAACCCCGTCAAATGTCGAATTTTTGTGTTGTCACACCATAGTCGAAGAACCTCCGACTTTCCCGGACGTAGCCTCTGGGTATCCACAAGAAATTCCACATCACTGTTCATCAGCTCTCGTATCAAACGGAGGGTATCTCCAACTGAGATCTCATAATTTGAGCCAATATTTACAGTCTCGCCGACTGCTTTTTCACAGCGTACCAGCTCTAGAAGGCCGCGACAGGTATCGGCGACGTAGTTGAAGTCCCGCGTTGGGGTCACGTCACCAAGCTCGATTTGCTTCTTTCCAGCCGCAATCTGGCTGATGATGGTCGGGATGACCGCCCGCGCAGACTGTCGGGGACCGTAGGTGTTAAATGGCCTGGCGATCGTCACAGGCAATTCGAATGAATTGAAAAAACTCATTGCCATTGCGTCAGCGCCGATCTTTGAGGCGCTATAGGGCGACTGCGGTTGCAAAGGGTGTTTTTCGTCAATGGGTACATATTGCGCGGTGCCATAGACCTCACTGGTTGACGTATGAACGACACGTTTAACACTATTTTCTAATGCTGCTTGACAGATATTAAGCGTTCCCAACACGTTCGTGTCAACGTAGCTCTCGGGCGCCAGATAGGAATAGGGGATCGCTATCAGAGCAGCCAAGTGAAAAATAATATCGACATCCTTCGTAATGTGTCTACAGAAACGCGAATCGCGAATATCTCCGTTAACAACCTCGATTTGACCTCGGCAACCCACATCCTCTAACCATCCCCAGTCATTGAAAGAGTTATATTGGCAGAGTGCTTTAACCTGGAAGCCTTCTTTGACAAGAAGCTCGGTTAGGTGGGAGCCGATGAAACCATCGGCTCCCGTGATCAGAGCTTTCATATTCTTTTCCCTTGACTAAACATTTAAGAAACTTACCCAATCTTTAGTGATGTGGCGATTTTCACCTTATAGCGGCAATTAAAAATTAAAGTACTTAAGTTTAGATTAAATATAGAACATTTAACTCGGAGCTAAAGCAAGCTTTGACAATTTACTGATTACTCTATCACGAATCACTGGCATGACTGTTTCGATACGGCACCCAGGTTCCGGATGAAAATTAATTAGATTTTTGCTCCAAGGATAATGAGGCAAATCAAGTCCTTTAAGTTCGACCCAATGGATACTTGGGATTAATTGCCACGTTTCTGTGCCCACTAATGGCGCCATTGATGCAACAGCATTACCAACCGATATGACCAGATCCACATTCGCCATCAATGCAAATGCAGCCTCTAAATCATCTTTTAAATTTAAATCTGGCCACCTTTGGATTTTAACTCCCAATGCATTTTCCGCTGCAGTTATCTCAGACTCTACATCACCATACTGCAAGTTTACGAAATGGCAATTTTTCAGCTGTAAGATTTCTGACCATTCGACGAGATTCAAATAAAACTTATTTCTCGTAGGATCCATCACACCACTACGCCAACTGATACCAATCTTCAGACCTGACTTCATTTTGAGATCGAAATGATCTTTAATTTCCTTGGTCAATTTTGGCTCAGGTTTAATATAATCAGTTACGTTTAAAAAAGATTCTCTTGTGGATCGAAAATACCTAGGCAAGGATGCAATAGGTATATGGAAATCATAATCTAATTTATATAAGGATTTTTTTGTTATTTTGTCCCATAAAGGAGGTCTGGCTACAATTTCTGGCATAGATTCCTGCAGAACCTTGCACAACCGGCGATCACATTCGACAATGACTTTCCCAGCTCTTGAAATCAACTCTGGGAGACAGCATCCATAGCGCAATTCATCACCGAGACCTTGCTCACGCCAAACTAATATGGTCTTATTTTCTAAGCTTTCTCCTGACCACCTTGGTACAGAAAAGTTTCGATTTGGCCCTCTGCGTGTGCTTTCTGGAATTTCTTCAGAAAAGCCCTCATCATAGTACTCCCAGCCTTTTTTAAGATTACCTGTATATAAGTAGGCAAAACTCAAATGCCATTTGAGTCTAGCTTTACTTCCGCGTTTACCTATTTTATCCACCAGTTTGAGTGCATGTTCATTAAGCTCAATAGATTTATCTATATCACCCATGTTGTAAGCACCAAAAGCCATATTCTGAATAGCATCAACATTTTCATTATCTAATTGATACGCAGTTTCAAAAGCAACATAACCCTGTTCATTGAGCCCCATTTCACTTAAACTCAGTCCAAGATTATTGTGTGCCATACTTGAAACTGGATCCAGACTTACGACTTCAAGTGCGAATTTGAGTGAGTTGTTGTAGTCTTTTTGAACATAACATAACTGCTGAGAAAGCTTTGTTGTTTTTACCGAAACTCCAAATTTGTCTTTTATTTTTCCAAGTAAAGTTTCTGCGTCAACGTACTGTTTACTTTGAATATACGCGTCAAATAGTGCTGCATAAACTAAATAATTTGCATCATACTTATCTATCAAATTATTTAATACAGGAATCAACTCATCGAATTGGTTCGTACGCTGTAACAACTCCGCATATGCCGTCTCAAGTAACAAATCTTCTTTTACTTTTGACCGAATGAGGCGTATTTTTTTCAAGCCCTCTTCCTCATAGCCGTTTTTAAACTCTCGAACTGCATTGAATACTTTTTGTTTAAGTTTTTTATCCACAGGTTTCCTCCGATTTCGCATCATTTTTGCATACATAGCAATTTTCAGGCCAAAAAAAACCCGGCAGGTGCCGGGTTTTGAGGGGTTGTTAGGCCGCTTATTGCAGCAGCGACAAGACTGATTGACTTGACTGGTTTGCTTGAGCCAACATCGCCGTTGCGGCTTGTTGAACGATTTGCGCTCTTGCCAACTCGGCTGTCTCGACTGCGTAATCAGTGTCAACAATTCGACTCTTAGCTGCCGCTGTGTTGGTGATGATATTCGATAAGTTATCGATTGTGTGGGTCAATCGATTCTCTACCGCACCAAGCTTGGATCTCTCACTGTTTACATAATCCAATGCATTGTCGATCACCGCAAGCGCCGCGACAGCTTCTTCCTGAGTTGAGACACTGATTTGTGAAACAGCAACTGTGCCCGTAGTCGATGTGGAGCTCACGGAGGTCGTTGAAGTGGTCGAAGACGATGCAACGCTATCCGATAGAGTTACTGAATCGCCTTGGCCGCTCTTAGGCGCCCAGGTTGCGGTGCCAGCCCCCAAAGAATTGATGCTCGTCAGGTTTATCTCCCCACCGTCATCCCTCGAGAAATAAACTCGGCCGCTCGTGTCCATGCCAACAGAGATGGTTGACCCCAAGAGGGCTGTTTCGAGTGCACTACTAAAGGCCTGCGTACTATTGGAGTCGCTAAGGTCTACAACAGTAGAGGAGAGTGTGTAGTCTTGAACACCATCATTAATGACCATCGAGTAGATGTCGTCTTGGCTTAGCGTCAAGATGGCCTCGGTCTTTGTCGCAAGCGTCCCCACCGCACTCGCGGTTACCGTAAGAGATGCATCATACTCCTGTGCGATCTTTGTCGCACCCGTAGTGAAGCCCACAGCTTCGATAGTGGCGGCAACCGTTTCGTAGCCCGTAGCGGTCGTGAAATCTGAGATCACGATTTCACCGCCATCGCGCTGCAGGAAGGTGATCTCGCGCCCAGACACCGAGTACTCAAACACGGCGTCGGGGTGATCAGCGTTCAAGCTAGCCATCGCGGCATCCAACGCAATTTCGAGCGCCGACCCAGCAAACGCCTCTGTTGCATCGTACAGAGTGTTAGCAACAGTTGTCCCTCCAATTGTGAAGCCGAAACTCGCGATATCCTCATTCAGCGTCATCTTGACGCGCGTTGCCTCCAACACTGCGCCTTGAATCACCTCCGAGCTAGTGTTAACCGCGTTAGACTTGTTCGCGATTCCCGAGGTAAAGTTGTTAACGAACAGCGCACCAGTATCGTAAAGGCCGGTAGCGCTGGAGCTCACACCAATGCCGAGTTCCTCACCATCCGGGTGGCGGATGATAAGCTCATTGGTTTCCAAATCAAAGCCAACTGTGATAAGAGAATTATCATGAGCCCAACCCAGGTCAGACGTACCCCAAACGGCACTCAGGTCGGTCATAGCCCGCAAGTCCGCCTGAATAGCGACTGCCATGGCGGACAGGTCACCGTTAGTGACTCCATCGAAGTCGATGCTAAAGGCCGTACCCCCGACTGACCGGCCGTCCATCGTAAACCGCATAACCGTGTCACCGTAGTCCACTCCAAAGCCAGATGGGTTGATGGCAATTCGAGTTTCTGAGAACAATCTGTTCTGGCTTGCGAGCTCCTCGCTCGTGCCGAGATCGCCTAGGGAGGTGACCGTCATCGTACCCGCATAAGATTCGAAGTTTTCGATTTTCAGGGCTCGGCCGCTGCTATTTGTGATCGTCAGCGTGTTGTTGTTGAACTGAACATCAAACTCTGTCATGTCGATTGACGTGTCGTTCGTGAAATTTGCCGCAATCCCTGCAGACAACGCCGTCTTCACCGCAGTGATGATCTGCGCATCAGTCTGTGTATCGGCAAGGTTCAGAGACGCGGAGAAATACACATCCCCGTCACCATTCGTAATGTTAAATGCGTATTGGGCATTCGCGGTTTGAGTTGATTGTGACCCATTTTCGACTCCAGCTACAGGCACATAGCCCACAACCGCCTCGCGATTTGAGAAAGTCATGGCTAGGGACGTCTCTTCAACCACACCAATAAACTCAGCCCGATTTGTACCATCGATGGTAGACATCGTTCCAGACGTAAATACGATCGGATCAAGCTCGTCCAGATTCTGCCCAGTGACCGGAGCAAAACTCATCACGATACCAGAGGTGGCAGGAGCAAAACTGTGCACATTGATTTGGGCACCTGTCGAGTTGGTTAACACAAGCTCATCGCCGTCCCAAGCCGCAGATATACCATTGGAGGTTGAAGCCTCGACGAGTATGGATTCATCACCATTCTCCGAGTCTGTACCGAAGAGCGTTCCGTCACCAGCGCCTTGGGTGATTTCGATTCTGCGTCCTTCAGCATCAGCGACGAAAAGCAAGCCGCCAGACGTCGCACTAACCGAGATGCTTGTATTCGTATCGTCAAATACGCTTCGCAGTTCAGTCTGTATGGCGGCCCTCACTTGCGCAGTGGTCGCGTTTGTGGTGACACCGGCATCCCTCAGCGTCTGACGGATGTTGATGTTTTCCAGTGAGCTATCGCCGATTTTGATCGCAAATTTGAAGCCGTCATAATCATCGCTATCGCTTACATCAAGAGCGACA
>Ga0255769_10002983_pt1 | contig 17589 bp, 6 predicted proteins | sample 041ome_9_FD_179637 | JGI IMG/M metagenome (GOLD analysis project Ga0255769, IMG submission 179637) | Coastal salt marsh microbial communities from the Groves Creek Marsh, Skidaway Island, Georgia - 041413US metaG (version 2) | ecosystem: Environmental > Aquatic > Marine > Intertidal zone > Salt... | reverse complement strand
CATTGTTTGCCCAACGCGACGACGGAGAGCCTTCGTAGATGTACCGCTCGGCATACGAAGCGTAGCATGGAACAACAAGTGCTCCCAAACTGTACTCGTGCCAGGTAAAACATCGTCTTGGGTCACGTAGCCGCTCATTTCTCGTCTTTCGTGACTCGTTGTCTCTGCACCGTTGATTCGGATTTTTCCTCCAACCTTGAAGTTCTTTTGCTGCTCTGAGCTTCTGCCCGCTAAAATATCCAACAACGTCGATTTCCCTGCGCCTGATGGTCCTAAGATTGCAAATGCACTTTTTTCTTTATCTTCAAAAGCAGCGCCTCGCATCGACGGCGGAAAGCCTAAATGACCACCTCCGGCAATTCCAGTTATCCCTCGAAGAATAACTTTACGTCTCTGTTTCCCACGCGTCCAAACTTTCACTTCACACGTTATACGACTGAAAGAGAACGCCGGCGATAGTTTTGGTTCGTCGTCGTCACTGGAAAGTGATGTTGATGGCGTGATTGCGCTTCTGTCTTCATCATCAATCGAGAGAAGACGCTCGCTCGAATCTTCCTCTCCTTTGTCGTCATCGTGCGCTTCCTCGAATTCAAAGGCTGTAGTTTCAGACGTTCTTTGCGCAGCCGCAGGCATGTTCTCATCAACCGAAACAAAAGAATCCATTCGCGCGTGGCGAATTTGATTTCCTGCATCAACAAATATAGAAGATGAAACGGAACCTGGTGCTTCCTCGTTCTCGTCTTCACGCCACTCGTCCATGGCGGCATCCAGCAACGCAGCGCGCTCACTACCTCCTGGAGATAAACTTTCGATCACCCGCCTCGCGAGTAAATCGTTATTCGTACCATCTAAATCTCCAGCAGATGATGTAGACGGAGAGAGTGTTGACGAAACAATTATTCCAAAACAAGTTCTTAATCGAGAGAGAAAAGAAGAACTTTTGCTCTTCTTCTTCCTGCCGCCGCTCTTATCGCCGCCGCCGCTCGCAAAATCTGAACGTTTCAAGACGAAGAAACTCACCAAAGCAAACAAAATTGCTTCCCCGCACAACCACGCGACGTCGTTTATGACTAAACTTGGATGAAATCCAAAAGTAAAGAGGACCTTTTCTCCTGGCACAGGAACCTCATTTGGAAGTTTTGTTGAGTTCGTATCGTCGTCGTTACTCCAGGATTCCGTGAGCGTGAATGTCTTTGGATTCGAAGCAAACTCATTGACAACAAGTGCTTCAAAGCCGCGAGAAATGAAGCTTAATGAAGCAAGCCATTGAAATGAAGCTGGAATTTCATCTTTGTTGAGCAAAAATCCCCCAAATAAGATGGATGTCAGAAAACATAAGCTGGCGACGGCGTTGGCGTCTGCGACTCGTCGACTACACACCCCAATTGCCATGCAAAGACATGTCGCAACAATATTCGTCAAGATGAGCACGACGACAAATGCGAGTAAATTCAACTCTCCGCCCTCGTTCAAACCAATCATTCCGTACGTTATAAATCCAAACAAGAACGGTGGAACGACGCGCATTGGCAAAATGTCAAACAAGACAGTTGAAACAAAATACGCGTTCGTTCCATACACTCGATTTGCACGTTCTCGAATGAAGAGAAGACGGTCTTCTTTCCAAACTGGAAGCGAAGAAAGCGACATGAGCGTGAGAAAAATGAGAATAAAGAATAGTGCGCCCATCCTATTTTGAATGCCACCTTGATTCAAAGCCGCATTCTTGAAAATCAAGCCAACACCAAGTGCCGCGAGAAAAGTCGCCATCACGTGCACGTAAATAAGAAAGGGGTGACGATACATCCGCCTTACGTACCGACCACACAACCAGCGACACTGCTTCGAGAAGGGAGCCGCGTACTTGTTTCTCGCGTTGACGATTTCTGCTTCATTTGAGATCTCTTGACCCAATTCAGCCATGAGCGCACGCTGACTCTCTTCGTTTTCAATCGCAATCTCCGATTTCAGAAAATCCACCGAGACTTTCGCAACGATCTTTTCCGGCGAGTTGATGACGACGTCCAATATAAAGTCCGCCACGTGCACGTCTCGTGGTCGAGGCGGTATATACGCCAACGACTCGAAGAAACCTTTCGCTGAAATCGAAGGCCCGCTGTAGACAACAGATCCAACACTCGAAAGAATCAAAATACGTTCCAATAAACGGAAAATATCCGGTCGAGGCTGGTGAATAGATAACAACACAGTCACGCCGTGGCGAGAACCAAGTTTGGACAAGATGTCAACAACCTTTGCCGCGTTCGTCGAGTCCAAGCCAGTCGTAGGCTCATCCAGAAACATGATGCCCGGAGACATTAAAAGCTCAGTCGCGATAGAGACGCGACGCTTCTCGCCGCCAGACAGACCGCGAGAAAACTGGTCGCCAATCAAAGAGTCGGCAAGTTTCTCGATGGCAAAATCGCGCATTGTTTGCCCAACGCGACGACGGAGAGCCTTCGTAGATGTACCGCTCGGCATACGAAGCGTAGCATGGAACAACAAGTGCTCCCAAACTGTACTCGTGCCAGGTAAAACATCGTCTTGGGTCACGCATGCACTTGCAGCGCGCAAACCGACGTTTGAGGCAACCTGTCCGTTTAAATAAATCGCACCTCTAACGTTCCTATCGGGTGGCGTGCGTCCTGAGAGAGTGTCTATGAGTGTTGATTTACCCGCACCGCTTGGCCCCAATACCGCAAAGACGCCTCCCGGTCCAGCCATTCCGGAAACGTCCCCTAAAATGCGTTTCGTGCTCTTTTTCTTATCGCTTTTAACACTCGCGTCGACAAAAAGATGACGCCACGAAAGAATCATAGTATTTTTCGATGTCCTTTGCGTTACTTGCGTCGATAACGACGACGTTCTTCTACTCTTCTTCCTTCTTGCTCGATTTTTTTTCGTTTTCCGTCTCTCGCCATTCTTTTCTTCCAAGCTTTCCTTGTCATTGCATTCGTCTTGCTTCCCATCCTCATCCTCATCTTCATCACTGCTCAACGACGACGATGATTCATTATTTACAGAGCTGTATCCGTCGTCTGAATATGCGGCAGAGTCATTCAGAAGTGCTTCTGTGTTCAAATCTTCATCTCTGACGATGCGGTCCGATTCTTCCTCATCTTCTTCTTCGTTGTACCTTTGCTTCCGCTCCCTGAGGACGTACATCACCATCCCAGCTATTATTGCGGAAACGAACAAGAGCATGAATGCGCGCGTCAATGCATCGCCTGTCCAATACACTGGAACCGTTTCCTCCAAAGAACACCAATTTTCATTTGCCATCGTTTGCTCTTCGTATACGCAGTTACCTACCCTGCAAGTTACCGCGAGCGTTGGAATCACTCCTGGTTGCGTCCAATAACACACGTTACTTCCATCATTCGTTTTCGTCGCGTTTGTATCGCACCAAAATTGCATCCCACGATCACTCACCGGCGTCACGAGTGGATTACATGGATGTTGCCAAAAAAGCGTATCGGTAGAGTTATCGGTTTCATTTGTCCCACACTTCATGGCGGTTCTACCGGGACACTTCTCGACATCAGAAGGAGGACACGCCGTTTTCCCACCCGTGCAATCGTACATCACGCACGTATGGTCGCTCGGATACGGAGCTTTACATTTCTCAATACTGTAAGTGCACTTTGTGAAATTCGCGTCCCAGACGGCGGCGGAGGCGAACTTGTATTTCCACTCCGGATAATCGCCATTATCTTGCGAAGGCATGCCAGCGTACGCGCGCACGGTTATCTCAACTTCTCTACCGTTATCGCTGCTACTACTCTCGCTATTTCTAATACTATTACCCGCACTTGTTCCTATTTTCGCCTCTTGTTCCAAAGAAGACGACACCCCTACTTTGTCCCCGTCCGAACCGCTCGCCGCGACTATGTGAAATAGAAACGACTGATCTTTCTGAAACTTGCAATACGGGTCCGTCTTCGCGTCTCCTCCGCACTGACAAGAAAAAACTTTTCCAGCTTCAAAGCTCGCCTCGGGAACTAACCGATTTCCATCCGCGTCCAAATTTTTTGTCCTCCTCGGTATCGACAACTCCTCCGCGGTTGGTAAAAAACAATCCTTCGTGCACCCAATCGGGCTCCGTTTTTTCCCGTTCACCACGATAGACGGACACGAATTGGATGCATCGCACACGGAACAATCTACGCCGGACCATCCCAGTGGACATTTCTCCTCGTTGTCGTCATCGTCGGCAAACTTGTCTTCGACGTCCTCGCCCGCTCCTTCTCCTCCTCCTCCTCCTCCTCCGAGAAAACCAATAATTCCGTTACGAAATCGCTTGCCATTCCCAACGCCGTTACCCGCGACGCAATGCGCGCAATTCTCCGGATGCGAGCTGTTCGCGCTGTACAAAGTCGTCTGAAACTTACACGGCGGATCGTGGTCCCTCATCGCGTTGAAACATTGCTTGTTGATGTCTTCTTTAGAGAACGCGTTCAACTTCGTTTCTTCTCCGAATTCTTTCCCCGATATCAAAACGAACTCGCCTCCTCCCACATGAAAGAGGAGAAAGAGAAAGGCGATTAAACGAGAGCGAAGCGTGGAAGGCGACGCGATCATTTTTTAGTCGATCGTGGGGGGGATCTTTTTTCCGTGCGCGCGCGCGTCTCTTTTTCTCTTCCGAGTGCGGAATGAGTATATTTTTTTTCCCGAAAAGTCGTTCGTTGCAATAGCCAATTCGTGTGAAGAGACTCGAGAAGAGAAACGAAACGAAACGACGAGCTAGACACATCGTCAACGACCAGTTCAAGTAGTGTACAGTATACAAAAGCAGCTATATAATTAATTGTTCTTTCTCTCTCTCTCTCTCTCTCTGCTAAGAATCAAAGTTACACCCTTTGATGCAGTGCAAATTGACCTCTTTATCGACCATGGCGACGGGCTCGAAGACGATGTACGCGGTGGCTTGGCCGCCGCCGGTATCGTCGGTCCAACAGTCCGGAACCACCGGCGCGGCGTCGACCGCCATGGCTTCACTCGTTTTCACCCACTTGTAGAGACTTTTCGGAGGTTTACCGCCGACAAACTCACCTTCGGTTTTCGATCGGAACGGTTTCACGAATCGCTCGTCCAGAGTTTCCCAACTGCCGTAAAGTTTTTCCACTTGCTCGCGTTGCAAACGCTTCGCCAACTCGTACGCCCTCTTATCGAACGTCGTCGCTTGCTCTACCTTCGCTTTCATCTCTGGGTCCCACTCTTGCTTGTGCTTTCCGGAATTCGATTTCTTATACTGCGGGTATCGAACGCCAACCATGCGGCTTTGCGTCAACAAAAAGTGGTCAAAGTTGTCCGTCGTGCCGACGACGTCGAACCATCGGAGTACTTTTTCAAAACGCTCGTAATCGCTCTCGGTAATTTCACACTCTTTACCGATTGGCCGAGCGTGCGTTCTCCTCGGCTTATTCGTCGCCTCCACCCACTCAGTTTCGTACCCAGGTTCTCTCAAATTACTCGTGCACTTGTCCCCCAAAATCTCTCTCACTTGCCCGTTCGTCGCTCTCCCGCTCGCGACGTAATCGCCGATATCGTACCCCCAACTTTCCTTCCCAACAACCCCCGGCCACATCTTCTTCGTCTCCCCAGGATCTTGTTCCTGCTGCTTCCTAATGTAATACTCGTAAAACGATAACGTTTGACTCGTCGGTTCCCGAATTAACACCGACGTCGTAATCTCGCACCCGTACTCCGACCCTTCGCCGAATTCCTCTCGCAACGCGTCCACGTCCGGCATAATCCGCGTCTGAAAATGTTGCGCCGGCCAATTCGACGGCCAGTTCCCGCGTAACTCCACCAACGTGCGCGGACCAACCGCGCGTTCCCCGTTTTTGAATTTCACCGCGGCTTCTTTCCATCGCGTCAATAAATCCGTCCATTGTTTCTCCTCGAACCCGTAGATGATGGGATACTCCCAGTCGCCCATGACGACGTTTTTGTCCCATATGAATCGAATCGTCGTCCCTCCGACTTTGGATATATGCCGGTACAAGTGCAAGGCGCACGTTTTCGGGAGCTCGGTCTCTGCTTTTAAATACTTGTTGTCTTCGTTTTCGTCGACGTTCGACTCTTCTCTTTCTTCTTTTACTTCTTCTTCGTCTCTCGTCGATGATGTCCCATCGTCGCCGCGGTGGTTGACCGCCGCGTCGATCAGCGCTTGCGCTTCCGGGGGCGGGCGAACGGCGAGCGCCTCTTCGACGCAAAACGACGATAAAAGCGATAAGAGAGAACAACAAAGCCAGCAGAAAAGAAAGAGGAGACGAGGACGACGCATCAGAGCGATCATCGTCTTTGTGTTTATCGTACGCGTTTTCTTGTAATGGCGAAGAATTGGAAAAAAGAAATGTCGACATTTTCATCGCGCGCGATAGCGCGCAAAAACGCAGGGAAAAGAAGAAGACGTAAAAACCTCTCTCTCTCCCTCCCTCTCTCTCCCTCTCCCTCTCCCTCTCTCTCCTCACGAGAAGGCCCAGAGAAAGAACGGGACGACTCAGATTATTGATACGCCTATTATCGTTCGGTGGAGAGTTTGTTTTGCGACAGTGAATGCTGTTGATGATGACGACGACGACGACGCGCATCCAAAACGTGGCGACGACGACAACGACGACTGCGACGAGAACGAGGCGAAGTCGTCGAAGAGGAAGAATCGAATGCAAAGATTATCCGAGACCGAATCTGGACGTGCCTTCGAACGAAAACTATCGGCAGTCGAAGCGCCTGTCGGAAAAGTTGGCGATGCGATATTCGGTGAAGAATGGGGAAAAATCTGTGCTCGTCGTCGGCGGCGGATTGGCTGGACTGTCGTGCGGGAAGTATCTGACGGATTTGGGGTACTCGGTGAAAGTGGTGGAGAGGTCGGAGATTTTAGGCGGGAAGGTGAGCGCGTGGCGGGATAAAGACGGGGATTGGATCGAAACTGGTTTGCACATTTTCTTCGGCGCGTATCCGAACATGATGAATTTATTCAGAGAGTTGGACATCGAAGATCGGCTGCAATGGAAAAAACACACGATGTGCTTTGCGATGCAAGATTATCCCGGAGAATTTACGGAATTTTGGTTTCCGGAGAAGGTTCCGGCGCCGTTCAACATGGCGGCGGCGATTTTAACCAACGATAAGATGTTGAGTTGGGAGGAGAAGATAAAGACGGGCGTGCCGTTGTTGCCGATGTTGCTCGGCGGACAAGATTACATCGACGCGCAAGATGAACTGTCGGTGAGCGAGTGGATGAAGAAAAACGGAATGCCGGAGAGAGTTTCGGAGGAGTTATTCATCGCGATGGGAAAGGCTTTGGATTTCATAGACTCGGATAAGTTGAGCATGACGGTGATTTTAACCGCGATGAATAGATTTATAAACGAAACGGACGGGTCGAAAACGGCGTTTTTGGACGGAAATCAACCGGATCGATTGTGTAAGCCGTTAAAGGAATACATCGAAGGGAAGAACGAGAAAGGAACGAAGGGAGAAGTTCTCGTCGGGAAGCCTTTGCGGGAGATTATGGTCGACGAAACGAGCGGCGAGATCGTCGGCGTGCGCGTAGGAGGAGGAGGAGGAGGAGGAGGAGGTGAAGATGGGGAAGGAAGTGAAATCATGACGGCAGATATGTACGTTTCCGCCATGCCCGTCGACGCTTTAAAGTTATACCTCCCAACGGCGTGGAAAACTATGCCTTTTTTCAAGCAACTCGACGAGCTCTCCGGCGTTCCCGTCATCAACGTGCACTTGTGGTTCGATAGGAAACTTCGCCCGTACGACGGCTTGGTTTTCTCGAGATCAAAGCTACTCAGCGTATACGCCGATATGAGCGAGTGTTGCAAAGAGTACGAAAATAAAGATAAGACGATGCTTGAATTGGTCTTCGCGCCTTGCGACGCCGAAAGCGGTTCGGACGTCAACTGGATCAAAAAATCGGACGAAGAGATTGTCGATGCGACCATGAAAGAACTCGAACGTTTGTTTCCATTGGAAATAAAAAACGCCAATTTACTGAAATCAGCGGTGGTCAAAACCCCTCGTTCGGTGTACCGAGCCATCCCGGGACGAAACAAATTCCGCCCCTCCCAATCTACGCCGATACGGAATTTCACTCTCGCCGGAGATTACACGTTTCAAAAATATTTAGGAAGCATGGAAGGGGCCGTTTTAAGCGGGAAACTCGCCAGCCAAGTCGTCGACGATCGCTTGAACGCCTCCGGCGAGACTTTCACCATCTCGCCGAAAGAAGTGCACGAAAGCGTCAAAGTTCTTCGCTCCTCGACGCGATGAAATATAAATCTCGCGCTGGTGTTGAGAGTAAGAGTGCGCGTAGGAAAGAGAAAATAAAGTACCGGTAGCTTTCTTCGCGCGTGTAATAAAGAGCTTAATTAGCGTTATTTCCTGTAGTTTAGGGGGGCATTTAAAAGTAAAACACGACAAAACGCGACACTCGCGATCGCATCTTTCTTCTTCGAGATTTACTACTTCGCGACGAGAAAAAATAAGAGATCGGGACGGACGCGATGACGAGAACGACGACGACGACGACGGTAAAGAAGAGCGCGCAGCAAAAGCAGCAGCAAAAGCAAAAGCGCGGGGAAAAATCGCGTCGAAGAAGAAGAAGAAGAATTGGACCACGCGACTTTGAGAGGAGGAAAGTTTTTGCGAAACTTTTACGTTTCGCCGCGATGATGACGACGATGATGGCGCTGCTGTTTTCGATGACGACTAAAACGACGACGACGACGACGGGTTTAAACGATCGCGAAGAAAAGGGATCGTTTTTGTTTTTATTGCGCGCGGACGCGATGAAGTTCATGACCTCGTACCACAACCACACGATCATGGTTGCGAGAAACGCGAAGGAGATTCACGCCAACGCGGACGAGGAAACTTTGGTGGTCGGAGACGTTCACGCGGACAACGAAGAGGAGAGAAACGAGATGAAAGGTTCCGCAATAGTTCGAGAAGGCGGACGGCTAATTTTGAATGGGGATGACGTGGAGGATTCTATTGATGTCCTTTCGGACGAGATGGTATCTTTGAGAGCGCTGGCGGAGAGTTTGCGAGAGACTTTGACGCCGCCGCCTTCACCGCCACCGGCGGTACCCTCGCCGCCGCCGATGCCGAGTCCACCGCCAATGCCACCAGCACCACCATCACCACCGCCAATGCCATCACCACCACCATCACCACCGCCATCACCACCACCACCAGCACCACCACCATCGCCACCGCCGGTGGTATCGCTCACGGATGCCACTATCAAGGACGCAATCACAGCGTGCTTGAGCGAGAGCGGCTGCGTTACCGGCGAATGCCCAATCTACGGAAGTTCGTCGGGATACGGAACGATGCCGAATTGGGACATAAGTCAAGTTACGAATTTGGGTAATGATAAATATCCTCTGTTTGGTAGCAATTGCCAAGAAACGTTCAACGGCGACATTTCCAAATGGGACGTTTCGCAGGTGACGAACATGTATCAACTGTTCTATGAAGCAAAGGCGTTCAATCAAGACATCGGTGGATGGGACGTTTCACGGGTGACATCTATGGATTACATGTTTTACGCGGCGCATGTTTTCGATCAAGAAATTGCTCTCTGGGACGTTTCACAGGTGACGACTATGCAATACATGTTCCAGTCGGCGCGTAAGTTTACCGGGAATATCGCTCGATGGAACGACACGAAAGCAGAAAATCAGTATTATATATTTTATGATGCCACGGCGTTTCAGGAGAAGTTCACGTGCGACGATCAAACCCATGGCCCCGTGCGATCGTGCGAGTGTAAATCTAAATTGTACTGTCTCACGGATGAAGTGTTCCACGACGCCGTCCGCGAGTGTTTAGTAGAAGATCCCGTCGCCGGTTTGTGCGAAAAATATGGATCGAAGACCATGAGATTCGGAGTTATGCCGAGATGGAACACGCGTTTGGTGACGAATATGGACGGCGAAGATGAAAATACGTCGACTTTGATTGGATTTGCGGGAAAGGCGGAATTCATCGGAGACTTATCGAATTGGGACACGTCGAGCGTCACGAGCATGCGCAAAATGTTCTATAAAGCTTCCGCTTTTAACGGAGAGTTGAGCAGATGGAACACGTCGCAAGTCACCACCACGCAGCACATGTTTGAATACGCTTCTCGCTTTAATGGCGCAATAAACAGTTGGGATGTAAAGAACATCAAAACTATGGGAGCGATGTTTTCCCGGGCGTATTCTTTCAATCAAGACTTGAGCGCTTGGGATACGTCCAACGTGCTCGATATGTCGTTTTTATTTCGCGACGCGATATCTTTCGATCGAGGTGCAATTATTTCAGAATGGACCGGGAACGCTGTCGTTTTTGCACAAACTGGAATGTTCTCTGGAGCCACCGCGTTCCAAGCCAGATTCTCGTGTACAGACGCCGACGATGGCCCGTTGAGCTCGTGCAGCGCTGCTCCAACAGTGTGCGCAAATGCAAGATATGTGTGTTCACACGTTTCCGGCGTTTTCAACTGCGCGCGTTGGGACGGTGGTGATCTTACAAGTATCGAAACGATAGAGTTGTCGGGTTTTGATTCAATACCAACCGGTGAATTTGTAAAACAATGCAAATTTATGAATGGATATAGTAGAATGTGCGTTTTATTTACGGGAGGATCCATTCGATGCGTTGAATTCTCAGACTCGTTTCAAATCACGGCGACGTACGATATTTCGAACGGCGATGTCGTATCTGAAATTAGTTCGGGTTCATCTTCAAGTACGGCCAACTTTATCATTGCAGTTTTAAAATCCGGTACGCTTGAAATGCTAAAAGGTGCGATCGACGTCGTACCCGTTTCTGGTTTGCCCACAACTTCACCTATAGTGAAAGTAGCTTTTCAATTACCTGCGTTCTTTTATGCTGTCACAGCGGACGGGAAAGTGTATCATTGCTCACTCGACACGTCAACTGGCGAGTGTGGGAGCGTGACTGAAATTAGCCCGACGAATTCAGATACTTTTAATAAACAATACCCAGATTTATTGGGGCAAGCAATCGATGTTTTCGCGGATACGCATGAGTCTACGAGTGTCACGTTTGGCGGAGCACTACTGAACGACGGGACGATACGTGCTTGGGGGAGAGATGATTTTGGATGCGATGGTGACGGTAACGGGAACATCTGCGCGATTGGCTATACCGATTGCACGGCAAATCCGATTCAAAACGTATTGTTCGCGACAGGCTCTCAGGACAGCATGTGGCTTCTTCTCGGTCCCGAGGGCACCATCACGAAATATGGAAGGTACGCCACATGGCCTGGCTTTCACCCGAAAGAACTCCATCAGGACGTCTCAGGGAACATTCTCACAGGAATCACCGAAATAACTGGAGCAAAGCATGGAGCTTGCGCGATAAATGGAAACGGTGAGCTCTATTGCGCTTTAGTTGCAACTGCTACTTTCAACCTCATACCAAGAACTCCTACAGCACCATCTCCTACTCAAAGCCCAAATACAAACTGACACGCGCTTGTTACGGAGTGTTTGACCGAAGCTCCAGAAACTGGGGAGTGTACCGATTGGGCGTCTGGAAATAAGTACGGGACGATGCCAAACTGGAATGCGAGTTTAGTGACGGACAAGAGCAGTACGTTTGAAGGTTATCCTCAATTCGACGGCGACGTATCGGGATGGGGCACGTCTTCGGTGGTTAATATGACTACCATGTTTAAAGGCGCATCTTCTTTCAAACAAAACAACAGCGGATGGGACACGTCGCAAGTGACGAGTATGAATTATATTTTCTGACTCTAATGAATTCAACCACGATATCGGGACGAAATCCGATGGGAGTTGGGACACGTCCTCGGTGACTGATATGTCATATATGTTTTCTTCCGCTTCTTCGTTCGACCACGATATTTCTGATTTGCAGTCGTATCTTCATACGTGTAATGCTACTACTTTCATATACTGGTATTACAAATGAAAAAACTTTCAAACTCTTTCGACATCTCAGTCGCTCCATTCGGAGTCGTTCTCGTCTTCAGCCGCTGCGGCTATTTTAATCGAGGCGAGCCTTTCACTGATCGACGCTTCTTCCGTTTTCACAGCCACGAGCGGTTCTGGCGGCGGTCTCGAAAGCAGAACTTTTTGTTTCGTCTTCTCTTGCTGCTTCTGCTTCTGCTCATCTGCTTTCACTATATTTGAAGAATAATGCGCACCGCCCGATGACTCAACAGACACGTTCATCTCCCTCCTCAGCGATTCTTCCACTTGTGAATTGAAAAGCGACGACGATGTTGTTTTTGTTGCAGTCGTCGTCGCTGATGTTGGCATGAAAGAAGAAGTGGAAGACGAAAAAGAGGAGGAAGTGGCAGAAGATCCGTCTCTTTTTCTACCTGAATCGTCCTTTACGCTTTCTTCGTTTCTATTCTTAGCGTTACCCTTTCTCTCTGAGCTCTTAATTCTATCGCTATTATCATTGCTGTTGTTGCTGCTGTTCTCCTCGTGTTCATTATTCTTCTCCTTGAATTTAGGCATTTCAGGCACGTTCTCTCCATTCGCAATGGCCGCTTTTGCTTCTCTCTTCCAAGTTCTGAGCACTTCTCGTTCTTCTTTCTTACGTCGTTTTTCCATGCGTTGGATTCGCCTAGCGTTCTTTTCTAGGAGTAACTTTTCCTTTGTACTCAACAGTTTTCCTCGAGATTGTTCGGGACCATCCTTTCGCGCCGTAGCTTCTACTTCGAACTTTTCCGGTCGACCATTTGCTTCTACTCTATTGTCAATCTCCACTTTATCCTCGCCTACAGGATCTCTCAGCATCATTTCCCAACACTCCGCGTCCCGTCGACACAGCGCCGCGCGCGTTTTTGCAAACGTTCTCAAGGAGCGCGTCATATCAACTCCAATGCTCGCGTGCCAGCGAGGATATTCTTCCCTCGTTCGTTCGACGATAAGATCATACGCTTTGCGTCTGTTTTCTCTCTTAGCGTCAGCTTCCAAACATTCCGGATGTATATTTGCAACGGCGCGTCCGTGCGTCTCGATGACCTCGTCGTAAACGTCGCAGGCAATTTGGTAATGCAAAAGCGCCGTCGTCCGATCTTCAAACGTTTCGCGAATCGCTTCGACGCGTTGCCTGCAATCTTCAAAACACGGCACTAATGATCGAAGCGCTTCACACGCCTTCGATTCGCTGGCTGTGCCCGTAAACGTCATCGATTCCGCGCAATCAGAAAGCGCGTGCAAAGTGTAGCCCAAAGAATAGTTCTTTGAGCGTTTTTGCAAAGCTTTCCCCCACCCTTCTTCGCTTTGTCCCATCTTCAACGCCGCATCACCTAAATCCCGTAGTTTCGTCGCGTTCAAGCGTCGCTCGAGCTGATCGATGTACAGTTCCGCGCTTCGCACGAAAGCTTCGCACTGTTCGTCGAGCTTCGAGGCGTACGTAATCACTTGCAAATACGTCGGATCTTCATCTTTCAACACCGAGTGCCGAGTTCGCGTATACTTTCTCTCTTTCGCGCCGACGCCGTCACTACTCTTCCCACCCCCGCCGTTGTTAAATAGAGATGCAAACCACGCCGAAGCCGAAAAACGACCACGCCTTTCCTGCTCTTCCTTCACCGCTCTCACGTCCGCGTCCTCCGCCAAAGCGTCGAAAACTTCTTCGTTCAACTTGCTGCTCCTCGCGGTGGAAGTAAACGACGTCGCGCCTTCCGTCAAAAACGTCTCCAACATCCTCGACGCCGCAATCGTCGGTGACTCGCAGCACCGACGTAAAAAGACTTCCGCGTCGCGTTCCGAATATTCGCGCTCCGATTTCTCCTTCGAAGTAAACAACAGTTTCGGTACCACGCATCCGGGATACGCCCTTCGCAACTGGTTTCGCAACGAGAGAAAATCATCCGGAAATTGCCTCTTGACGCGAAACAGAGATTCATAAAATTCCTCCTCCTCTTCTTCTTCTTCCTCTTCCTCTTCCTCCTCGTCTCTGTCACCATTCGTCGTCGTCGTCTTACTTTTCTTCTTCTTCTTCTTTATCTTGCGATTTTGCAGGCCGTTCCGGCACTTGGCGACGTAGTTTTTCGCGTTCGACTTTGTCGCGATTTGGACCGCGAACGTCGCGACGCGCAACTTTTTCCCGGAAGCGTCGTCGTCACCATCACCAACCGTCGTCGTCGAGGACGTCGACGCGTCCGCGAGACGAACGACCGAGACGTGATGAGGAGTACGAGGAGCCGAGGCGGAGGACATATATGAGTGCGTTTGCGTGTGTGTATTTATATATGTGTATATGTGTCCTCGAGCGCGTCTAATTCTGTTGTTTTATGAAGCAATTCAACTTTTTTTTTCGTGTTGGGGAATGTCTCTCTTTTCGCGCGAAAACCGAGGCGCGCGCGCTCGACGCGCGGCATCGAGACTTCAAACGGCTTCTATTATTATCATTACTACCACCAACTACTATTGCTATTACAATTACTGCTACTCTTTTGCTATTTTTTTTCTACCTGAGGCTTTTTTATAAATACTATCATTCATCGCTGCGTTGCTTATTTCGCGCTGAGTAAACCGGCGAAAGCGTCCGCGGGTATGTCGACGTTCCCCATTCTGCGCATTCTCTTCTTGCCGTCTTTTTGTTTTTGGAGCAATTTCTTCTTGCGCGAGACGTCCCCGCCGTAGCATTTCGCCAGGACGTTTTTGCGCATCGCGGAGACGGTTTCTCGAGCGATGATTTTACCCGAGAGCGACGCTTGGACGGCCACTTCGAACATCTGCCTCGGCAAGGCGTCTTTGACTTTTTTGACGACTTTTTTGGCAATGTCGACGGCTTTGGAGCGGTGGCAGAGCGTGGCCATGGCGTCGACGACTTCACCGTTGACGAGGACGTCGAGGCGACATATGTCGGCGAATTGCCAACCGGCGAGTTCGTAATCGAAGGTGGCGTAACCGCTGGTGCGAGATTTGAGCTCGTCGGCGAAATCAGAGGCGATTTCGCCCAACGGGAGTTTGTAGCGGAGCATTGCTCGAAGACTGTCGAGTTGAGAATGTTCCAAGGACTCGCCGCGGCGCTCGTTGCATAGCTCGAGAATTTTACCCGTGTATTCAGTGGGAACTATTATGGTCGCCTCTACCAAACGTTCTTGGATTTTCGTGTCGCGCGGGAGACCGGCGTTAGCTTCCAAAGCGAGAGGCGAGGTGATGACGGTGACCGATTTGACGCCTTCGATTTTTTGATCGTCGGGATCGAGCTCACTTCTGTTGTCGCCGCTGCTGCTTGCATTCTCCGCGAACTCTCTCGCGCTGCTCTTGTTGATCATTTTGGTCAGTTTATACGGTACCGTCGGCGCCGTGGCGACGACGTCAGAATCAAACTCTTCTCGCAGTCGGTCCGTGAACACCTCCGCGTGGAGCAATCCTAAAAATCCGCATCGAAAGCCCGGACCTAACGCAGCAGAAACTTCAGGAAACACCTCTACGGAAGCGTCGTTTAAGGTCAATCGCGACACGGATTCGCGCAATTTCTCAAAGTCATCCGCCGAGGACGGGAAAATGCCTTGAAACACCATCGGTTTTGCCATTTTGAATCCGACTAAAGGCGTCACCGCCTCTCGTTTTCGTTCTTTTCGGTTGAACAATGTATCCCCTACCCGTTGCGCCTTGACGTCGCGGTCGGAAGTAATCACGTACCCGACGTTCCCTTTTTGAAGAGATTTCAACGGTGTCATCTCTGGCGCGTGCACGCCAACTTCCAAGACTTCCGCTTTCCTTCCCGACTCGAACGACTCGATGGCGTCGCCCACTTTGAGCTCGCCGTCCACGACTTGGACGACGCTCACCGCTCCGCGATATTTATCAAAATCGCAATCAATCAACAACGCTCGAAGAAAATTACTTTCCTCCGACGATGAAATTGTCTCGTCCGTCATCGTCGGCGGCGGAATCTCATCCACGATCCTATCTAAAATTTCCCCCACGTTCTCTCCGCTCTTCGCCGAAATCCTCGACGCTTTATCAATCCCAAAAATCATCTCCATCTGCTTCTCGCTCCCTTCCACGTCCGCCAGCGGCGAATCGATCTTATTACACGCCGCCACTATTTTCAAATCTTTCTCGAACGCTTGGTAAAACGTCGCCACCGTCTGCGCCTGCACCCCTTGCGTCGCGTCCACCAACAACACGCACCCTTGACACGCGCTCAGCGAGCGAGACACTTCAAAGCTAAAATCCGCGTGCCCGGGAGTATCGATCAGGTTCAGCAAGTACCACTTCGACGCGTCCGCGTAAATATCATCTTTTCCTTTTTCTTCTTTTTCTTCTTCGTTCTCTCTTTCTCTCGAGTGTCGATACAGCAGCGCCACGCTCTGCGCTTTCACCGTGATACCTCGCTTCCTCTCCACCGGCAAACGGTCCAACAGTTGCGAGGTTGCCCCCGTTTTACTCTTCTTCCTCTTTTCGATCGCCGAGCAAAATTCCATCAACCTGTCCGCTAAAGTCGATTTCCCGTGGTCGATGTGCGCGACGATGGAGAAGTTTCGGACGTTTTCGATCGGTATTCGATTGTACAGATGCTTCAAGTTTTGCGCTTTCCACGCTTCGAACGACGAAGAACTCGACGACGAAGAAGAAGACGAATACGAAGCGCCGAGAAACGACGACGACGACGACGGCGCGAAGAGACGAAAATTCTTCGTCGTTGTCATTCTTCCATTCGGTCGTCCATCGTTTGAGCGCTCGTCGACGCCTGTCGTCGTCTGTTGCAACGACGAAAGCGCGGAAGTTGAAGCAGAACAACTCCTCGTCGTCGTCGACAAAGAAGAGGAGCGCGACGAGAGCGCGCGCGCGAGCCTTCTCGCCGCTGCCCTCGACGACGAGGAGAACGTCGACATCTTCCCGTCCTCCGTCTTCACGCTCTCGTCGTCGTCGCGCTCTCTCCGTGTGTCGTTGAAACAACGCGCCTCGCGCGGGGGTTTCTGACGCGTTCTCTTTCCCCATTTTCCCCAAAAGTGTGTGCGCGCGATTTGATAGATACTACGAAGACGCACAAAAAATGAAGCCATCGCGACGTCTTCTTCCTCCTCTCGTTCGATCGATGATGCTCTTCTTCTTCTTCGCGTTGTTGTTTTTGTTGTTTTTCTGTCGTTCTGTCGTTCGCGGCAAAGATGTCGTCGTCGCGAAGAGCAGCGACGCGTTGGCGTCAAAGTCGTTCGAACACGTAGGGGATGATGATGATTATTTCCCGGAGAGAAGAAGAGGAAGAAGAAGAGCGAGAGCGCTGCTCGGAACGAACGAGGACGACAACGACGAAGAAGAAGAAGAAGAAGAAGACGAAGACGAAGAAGAAAACGAGGAGAAGGAGCAACGGCAAAGACGAAGACGACGAAAAGCAGAAGAGCGAGAAGCTCCCGAGGGGTGTTTCTGGACCAGATGTTCCTGGTCGCGGACGTGTCCGAGAAGCGCGACGACGACGACCAACAACAACAACAAGAACGCGGTAATAACCGTTCGAGAGGAATACGAGTGCGAATCTAGCTTTTTAGGCAAACTCATCCACTACGGAGGAGATAAAGCACCGACGGAAAAGTTGTGTTGCGACGAACGCGCGGCG
>Ga0255769_10002945_pt1 | contig 17695 bp, 7 predicted proteins | sample 041ome_9_FD_179637 | JGI IMG/M metagenome (GOLD analysis project Ga0255769, IMG submission 179637) | Coastal salt marsh microbial communities from the Groves Creek Marsh, Skidaway Island, Georgia - 041413US metaG (version 2) | ecosystem: Environmental > Aquatic > Marine > Intertidal zone > Salt... | reverse complement strand
CAAAAGCACAGGACGCAGTTGTTTGGATGCTCGGTGTTAGTATTGTTGTATTGAGGTGAGCGCGGGATGTTTTTCAACCCCAGAGTGTCGTCGAAGACATCCATTTTGGTTGTTATTGTGCGGTGTTTTGACTGAATTGGAATTGGATAAACGACAGAATGCGACACTCTTAAGCGCTGATTTATACACACACACACACGCAGGTAAACGCAAAATTCGCACGAACCACCATCTCAGAAGACGCGTGCGTGCATATATACATAAAGAATGGCGAGAGGCGGAAAGAAAACGCACCAATTGGAAGACCAATACGGAGGATTCGAAGCGTCTGAGGATGCATCCAGTCGGGGAAAGAATGCATCCGGATTTGGAGGAGGAGGAGGAGGATTCAAAGGCGGAGGCGAAGGCGGCGGTGGCGTAAAAGGAACGAACTTGAAATACGAACGAGTGGTGCCGAAATTTTTAGAGAAACACGCGGATTTGCTCGTCGGGAACGCGATTGTTCGTCCCCGCGAGGAGGAGGAATTGCGAGGTATTGGAGACGAGGAGGAAGACTTGTTGGGAGAACGCAGGAGAGGCTTCGGGACGACCCCAATGACGAGCAAAGAAGAAAATAACACGAAAGAATCGATAGAAGAGCAATGTTTAACTTTAAAAGGTAGCGGGAATAGATGCTTTCAGAACGGAGAGTACGAACGGGCGGCGGATATGTTTACGAAGTGCATCGCGTTGCGAGAAAAAGCGGGAGCGGTCATCTCCGCGGCGGAGGATAACTCGCACATCTATTACTCTAATCGCTCGGCGGCGTACGTGAAGTTAGGACAGTTTGAGTTGGCAAAGAGAGACGCGCTGGAAAGCATAGAGAGGTCTCGAGGGGAGTGGGCGAAAGGATGGGTGAGATTAGCAGTCGCGAGTTTGGCTTTGGATGATTTGACCACGCACGCCAAAGCGTACGCGAGAGCGTTTAAACTAGACCCATTGAATGATGATTTGAAGGATAAAATGAACAAGGCACAAAAACAGGAACAAAAAGCGATTGAAAATGGGTTGTTCAAGTTTAAGAGTAACGCGTCGTCGTCGTCGGTAAAGGCATCATCAGTGGGAGCTAAAAAAGAGACGAAAGAGATTGGCGGAGCGAAGAAGCGAAAGAATAGAATCGACGGCAACGCGAAGGAGAAGAAAAAGAGCAAGAAGAAAAACGATGGTGGCGTTTTGAGCTTCAACGAAGAAGAGGAAGAGGAGGAACAATAGAAAATCAATTAGGCCAAATATTAGCGCAGAGGTGTTGTCGTTTGTAAAATTTAATACCGTGTAATTTAGAAGAGAAAGAGTCATATCGTAGTACGAAAATTAGGGGAAGCCATCACATCTTCATCTTTTCCTCTTAGTCCAAACCACCCAACGAAGTCGTCTTCGCGTTCGAATCCTCCTCACCTCCGGCTAACATTTTTAACTGCCTCGCCTTTTCTTTCGTTTCCAAACGATTCTTCATCGTTTCCACTTTCTTCGCCTGTTCTCGAGCGCGTTTCTCCGCCAACATTTTGTTCAGTCTTGGCACCTTGTACACGTCTTCCAAGTTTGTAATGACGGGCGTGTCCGGATTCTCGCGCGCAAACTTTTCGTCTTCATCTTCTTCTTCCTCAGAGGAGGAATCGAAGCCGAAATCGTTCTTATCGACGGAGATGTAATCGGATCTAGCGATATCGAGCCAGTCTCGCGCGAGATCCCTCGGCGGTGGCGCGATGTTACCGGCGCCGAATTTCGCAAACTCTTCTTCTTCTGTTTCTTTACTACCGTTCGTCGTCGTTGTCGTCGTCGTCGATGGTAATTTTTCTGTCGGTGGTGCTTCGCTTAATTGACCGGCATCCTTCACGCGCATGGAATACGGAGAATTCCCGAGCAAAATTGTAGGCGCGTTCAAGCCGTTTTTCTTCTCGAAAACGTTCACGACGTAAAATCCGGATTTTTGCGGCGTGTACCGAACTTCGTAACTTCCACGACCGGTATCCTCCACTCCTATTGGCTTAACTAATTGAATTTCGTTTCCGCTGGCGTCGGTGATGCGTACGAAAATCCGCACTTGATTCTCTAACGGCGACGCACACAGATTTTCGTTCGAATCTCGGCACTCGACGATGAACGAAGCCTCTTCGAAGCGTTGCGCCACTTTCAAACCGTCACCGCGAATCTTACACTTTCGCGCGTGCGCTTGTCCAGGAGCTACAATAAGATTCGAGTACGGTGAGTTTGCGACGTGTTCGTCGTCGCCGATGGTAATATCGCACGCGTATGTTCCGGCGACGGTGCACGAGTAACTAATCGAATACGTCCCGTCATCGTTATCCGTGACCACGCCGTATTCCACTACTTTCTCAACTTGATCATTACCGTCATTATCACCACCACCGCCATCATCATCATCATCATCTATAAGCGTCAATACCACGCGAAAAATGTCTCCTCCGGATAACCTTTTGTTGTTCAGTTCGTCTCTCGCCTCGATGCCGAACGTGGCGTTGGCGCCCGCCACGGCGGACACGATGCCGTTGCCGAAGACTTTCGTCTTCTTCGGGCACGCGGTCGATTGCACCCATGAATCGTCTTTCCACTCCCCTCTGAAAACAGTGCCGTCGCTAAATTGACACGCTCCGTACCCGTTCTTCTTATCGCCTTTCCACTCACCTCTGTATTTCGACCCGTCTTCTTTGTTCGTAAACGCGCCGCGACCAGATCTCACGCCGTATTCGAATTCGCCTTCGTAGATACTTCCGTCGCTATATAATCGTTTCCCATAGCCACTCGGAGCGCCATCTTTAAACGCACCGACGTATTTCTCGTTCGTTTTCAAATACTTTGCCGTGCCTTTCCCTTCTTCGCGATCCTCCTTCCACGCGCCGTCGTATTCGTACTCGTTCGGTATAAACATGATACCTTTCCCGTGTCGCATGTCGTCTTTCCACCCCCCGTCGTACTCCCCAGCTCCGTTGTCGTAACTGCACTTTCCCTTCCCGTCTCGTTTATCCAACTTCCAATCGCCGTCGTACTTGTAATACCCGCGCGCGAAGAAAATCCCCTTCCCGTGTCGCAAATCCCCTTCGGCGAACGAGCCGACGTACTCCACCGTCCCATCTTTCGTCGAATACGTCCCGTGTTTCCTAAACCCGTTCAAAAACGAGCCTTGGAACGTCGCTTGTTCTTTGCCGTCTTCCATGTGCACCATTATCCCTTCACCTTCGGGAATATCGTCGAACCATTCGCCTTCGTAGATATCGCCCGTGCTCGATCGCCACTCGTGCTTCCCCCACCCCCATCGATGATCGTTCTTCCACTCGCCTTCAAACACGTCCCCGTTGGCATACGTGCACTTCCCGTATCCGCAAGTTTTATCGTCCACCCAGTCCCCGGTATAGGTCATCCCGCTCGTAAACGTAATCGTCCCGAGTCCGTGTCGTTTATCCTCCGACCAGTTCCCGTCGTACACGTCGCCGTTGGAACACTGATGTATCCCTTTCCCGTGTCGAATCTGATCGACGGTTTCGCCTTTATACACGTCTCCGTTGGTATACTTCAACTCGTTCTCTGGAATATACTGCGCCGGTTTATCCGTCGGTTGCCACTGTGGCGGTAAAGTTACCACGTCTTCCATCGCCACGCCTTGCTTTTCCAGCTCTTCCATATTCTTCTCGTCGGTCGCATCGATCTCCCCAAACACCACGCCTTTCCCTCTCTCCTCGATCTCCTCGTCTTTCATCTCCGTCCTCAATCGTGCCGGGCGAAACTTCGCCTCCATCGCTAATTCTCTCGCCTCTTGGAACCGTTTCTGAACCGCGTTTTGTTTCATCGAGTTTAACTTCTCCTGCTGATCTTGTCGCTTCAATTCTTGTTCCAATCGTTCCACCTCTCGTTTCAACGCTTCCGTCGTCATCTGGTCGAAATGAGTGCCGGTGGTGTTCGTCGACGCGTTGGGGATTTCTTCCAACACCGCCATTATTTGATGATACCACCACTATTATTCCTCCTCCTCCTCCTCCAAACGGCAACAACAACGACAGCAGCGCAAAGCAGCGTGTGTGCGTGTTATATATTTGTATCTGATGTTTTTTTTTTAAATGAGATCCGAAATTTTAAGCGTTTCTTTGAAAATGAAAAATTTTGAAAAAAATTTGAAAAAAGGAGACCAAAAACGACAGAAAACGCAAGGGAGAAAGAGCGGAGGATGACGACCACCCCCGCGGAGGATGATCATCGTCGAGTCCTTTTGTGCCCACCAGGGGTAGTACTCCCGCAAAATACGACCACTACGACTCGCAACAACACCACCACCACCACGGCAACAGAAAAAGCCGTAGCGACGAGGACTGTCTTCGCGTTGGGGGACCCCGATGTGAGCGCCGCGAAGCGTGGGGTTACTTTGAATGATTCAAAGTGTCGCGTCCACACGTCGTGCCAAAGAGCGGATTGCGAATTCCGTCGCTTACCCTGGGAGTTGAGCGCGCAAGTGGAGGTGCAAAGACGATGCGCCTTGAATTTGAAGAGGAGGAACGAGAGGAGTTTACGGATTGGGAGTAATGGTCGTGGTAACGGTGCTTTTGTCGACGAGGATGATGATGTTGAGGAGGATTACCACATCACGCAAGAGCACTTGAACCAGTGCATAAAAGAGCAAAAAGAAAAAGAACACGCGATACAGGAGTCGTTTAAAAAAGACGTTCTGAACGCGATGCCGAAAGAGATTGGCGCCAAGGTGGATCCGAAAACCGGGAGGATTTTGGAGCGGATTGAAAGGGGGGTTCAAAGGGGGGCGCAACGCAGAGGCGACGCGCGAGCGCAACTGCACCAGTCGCGAAGGGCGAGGAAGATGGCGGCGCGGAAGCAGGTTTTGATGTTAGAGCAACAGAAAGTGCACATGATAAAGCAACAGCAACAACAGCAGCATCGGCAATTGAATACTATCAATAATAATAATAATAATAACAACAACAACAACATCAGCACGGATGGAGATTCGGGCAACGCGCAAGAGTCCGTGAACGAAGATTTGATGAATATGAGTTTTGAGGAGATTATGGACGACTCGGACGAGAGCGAGGACGATTGCATCGATAACGACGGAAGCGCGGATGGAGGGGCGAGAGCGTGTGAGAACTGCGACGCGACGAGAAGTACGAGATGGCACGAGCATGAAGTAGAGAATCGCGCGACGGACGCGCGAGGGAGGAAAACGAACGAAGTGATAGGGACGGTAATCACGTTGACGTGCGAGGACTGTCACGTGGAGACTTTGAAGAAAGCAACGCAAGAGTACGCGGCGAGGTCGAATTGCGCGAGGTGCGACGAAGAGAGCGAGCGCGGAGAGGAAGATAATACCGATGCTAAGACGCAAAATCCGAGGAATTATTACGAGGGCGCGAACGGAGACACGTTGTGCTTGAAATGTTACCGAGTGGATTATGAAAAGTACATTTTGAATTTACGCCAAGAACGAGAAAAGGTGAAAAAAGAGGAATCGAACAACAATAACAAGTCCAAGTTTCTCGCGAATCGCGCGGGCGTTCGATTAAAGAACGCCCCGAAATGGGCGAGAACATCTATTCTGCAGACGACGTACGGTATTGCCATTTTACCGCCCCCAGAAGGCGCGAAGGAGTACTCGAAAGATTGGTGCGCCTGTTGCGAACGTCCGAAAGATCCCGAGTCGCGATCGCAGTGGGGGATGAGTAAAACCGTCTACGGCGCGTCTTTATGTCACAACTGTTATCGCGTCGAGTTGGAAGGATTTAAAAAACACGGATGTGTGGTCTGCAGCAAGTCGTGGGAGACCAACTTGTATTTTCGATCGAAAATGAACGTTCACGATTTCTTGTGCAAAGATTGCTTCGTCGCGGAGAAGAGGAAAATGTTTCCAGAATTGTGCGTGGAGGAAAGAGATGATGACGCTACTACTACTACCACCACCGCCGCCGCCGCCGCCACCACCACCATAATGAATCGTTCGTTTTTGACGCCAGCGCAACGAAATCACAACAAGAAAGGTCGCAAGTGCTGCATATGCGCGGCAGATCAAACGTCGTTGGCCGGGTGGTATTTCATGCGAAACGAGAAAAATGAAAGGGTTGACGGAAAGTACTCGTGCAATCGATGCTACGCAAACTTTTGTCGCCCGGGGAGACCGGAAAGATCAGTTCTCTCCGCGGATAAGATTCGTCAAGCGTTGACGACGTCAAACGGCGTGATTCGATACGACATGTCCGAAGCGAGAACGACGGTGGCAAATTATACATTCAGTACTTCTGGGCCGGCGCCGAGACCAAAAATTCGCCCCCCGAGAACTGCTATCGTCGCGCCGACGCCGAAGAATAAAGTCGTCAAGAAACAACACCAACAGTCGTCGCATCGTGCGCATTCGCAAAAGATTAAAACTGGGCCGATTGAAGCGGCTTTTCAATCGGACGACGACGCAGACGACGACGAAGATCTCATCAAGTGTGTCTCGTGTTTAAAAGGCAACAATCCGAAGAAACTCGTCCTTTGCGATGGATGCGATGCGGGACATCACACGTATTGCATAGGCTTAGCTCGCGTTCCGGCGGCATCGAGATGGTTTTGCCCCGCGTGTACGAAGAGAGAAGCGCAGAAAGAAAGCTTGACGTGCACGGAAGCGCATCCGTGCGTCGCTTGCGGCTGCGTGGATGAAACGATAGAAAACTACACGCCAGAGCCCATCAAGTCGATTGATTGCTTTTGTCGCTTGTGCTTCGAACGTTATCACGCGAATATTCGCAACGAAATCAGCGGCTCAAGATTATCTCTCGATGAACTTCTTAGTCGCGTGTTTGACAAACTTCCGAAAAAGACGAAATCGGAAGAAGCGAAAGCCATCGACAACGTCACCATCAGCGACAAAAAGAACAAGTGGAGCAGCGAACAAGAGTGGGAGAAGCGCGTCTCGGCAACTTCAGGACTCGACGCCGAAGCACAAACATTATCCACGTGTTGGCTACCACCGCCGGAGACAAAGGTGCGCGTGAGATTGCCGGTGGCAAGATTCACGCCAGTGGATGAGTCTGCGGTCGTGAAAAAGGTCATGCCAGCGGCGCAAGCAATGCCTCCACCGCCGCCGCGTCCTCGTCCACCACCGTCGATAATTCCTCCTCCTCCTCCTCCTCCTCCTCCTCTTCCTCCTTCTCTTGATACGAAGAAAGAAAACAATCGAAAATCGGCCCAACGGTCGCGGAACCGATTGAGAGCGCTAGCTGCTTTGAGAAATCTTAAGAAGAACAAAAACAAAACAGACGAGGAACTCATTTCGCAATTACCGAAAGATTTACAACCAAGACCTAAGGGTGCAGGATCCCATCGGTCTCCTTCTCTCCCAGCGAGCGTACAGAAACCGCCGGCGATAGTGGTGAAAAAGCCGACTCCTTCGCCGATTCCTTCGTACAACACTCAAATGGAAGTCATGTCAGCTCCTAACCATCCACACGCGCGACAATCCGTTTCGAGTATGCCATCGATTTCGCTCGTTGCGAACATGCCATCGGATACGCCGAAAGAAGAGCGCATTCGCGAAGCGCTGTATCGGTCAAACGGACGCAAGAAGTTCGTTAAAGAGATGTTGAAGAGACCAGAGCACAAATGCAAAACGGAATACGAACTCTTTGCGATGTTACCGGAAGACCTTCAATTTCGTCAGCCACCGCCCGGATTCTCTGGAATCGTCGTTCGACATAACACAGAAACCGACAAGAATACTAAAGTGCACTCGAGCACCAAGAAACGAAAGTCAGTCACGCCCACGCCGCCAACTTCGAAAGTACCGCAAGTCGAGCAACCGACTCGGAAGCGTCCTAAACTGCCAGCGGGGAGTACGGAAGTGGCGCACCGGGACGGTCGAACGTGCGTGACGTGCCGATCCAAGACGACGCCGTACGGCGACTGGTACCGTACGGAAAAAGGCAACGAGAATTGTAAAACGTACTTTTGCTCGCGATGCGCGAAAATCCCGGCAAATCGGTTGGCGCGGGGCGGCGTTTTGACGAAGAAAGATATTGAGAAGTTGGCCGATGCCGGTCAACAGCAGGCAAAGAAGGACGAACTACTCAAGAAGAAAGGGAACGGCTTTGGCGTTGGCGTTGGCATACTGAAGAAAATATGGACGACAAAGAAATGAAGTAACAATCAACACACGCAGCAGCTACGAGTAATACATGCACTTAATAAATAGTTTGTAACGCTTACAGCACATATACACATACCTAGTACGAACAAGTCGTTGAAACTACATCGCTTCGGCTTTTGCAACCATCGCATCTATTCTCTGAAATTGCCATGGCCATTTGACGTTGTACAAAAACGGTCGCAAATCAAATCGGTTATCGTCCGGAGAGTAATTCTCGGCGTGATATGTCGGCGTAATCGTCGTCATCTTGTGTCTATTTAAGGAATAATAGAAGAAAAACTTCTTCACTTTCTCGGCGACTTCCCGAGGTTTCAACGCCTGTCGATTCGCGGACGGATCCGCCGAACTCCACTCGCCGCACAATCGACGAAACATGGATACCGGTCCAAGTTTTCCAATTTTGCGTAATCGGCCGTACGTCCCGAGCTCATCATACGTCATCCCCATGTCTACTTCGTCGCATTGGATGTACTCCTTCGTAATCGGTTCGAGCTCAGCCGTTGGTGGCGCTTGTTCGACTTCCGCCAACGTCGGGTACCCCAAGTGCGTGGCGCCCCAAACGAGGAATTTCTTCAAATCCACCTTTGAGATGCCGCCGATTGGATTGATATCCGCGCTCGAGCAATCGTATTTGGTCAAATAGCCTCGCAAACCTTCGTCTACGTTGGCAGATCCCAAAACGAGGAGAAATCCGCCGTTCTGACCACGCACCCACGGGAGCAATTGCGCGAAGAGAAACGCCAAAACCATTCTCACGCGCGCTTGAATATTTTGCATGGCTAAATTTTCGGCGTTCGTACCTCCAAAGAGTTTGAATTTGGGCGTTTTCCCGGTAACCAAGGCAAAGAACGCGACGATTGCGGCAACAACAGTGTCAATGGAGCAGCTCAAGTGCTTCGCACCAACCTCTTCCGCCAAGTCTTTAGCGCGTTTCCTCGTATCTTCGCTCGAGTTGTCCGTGCCAAGATACACGGTGCTGAAAAGCGCGTTGGCCATTTTCGTCGGTGAGATGGATTCTTCCGCGGTAAACTTGCAGATTCGTCTGCACTCTGCTTCTACTTCATTTGTGCTAGTTATACTATTGGTCGCCTGGTCTTCAATCGCTTTACAGACAATTTGACACATGGATCCGACAATCGCCGCGGTGGAGCTCGAATCGGCGCCGCCAGAAAGCGGCAACAAAAACCCAGACGCACCGGACCGTCGAAGGTAATCCCACATCCAACACGCCGGACCTCGCGCGATTTCCTCTTCTGGTTCGTGATATCTCACCTCAATCGCTCGGGATAACCGCGCCTCGCCCAAATTCATATCGTCATCGTCGCACAAATCGAAATCCACCTCCACGAACGGGTACTTCGGTTCTTTCTTCCCCGCCATCTCCACCTGTTGACTCGCTACTGCCGCTCGAAAAGACACAATCTCGTCCAAATCCACTCTCGCGACGCTCACTTCCACGTCTTCCACCGAAAACTGTTCTCCTTGCTTCAAAATTTCACCATTTAACGAAATCAACGCGCACCCGTCGTAATACAACCGTCCTCCGTCGCACCCTCTCTGATTGCTATACAAATAACACCCCCCACTCTTCTTCGTCGCGGATTCAATCAAATCCACTCTTTGATTTAATTTTCTCAACTGATGATGACTCCCGCTCCCGTTCGAAATAATCTCCACTCCATTCAAGGCCAAATCAATGTGCGGCGCGTTCGGCGTAAACAACTCTTCGCACGTTTCGCACCCGAGTCGCACGTCGTTCTCAAACTTCAAATACGCGTCTCCAATCGGACACGACTTTTGCCCGAACACGTCTCTCACGACCTTTGGTAACATGAACGTCTCCAAAACCTTCTCTTTCCTCCACGCGGTGAACCATCTCGGCTCTCGATAATTCCCGTCCCCGGCGAGCGCTCGCTTCGGTCTGAGGAACAACACTTTCCCGTTCAACAAAAACAGTCGACAATTGTACCTCACGCCGTCGTGAATGACTGGTAAACCCGTATCGATGACAATATCTCGCAACTGTTCGTCAATCATCAACTCTCGAACTAGTTCCCACGCGTGTGTTACCGTGTCGTTCTCTAAAAACGCGTCTTCGCATCCGTAGCCAGTCAGTTCTAACTCCGGTCCCACTCGGTACTTTGCTTTCTTCAATTTCGCTCGGAGGATTGATTTCTTGCATCTCTCGAGGTTACCGACGAAATCCAACTGCCACTGGTTCAGAGAAGTCGTGGCCACCGTGACCACTCTCATTTTGATGCTCTCGCGAGTAGAGTTCTTCTTCTTTGTCTTCTTCTTTCGCTGCTGCTAATGCTGTTACGAGAGCAGACGAGACTAAATTTGTGGGGTGAAACAAGAAAAGCTTTTAAACCCTACTGCCCATTAAAGAGCTTTTCTTTCAAAATACAAGCGCAGCGCAACCCCAAAACCAATAATAATGAATCTCAAATCACCGCCGTTTCAAAACCGCGGCGGCTAACGCTCGCGCTTTCGCCATCAGCGCTTCCGAAGCGGCTTCAGCGCCGGCATTTTCGAGCATTTCGCACGCCTCGTCTACTCGGGTTCGCCAAGCGTCGGCTCGCGAGCCGGGCGTTCCGTTCGTTAAGTTACTCAAAGTGCTCGCGGAGGCTTCCGTGATGACGGCGTCGATCGTTGATTCGAGAAGTTGCTCTTTGAACGTTCGCAAATCCATGGCGCCTAGAAACCGGAGCGTGTCTTCGAATTGCTTTTCGAACGAGTACGCGGGAGACGCGTACAACGGGGAAGCGGATATTGATGATTTGGCGGCGGCGGAGGAGTTGAACGGTGCTTCTTTGTTCTCGGTAAAATCGAAGCGATCGAGAACTTGTTCCGGCGTGAGCTCCTCGGTCTTCTTTTCTTTTTCTTTCGCGGCAGATATCGCCGGCGCCGGCGTCGACACGTTGAACCACCAGTCTTCTCTTTCCCCCACGTTTCCATTTTCTTCAGCCTCAGCCGCGACCGACGACGAGAAGTGCGTCTCCTCGACCATCGATTGGTTAAACTCAAACTCTTTTTCATCGTCTGACGACGACGACGCGAACGTCTCGTCTTCTCCTTCTTCGTAATAATACTCCTCGTCTCTTCTTCTAAACGCGCCTCGCGGGACTGTCATCGGAACTTTAAACGCCTTCGGTAACTCGTTCATACTCCTTTCTGCGTCGTCGTCGTTAAAACCGAAATCAAACGAACTTCTCTTCTTTTTAAAATCATCGTCATCCTCGTTAGTATTCTCATCATCATCAAAAGTATCATCCATCTTTGTCTGCCCGGGCGGCGAACGCTCCTCTCTCGCCTCTAAATACGCGAGCGAAAAAGCTCTCTCTCCTTCTCTCTCCTCTCTCTCTCCTTTCGGCGGCGTTCCCTTCCCTACCAGCGACGATAATAAAAACGAATGAGACGACGACGTCTTCTCCTCCTTCTTCTTCTTCTTCCGTAAAGCGTCTCTCGCGAGCTTTGAAATCTGTTCGTGCGTTTGTCTTTCGATCGAATCCATGTCCTCTTTCGCGTTTAAAGAAATCACGTTTAACGCTCGTCTCGCATCTTTTATCGATTGGTATTCTTTCGATGATTGTTTTATTAAAAAAACAGCAGTTGCACTACTACTGTTACACGCAGGAACAAAGTCGTCGTTCTTCTTGTCGTCGAAGTCGTGATAGAAGGATTTTTGAGTCGTCATCGTCGTCATCAACGCGCGTTGTTCACACGTTGCTTCGCTAAATGCAGATTTTTGAATTTTTCAAAGAGGAACAAAAAGAGGCCGTCTGTATTTAGGGTTTATATTACTTAGGGTTTAGGTAAGCCCGAGGGGGTGGTTTCCTCTTTCTGTTGCGCTTGAGAATGATGCATTAATGTACCTTTTACGTCGAAGAAGAAGACTTTAATAAAGCGAGTTTAAAAGGACGAGGACAGGAAAAGAAGGAGGAAAAGAGAGCGAGCGCGTTTTTTTGCCCTTTTGGACGCACTCATACGCGTGCACACACAACACACGCGTACAAATTCACATCAGACCAACACACACGTGATGGGAAAAAGCGGAGACGCAGTCGTCTCCGTTGGTGCGGACAAAAGAGTCCTCCCCGACGCAGAAGGGAAGAAGAAGACAAAGAAGAAGAATAAAAAAGAGAAGACGCACTCGTCTGGGTCGTCGTCGTCGTCGGGAAACGAGGATGATTTTGACGACGACGATGATGAGAACGAAGATGAAAAGAGAAGAGAGGAGAAAAGTGTCTTGAGAAAGCGAACGGTGGAAGGTTCCTCTTCCGCCAAGAAGACGACGACGGCGACGACGAAAAAGAAGACGAAGAAGAAGAAAGATAAAAAGAAAGAGGAGGAAAGAAAGAGCGTAAAAGAAGTGTCGTCTTCGGGATTCTTGAAATCGGAATGGTTTCAATCCTGGCTCGGTCGGGTGTTGATTTATATGTTCGTGCTCGTCGCGATGAGAACGCTGAAATTTTGGAACGCTCGAAAGGAAGGCAATGGAAGCGGATTGAAAAGAACAACAGGTGGTGGTGGTGGTGGGAGAAGGTACGACAACTACGGTAAATCTACGTGCGATGCGATTCAGTGCGATTTCGCGCGCGCGCAGTTGAAAAGAATCACGCGAGAGGCGTTTCGAGGGACCGCGGTGAGCGCGTTTGAACAGATAGAGAGTAATACGAGATATAATAGAGACGGCGGGAGGAGTATAGACGAGAATAGCGGCGGATTCGAAAGCGGCGACGACTTGGCCGATACTTTTAACGCGAATAGTAACAAACCGTTAGTCCTCGCGTTAGTCTCGGACGACCAGAGCGATTTCGATTCCATACTCGCGCCGGGAAGCACGCGCAACCCGTTCAAAATGGCTGAAAAGAAAGGGTGTTTTAAGCGATTAATAGTCAACGACCCGTACGAAAGTTCTTTGAAGACGTCGTCGAGAAGTAAGAACAACAATAATTTGAGCGACCCGAGAGAAATTGCCGAACGCAAAGGCGAGATTCAAAAAGAACTTTCGGAATTCTTTATAGAGTGCGGGAAGAAAACCGGCGGCGGCGTCGTTTACGTTCGCATGGCCAAACACATAAACGTTAAACTCCTTCCGGCGTTACTCCCGGCTTTCTCCGAAAACGGCGGATACACCGTCGACGGTGAGCTCGTTCCGTCCAAAGACTTCGTCTTCGTCCTCGAAGTCTTGAAGCCAATCGTAGAAAAATCCTCCGCGTTTAGTCGAGAGCGAAGCGAATACGCCAAAGCGTTGAAAAGCGGCAACGAAGCGACGTTTACGAGAATCGTGAAAAGCAAGCTCGCGTTTTACTGGGGAGTAGACGAAGAAGACGAATCCTTATCCGCCAACGCGTTAGCCATGCGACGAAGAGTCGATTACGTCGTACCAGTGAGCGTGTTCAACAAAGATATTTAATACGAAAATAAGTCGAATCATAGTCGTATAAAACTCGTACACAGAAGCGCGCACATAAAATGACCAAATGTAGTAAACGGTATATTATCGCGCTCCGTTGGTTGCTGCTCAAAAAGCGCAAACATTTGCCAACAGAGCGTTCACTTTCTTCGTAGTATCGTCGTCATCATTTTTCATCACCGTAGTATGCGCGTATCCTCGCCCCGAAAAGGGGTCTCTCTCCCTAGTCTTTAACGACTCCCTTTTTCCACCGCATCCAAGATCTTCTCCATCTTCTCCGCGCTATCCACGTACCCGTCACCGTTATCTTTCGAGTGCACTAAATTGCCGTCCACGGTAACTTCTAAGTACCCAGTCGCGGTTGGCGTCGCTTCGCCGGTTATGGTAGTTTTCGGGTACCTGTTTTATTCGTAAACACAGAGAGAGAGATGGTGAGCAAAATGTAGGGGAAAATCCAATTCATTAAAGACGTACTGTGAAAGTATCGCGCTCTGAATGGCGCGAAACTTGGACCCGTACCCTCACGCGCCGCAATACACGATGGAGACGACAGATGGCATTATTGTTTTTCTGAATGTAGTAGTAATTGTTGTGGTCGTAAGTAAGAACTTTTTATGATGATGATTATTGAATGAGGGGTGCCTTTTAAACAGTTAAGGGTACATACAAATTTATGGCATACCGGTACTACGTGATCACTAATACGTCACATCTATTTACTCTACAATATGGTATACACATCACCAATACGTCATCTCTTTACTCTACGTATGCGCATCACCAACATGTCATCTATTTACTCTACTATATGTTCTGGTACAAAAATATGGTACACTACGCGTCGCCAATATGTCACGTCTATTTACTATACGTGCGGGGCGACCTTTCGCCCGTTTTGACTCGAAGCGGCAAACTTTGGCCGGAACTGGAATACCTCGGCGCGTTTCTCGCGTGGTCTAGGAGAGCCTCGTAGGCTTTTTTATTACTACTTTGTCTGTTTTTTTCGACGTCGTCGTCGTCGGGGTAGTCGTTCTCGTCGCGGATGAGATTCCCGCCGGATTCCGAGTAGAGCGCCATCTCCAAGGTGAAGTTGGAAGGGTCGTGGACGCTGTACAAAGCGACGACGACGCCCAAGACACAGACGATCGCTTTGACGAGGAAGACGAGAATGTCTCCGAGTAACGTCATCGTGGCTTCTTCGGTGATGCTGGCGAGTAAGAATACGCCGTACATAAACGCGGCGGCGGACGCCACCGCGGCTTGTCGCGCGTGTTGGGGAAACCACTCCGAGGCGAAGAGTAACGGTAGAAAAGAAGCGCCGACGCCGTACCCAAACGCGCCGAAGCAGTTACAGAATACAATTACGGACGCTTTCACATCCTTCACACTGTCCTCGTCGATATCACCGTCATCGTCCACGACGGCGACGATGAACCGCACGCCGTTCGCCAACGCCAAAATGAAAAAAGACGCCACGAGCAAACTTTTGCGTCCGCGCGGTAGAAATCCGCCGCTCTTCGTTTCGTCCACCCGAAACGCGCATACGACTATGCCAACGAGCATGGATAAATACGCGTACAAGTACGCGTTGTTCACCCCTTCATCCGTTTCATCATACGTGAACATATAGAATGAAGACGTGCCAAAGGTTTGAATCACGATCAAGCAGGAACACACGATCGTCGCTAACGAAAGTTTGGTCTTTGAGATTAAGTCGAACCAGAGAAATCGCGAGGTACTACCTTCCGGCGACGTTCGATCTAAATCTGTTTTGATGTCCTGCATTTCATGCAACGAATCAATAGCGTTGGAGCCGTTCATTTTCGCGCACGAGTGTTGCGCGTCGATGACTCTGCCTCTGGACAGGAGCCATCTGGGCGATTCAATCGCGGCGATAAACGTGCCCATGCACGTGACCATGAATGCAAGAACTAGCAAAACGACGTAGAACTTATCGCTCGAACCGTCGTCTGGTTGGATCAATTTGAGTATCTCGCCAATCGTGAACGCGCCTAAAATAGATGCTAAACCAATGCACAGAACAAACGCGCGTCCTCGAATCTGCGCCGGCGCCGTTTCCGCCAACAACACAGGCGCGACCGAGTACCACGACGCGCACGTCATACCAGACAAGCACGCGAATAATACCGGCACGAACGGTGGGGCGTCGCACAGCGAACCGTTTGAATTACTCACGCCAAAGAAAAACGACCACAACGTCGCCGCTATGCCGGGAGAAAGCGATAGCACGGTTTTCCTCCCAATCGCGTGATCGGACAAATACCCGCTCAAAATCGCCCCGAGAACGCCTCCGAATAAAGCAATCGCTCGAAACGCGTTGTCATTCCCGTCGTCTTCGTTATCTATATCGCCAAAGACTTTTGCATTCCCTCTCGGATCGAACAAAGCGTATGAAACGCCGCCAAACGCAAACGAACCTTTCGCTATCATCGCGAACACGACCGCCGTTCTCGGGAGGCATCCAAATCCCGACGAACCGTCAAAATCTCGAAAGAACAAGGAAGAAAAATATGAACTCTTATCGTCGCCGTCGTTTTGATTTAGTTCTTCCTCGCTATACAAAGCTTTCGTCGTTTCTTCTAAATACTTGGACATCTCTTTCGCTCTCTTTCGCTCGTATCGTTTCTGCTCTTTCTCGCTCATCGTCTTCGGCAAACCAAACGTGACCGATTTTGCAGACGTTTTCCCGTCCGATTCTCTCGGCGAGGACGATCCCCCGGCGCCGGCGGCGGTCGGCGGTCGCATCGAAGATTTCTTCGTCCTTGTATTTTCGTTCGTGTTATTCATAGTTTCTCTACCTTCCTCAAAAAGCAAATCCTCCTCCTCCTCTTCGTCGATAAAATTGTGTATGGCGTCTTCTTCGATCCCGGCTAACCTCGGCGACGAAACCGACGACGACTTCGTTCCGCCGCCCACGGAAGAAGGGGAGGACGACGAACCCGCCGGAGACCTCGGCGTCGTCGAATCACCACCATCACCTCCATCTCCCCCTCTCGCGGAGCCGTACTTGTGAAAATTCCCAATCCATCTCGATCCGCCGCCAACACCTCTCTTCGACGCCTTTTCCGTCGCCGCCGTCCGGGAAGAATACTTACCACTCCCGTTGTTCTCGCCCTCAAAACCGCTCGTCGTCGTCGTCGTTCGAAAATGCCCGCTCCTATTGAAAATCGACCACCCGAACAGAGACGAATTCGTCTCCGAATCCTCCTCCAAATCCTCTTTCTCGTTTCGGAATCGTTTCTCGTACAGTTTGATTCGCTCTCGTTTCCACCCCGCGGTCGTCGCGGCGTTGTTGCTATTCTTTTCGCCGTTGTTATTCTCTCGCAAGAAACTTTGGCGGAACTTTTGCGACCGTTCGCTTCCGGATCCTCCGCTTCGTTCCGACATTTTCTCTCTCTCTTGAGATGTTTCCGCGGCCTTCTACAAGGAGCAATGTCGGGGACGTTTCGTCTCTCTCGCCTCCTCTTATCACCTCTGAATCCCTCTCATTTAAAATACCACGACGATGGTTTCATCGTTCGCGTCGTCTGAATCGTCCTCACTCGCGTCTCTCGTCGTCGAGTCGTGTGCGAAAAGCGTGTTGTTCTCTTCGTACGTTTTGCGCGCAAAAAAGTCGAAACTCTAGGGGAAAAACGTATCTTATAACTGAAAAGGTGTCACAACCTTCAAAGCGCTGAAAAGGATGCGAGGACGACGCTCGAGAGGTCCAAAACTTTGACTTTGACGAGACGAAATATGGGTAAGAAATACGTGGACGCGGAGACGGCCTCGGCAATCGATATCGCTCTGATGCGTTTTACCGAGCACGGATGGTTTCTCGAGCAACTGATGGAACTCGCCGGTTTGGCAGTCGCGGACGTTCTGGATGCGGAGCTGTTGTTCATTAAAGGGAAGGAGGATGCGGAGGAAGAAGAAAGACCAAGGAGGAGGATACTGTTCTTGTGCGGACCCGGGAATAACGGCGGGGACGGGTTAGTCGCGGCGAAACATTTATCCTTGAGAGGGTTTGATGTGGACATCTGGCACCCGAAGTTGAACAGTGCGCTTGGGGGGGCGTTGTCGGGGGGGTGTTGGAA
>Ga0255769_10002931_pt1 | contig 17737 bp, 2 predicted proteins | sample 041ome_9_FD_179637 | JGI IMG/M metagenome (GOLD analysis project Ga0255769, IMG submission 179637) | Coastal salt marsh microbial communities from the Groves Creek Marsh, Skidaway Island, Georgia - 041413US metaG (version 2) | ecosystem: Environmental > Aquatic > Marine > Intertidal zone > Salt... | reverse complement strand
ACTATGCCGCCGCCGCCGAGTCCGCCGCCGCCGCCGAGTCCGCCGCCGCCGAGCCCGCCGCCGCCGAGCCCGCCGCCGCCCGGGCAAAGAGACGAACCCACCGTTGAAATTCTCAACGCGCAAAAAGTCGTCTCAAATCGAGAGTTTGATTTTGGAATCTCGGTTTCTCATCCGACGTGCGCGAATTCAAAGTCGTGTTTCGAGAGCGAAGATGATATTAAATCGAATCAGAAAAAAGGTCTCCGATGCGATGTTCGAGTGCAAGCCAAAGAACAAACCTCGTGTTCAAAATACGGCGAATACTTACCGTGCATGCAATGGAACAGCTTTTACGATTCAAAGAAAACTGCTCAAACCAGAAAGACTTTGCGCGTCACGAAGGAAGACGGTCAAATCCAGTCTGGCGATATCGAAATTCGGTATCGGTGCTATTTTTTGAATAAAGGAAGCTCGACGAGCAAAGCGACGGGAACGGATACGGGCGAACAAATTTTGCACACGTTTAAAGTCGCGGAGGGATGCAGCGAATGGCTCGCGTCTTCGCGCATTCACATCGGCGATTTGTTCTTACAATCCTCCCCGGAGTTTTTGAACGCCGATTGCGACAAAATCCATCTGGTCAAGGAGTCACTGTTTCGAAAGTTCGACGTGAATCCTTTGGACGGCGTTCTTTCTCTGGACGAAGTTCGCGCCGCGTTCTCAGCGCACGACGTGGACACGGGATATTTGGAGCACGTGGCGAAAACCACCACGGATTTCTCCGACCAAGGCGGAATCCTTTTATCGAAAATTATTCAATCCGCGCAGCTTCCGACTCGATGTTTTTCAATCGACTCCGAAGCAAACGCGGCCAAATCATCGCCGATTTACATTCGTAGCGCAACCTACCCAACTTCGAGAGCCGGAGAAGAGACGACCGCGGCGCAATGTGAAGCCCAAAAAGGATTGGTTTCAGTTTCCTGGGACTATTCCAAGGTACCGGGCGATTCTGACTATCAGTGCGCGTACGCGGACGGAAGATTATACGAAAAGTTCAACGGCGCCGCCGTTCGAACTTTAACGGATATTCGGCCAGCCGTCGGAACGGGAGATTCTAAAGTGACTCTGGTCGCACAGTTGACCTTTGACGACAACGATTTACCGTTTATGAGTACTCAAGGTAACAACGGGTACGACGGGAACAAATGGAAAGACGGATTCACGATTGAAGCGTGCGGCGACGGCATCAAGTGCGCGAAACGGAAGAATAATGGATTCAATCAATTTATGTATGGTACAAGGCGCGCTCTTTCATCGAGCGGGATCATGATGTGGTTTTTATTGGACTCGAGCACAGAACAATCGTCAGACGGAAGTTTATTCTTGAGAAACACGAATGATGGAACTTACGTCAACAGAGTGATTCTTTCTTATGATTCGGGTGAAAATGAAGTGATCGGAGGGTATCAGCAGCTGTTTGACAACAAGTATACGGATAACTCAAAGACCATAAAATCAGGTAAGAATTCTATCGCATCCGGGACGTGGCACCACGTCGCAATGACAATTAACGGTGTTTATGGTTTGAGCGTATTCGTCGACGGTGACGAAAAAGCTTCGATGAAAGATTTTGATCATAACATGGTTGACTTTCCGCACTTTCAAGAGAAACCAAAAGTGTTTTATGCAAAGTTGGTAATGTATGACGACTTTCGAATTTATCAAGGCGTCGTCAGTCCTGCCATGCTAAAGGCAATCGCGCAATGCGGTCGCACCAAAGGTTGCGCAGAGCTCGGATACGCGAATCCGCAAAGTCGTAGAACGTATTGCATTGTTGCTCACTATGCCGACGACGACGACGCATCAGAAATATCAGCCGTTCCGCCGTGCGCGACGGCTTTGTTCTTCACCGGTGCAGCGATAGATCTCGCTCTGACGCCATCAAACAAAGGAATGTTGTTTTCGTTCAGAGATACCGCTTTGGACGAGATTGGTTTCGAAGTTCTTCGTCGTTCAGTCTCCGAAGGGAGCGCAAAAGGAATTTATGATTCCGTCGTTCTCATTGACTCATCTTTGAGTGGATGCGCTTCAAAATTCAATTCGATCACATTCTTCGACTACGAAGCGATAGAGACACCGGGGGCCGTCTGGGAGTACGCGATTCGAACGAAGTATCCTAAAACACAGACTCTCGATGAAATTTCCGATCCCGTCACCATAACGTCGCCTTGGAGAAGCACGTTAGAGGGCTCGATTTACGTCGCTGGAAATGAAATGGTTCCGGTGCGCAACGTTCGCGTGTGCGCTACGATTACTTCTCCTAGTAGCGCGTCGGCGCAAACTTCGCATCGCTCCTCGAGTAACCTCGCGTCTCACATGATGGTTATACATTCGAATCCTGATAAAGTTGTATCCGGCTTTCAAATAACGGATGGATTTTCAGACTCGTTTTCTACTTTGACGTCGGGGGAGAGTTTTAAAATCGATTTGATGAGTTTTTACGCCGTTTCCACCGTCACGGTGGAATTCGCGAAGGAAACCAGCGTCGACGCGGTGAACGCGGCAAATCTCGATGTTCGAATTCTCGACTACGACGATCCGAAAGACAACAAAAACGTGGGCACGAAAGGTTCGTCATGCAAACCGGTGAAGTCTTCGGGCGAAGCAGAGGAGGAGTCCAAACAAAAAAAATACGCGTGCGTCGGCACGACCGTTACCTCTTTTAACGGCCAATTCGTAACAATCCTTCAAAAGAACAATGATTTGATCAAAGTCGCCGAAATTATCGTCGAAGGACGAATCATGGACTGTCCGTATTCGTCGTTTACGGACGAGGATGGACATTACGAGATTGAAATTATGGACGCGAGAGGCTTGACGCCAAAAAAGACGCACGTCAGCGTAAAGGCGTACCAAACAGACGTGTACGACGCTATTTATCACAAAGATTTTTTTCATTCGCACGACACTTCTAAGAATCAGGAAATAAGGGTACCGGAAACCGCCATTATCGCTCTGGAAGTATACGACGGCGCATTGATTGCTCCGTATTACGGAGACTACGACAAAGGAAACGGCGCGTTTAGCACAATTAAACCTTGTAAATGTAAAGACGGCTCGGAACTTCGTGAAGTAGTAATCGACGACGCAGAAAACGACGTTTACATATGCGCCAAGTTATGCACAGAATGTGGAAACTGCGCCGGGTTCGACAGAAATGTGAAGACGAAGAGGTGCAGATTCACGAATGGAAAAACTAGTGGAGACGGCGCTCATGTTAAATGGTCGGGTTTCCAGTTTTGGCGTAAATTGAGCCATTTCAAGGCAACTGCAATCACGGATGAGAACATCCATTTGCACGTGCGCGAATGTCTCGCAGAAGCGCCGAAAGATGGAATGTGCTACAGGTACGGATTCAGCAGTAACACTGGTCCAATGCCGAGTTGGGACGTGAAACGCGTCACGACTATGAACGGCTTATTCAAAGGCAACGCGGAAATCAACGCTGACTTGTCCGATTGGGATGTTTCTCAAGTTACGGATATTAGAGAGATGTTTCGCGATGCCGTGAACTTCAATCAACACTTGAAAGATTGGAAATTATCTTCTTCGGTAACTTCCGAGGACGCTTTTGCAGGTGCGATATCCTTTCAAGCGAAATTCACGAATTGCACGAGCGCCACAAATGGTCCACCATCGTCGTGCGAGCTGAAACGAAGAATGAACAGATTAGAGTTCGCCGAGTACGTGAGCACGCAAAGAAGCGCGTTTATGAATACGAAAGTTATCGTTACGGATGAAGTTTGGGCAACTTTCGATACGAACGGCGACGGCGACTTGGACGATGCCGAATACGCTCGTGCGAACCGTTTGATGCGATATGGATACGTTTCAGGAACGCCATGGCTCGTGTACTCATCGAAGGAAATGAAAAACATTCGTTCTTTCGACGTTATTCGACCGAAAGTATCTGGAAATGAGCCGATCAAAATTTCCGCGGATGGCGCTGCTGAAACAAAATCATTTCTCCCTTGCGACGCGGAAGTCGATAAAGACGGATATTATTTAATTTTCAAGCACGACAGTTCCGAGGGTGACTTTTGGTTAAATTCTGACGAAGCGAAACATTTTGGCGTCTCGCCTTCGACGGAGAAAAAGTATTCAAGGCTCGACGAAATCTCGAAATACGGCAAGTCTAGTTCATACGGCGGGTTTCAATTCAAACTTGAATATCCGCAAAAAGAACAATCGTACATCTGGCGCCAAACTTCGAATCCGGCTGAGAGTACGAAACGAGGCGTGGATGGGTATAAGTCAATTTCAACCACGGTCATAAAAAACTACAAGCATTTTACGTGGTCGAAACTCGCATCCTCGAAATCTTCCTCCCAAATCGGCTCGGGACTATCAAGCGCGCTCGGATCGGCGACTCGCTCCGCACATTTCATTTCAAAAGAAGTATATCCACCTCATGCGGACACCAACAATTCAAGCGCGTCGGACGAGATTGGGAGAAGGCGACTTCTCGGTTCTGAGACTTTGAGCGGATTCAAAAACGGAAATCGAGCGTCTCTCGGCGCGACGAAGAGTTTACCAACGAAGAGAGAAAAGCATTGCTCAAATCGCGCGAACGGGTGGGCCCTCAAAAATCCTTCAGTCCCGACGTGCGATGACGGCGTTACACTTCCTACGTCCGGTATATCCAGCGACGAAGCTGTCGCGAAATGCGGCGCATGCAGCGGCTGCACCGCGGTTTCTTACAAACACAAATGTGACAAAGGCGGCTGTGAAGGGATACGATACACCTCTGGCTGCGGAGGTGGAAAAGGGTGTTTGACTGGCTGGTCGTCTTGGACTACATATCGAGATTTAAAGTTTTGCGGCGCGATAGCGAACGGTGACTTCCAAACGCACGTTAACGGATGTCTGAGCGAATCTCCAGTCGATGGTTTGTGTTACCAGTACGGCGCAGATAATAAGATTGGTCCAATGCCGCATTGGGACGTTTCCAAGGTCACGAGTATGGGACAGGCGTTTAGTGGAAAATCATCTTTCAACGGCGATCTCTCGAATTGGGACGTTTCGTCTGTAACAGCTATGTGGAAGATGTTCTACAAAGCTTCCGAATTCAATCGAGATATCTCAAACTGGGACGTTTCCAAAGTCACAGATATGAATTACATGTTTCGCCAAGCGAAAAAGTTCAACCAAGATATTGGCAGTTGGGACGTTTCTAAAGTCACGAATGTACGCGTCATGTTCTATGAAGCGTACGCTTTCAATCAAGACATCTCGAAATGGGACGTTTCTAAAGTCACGCGTATGGACTACATGTTCTATTATTCTTTCGCTTTCAACCAGGACATCTCGAAATGGGACGTTTCTAAAGTCACGAGTATGGAAGGCATGTTCAAAGGTTCCTTATCTTTCAATCGAGACATTTCAAAGTGGGACGTTTCGCAAGTCACGAACATGTATCAGATGTTTCGCCAAGCGAAAAAGTTCAACCAAGATATTGGCAGTTGGGATGTTTCTAAAGTCACGAATGTACGCGTCATGTTCTATGAAGCGTACGCTTTCAATCAAGACATCTCGAAATGGGACGTTTCTAAAGTCACGAGTATGGACTACATGTTCTATAAAGCTCACTCTTTCAACCAGGACATCTCGAAATGGGACGTTTCTAAAGTTACAAATATGTCGAGAATGTTTGAAGACGCGCGTGCTTTCACCGGTTTCGTTGGCGGTTGGAACGATGATAGCGTCACGTCGCACGCAGGCATGTTCAAATACGCACACGCATTCCAAGCGATGCACGATTGCGAGGACGCAAACGACGGTCCCGCGAGTTCATGCGAAGTTATCAACGCAATGTTTGAGTACGCCCCGTCCTTTGTCTCGGGAACAGTTGTGAAAGACACTTCTTCCTCGGACGCTTCCATTGGCGACGCGTATTTAAGCAGTTCTGGTTGTATCAAAGCTGAACCAACATTCGGCGTATTTGAATCTTTGTGCGGACACTTCGGAAGTAAAGCTTCGTTTGCGAGCGTCATCAAGACTCCTAAAGTCGATTTGAGGAGTTTTCGCGGTTTCACTTTAGAAGCGTACGTGATGTTTACCGATTCTCCGTCCAACCAATATATTTTTGGACACGGGAAGGGCAGCACGCGCTCAGGTCTTCACATCGGAGTAAGACCTGGGAAAGGTATATATTTTGGTTTTCGTGGCGATGATCTTAATTACGATTTCACCCCGAGCCTGGACGTTTGGTACCACTTAGTATTCACCTACGAAAACTCAGGCTCGTTTACGAAATGCATCTACGTAGACGGGGTACTGAAAAAGAGTGGATCTGGAGGGAAATACGCGTACAGCGGATCGAATAAGCAATTACTCATCGGGAGAGCATATGGACCTGACGTTAGCACCTCTCGTGGATTTACCGGCGAAATGGCTTACGCGCGGGGATTCACAGCGGCTCTGAATTCGAAAGGAGTCGAATATCTATACTCGCAAAAACCCGATGCAACGGGCGGTGTCTTCAAAGGTTTGGAATATAACGAGGGTTCCTCGACCTTCCTCGACGGAAGCATTGGCCACAGTACCTGGTATTACGCAGTTGGAGCGTTCAAAGAGTTCAAAACAAGACAATTCCCCGGACCAACGCCGGACAGTGTGAATCTTGTAAAGCTTTGGTTAAAAACGGACATGAAGAAGATGAAAAACTGCGCGAACCACTATGATTTGCTTTACAACCGCGACGGCGTAATCGATCGACTGGCTTTCATACCGACGTTCTCGAGTTCGGTGCCAGTTCTTACTCAATCGTGGGATACTTGGTATTCAAGCTACGCCGAGCGCGGGGAGAAAATTCGCCTCGGAAAACCTACTTTCCAGAAGCAAGACGCTTTGTATTCGATTGTTTTTTCAAACAGTGCCCAACCGATTCTTCCGCAATCTTCCGCACACGCAATCCCGGTCATCGGCAATAACGTGACACGCGTTCGCTTCGATAAATCAGTATCAGGTGACGCGCTGAGTTTTGCCAGCTTAATCTCGCGCGTCGCGTTCAATCCCATCAGTGTGAATGCCGTGGAGCAGATGTCGGATTTGGTGCATCAATACGACAAGAAAAAATCAAAAAATCAAGCAGGGAATGACGAAGAACCGGCTTCGCTCGGCCGAAAATCCAAGTCGATATCACGTCTCGGATCCGAAGAAGAGAATTCTCAATCTTCTTCCGAGGACGTTTCCTGCGCGAACAATGGAGTCTGTGAAAAAGATTTCTCGGATGATTCCGCCGTCAAAGTCAACGGTATAGTGATATTTGAACCATGGAAAACGCAAGGGTACGCGTGCGGTTTACCGTTTGCGAAAATTCAAGCCTATAGTTATGACACAAGTGAACAAGGTTACGTGCACGAAGGAACGTACTTTTCTGATACATCGGGTCGGTTTGAAATTGGGGTGCCGATAGGTGAGGGTCGTACGTTTGTCGTCCACGGAGGAGACCAAGATGTTCTTGGGCATACAATTTGCTACGTTGGAAATTCAGTAGATATCGAAGAAAGTGATGATAAATGCGTGTCACAAGATCCAAAAGAGTTTCCTGCTCCGGGAGAAGGTAGTTCCTTTTCCTCATCGAGTTATTACGAAGTAGCGGCTGCGGTAGGCGGTGAAAATTTGGTCTTTCTCGACACTTCGACGCGATCCGTGGATATAGGTTTATACGCGGGTTCATGTGATTCGCAATATGAAGAATATGAACTTTTGATTACCCCGGCGAACGGCTGCGGAGCAGCTGCCGTCGTCACTTACGATGACATTCAAGCTTGGCAATGCGTAGATGGTTCGGTTGGTACGTGTAATGGTAATGAACGAACTTGGCCGTACGCCGCTATGGATTATTACATTCAAATCGAAATGGCTCCGGACGTCTCTAGAATGGATGTTGCGTTTATTCGTGCTACTACTGTTGGAGCTGGCGCGACGTGCGAGGCGGGTACGGAAATTATGCAATATTTCAGAAATAGAGACATGCTCGTACAAACTGTCTTATTGTTGGATTTAGAGAGCACAACTGTGGCTACGAACAGATACGAGTATCACGGTTATCTGTGTAGTGTGATCACCAGAGAAGATAGAGGAGGAGGAGAAGGAGGCACCACCAATGCGCCTACAACTATCTTTCACGCGCTTTCGAGTAGCTCGGAGGCATGTTTGAGTTCGAATACAGATCCAGACGAAGGAGATTTAACATCGAATTATTTAATTGGCACAACAATGAGAGATAATGTACACACAATCGACGCGAGCAAACGCGTCGGCGTAAAAGTTTTCGAGGCGCACTACACATCGACAGGAGACACTTTCACAACTTGCTCTGATTTTCAGAGCAGCACCACAAATATCGTGGTGGAAATAAAGGATGGAATCACGGGGGGTGATAATGCGTGCCATCCGAGTAAAGCCCCGTCGGAGGAGTGTAAATTTTCATCAGTTTTGGCGACTGGGGATGAAAACGTGGGATTCGTTGATTTCGGCAATATGCAATATTCCCGCGAAATATTTTCAGGCAGTGCCATTCCCAACCTCGTTACGCCGTATCGACGCTCGTTTTCGGCGCACATTGAGCGGAACGACGGGTGGGCCATTACGTCGATGACCGTCGAACGAGAGCTCGTCGTGTTGACGTCGAAGACTCGCGGCGAGGGTGGTAAACCTGAAGATCGATACGTATCTAACTCTGAATTTTACGCGACCGCGCCGGTTCAAGGTTTAGTGTATACCGTCGTACACGACCCTCCCGGGGGTAACTCATTCTCTTCCATCTCGAAAGGAACGAAAATAGATTTAGAGATGGGTTTGACAACCACTCGAGCGGCAGAAAAAACAAGCGAGTGGGGTTTTGCAGCTGGAGCAGATGCAGAATTAAGTTTAAAAGGCGGGATTGCTGCAGGATCAGGCTATCTCAACGGCGAAATAATGACAGATTCAAATGGGGCAAGAGTGGAATTCGGAGGACACGGTGGATACGCTCAAGAAGGCCCGACTGTAACGATAAGTGGCGAAACAGACAACGGCTGGGACTTTCACATGACTCTAGACAGAAATTTGGAATCTTCTCAAGACCCAGCCATCCCAGGACGTCCGGGAGATGTAATCCTAGGCGGAGGATTCGAAATTGTGTACGTGAGGTCCGATAAGGTTGATTTCCAAGATGACACTTCTGACTGTTTAGGAGTGGTTCCAATCATCGAATGGAAAGGTCGAAAACCAACAACGTACGTCATGACGGTGTTCTCGATTGAGTACAAGATTTTACCGGAACTGATAAATTTGATTTCAGTTACGAACAATGAGACATCTGATATAACCGATACCGATATTGATGACACAACCTCCAACAACTCTGTTATTAGACGAACGTGGGAATCGCGTCTTGAGAATGCGCTAAATGACTGGAAACGAACGCTTGAATGGTCCTCTCCGGATTTCAATCCTGAAGGGTTGAACGCTTTAGAAGACAAGGAAGCCGAAATAACAGAAATCGAGAGTAAATTCGATGCTATGAGAGTACCGTTCACCTCGGATGATTCCGTGTATGGTCAAATTTCGAAACCTCTCATCACGAGTGTTTACGGAGCGTATACCCAAAACGATGATCTTTCTCCCGATTATACCGCGAAGAAGGATTGGGAGGAACTCAGCGAAGTGTGGGATTCAATTCCATCGGATAACGCACCTCTTCACGGTGTTCCAAAAATAAGAAGAACGGATGCTTGGAAGAACGATGGAGGTCAAGAAGCCAATGCATATGCGCTTGTATCCGGCTTTACGGCTGGTGGGTTGGCGGCGTTTGGTGGTACCGGGGTTTTAGCCTCATCGTCTGTCATGGCGCCTCTTATTCCTCTTGCTGCAGTGATGGGGACAGTAGCTGATCGAATGGTGAACCCTAACCCAGAGGCATACTTGGATGACAAAGTAAAGATCATCGTCGAAGGTACTGGTGAAGAGTCGCACGACCCGAACGGCCGATGGTTCCCGACGAAGAGCGATAAGTGGCTGAGTTCGTACGAACCCGGTGGAACTGGCGACGACGGTCGAAATCTTTTCAACTCCAACGAAGATGATCCTGACAAGGACGAAGGTCTTTGGAGTCGCGGCATGAGCAAATATGCCAAGACAGAAGAGATGAAGGCGACTTTTCCTGATTCTATTGGAAATATGGACTCCTCCATGGTTGATGCATCTTTATTTGGCGGTCAAGCTCAATTTGGTTTTTTGGAAACCGGAGACCTTGATAGTGGAGACTATAAATCTACACCCACAATATCTAATCAGGAGAAGCAAGACGTGTATCTCTCATTCTCTGGCGGTGGCCATAACCTCGAGTTTTCTTCATCCATCGAGAGTAACATCGACAGTTATGGCTATTCGTGGTCGATGGAAGCTGAAGGGAGCGTTTCAGCTTCTACAGATTTTAATATGGCGTATGGATTTTGGGAGCTTGAAGCGGAGTTCGCAGACACTTACGGAAAAAGTATCGGGCAAGAGAAAGTTCTGGCATGGGCAAAATACGGTGAAATGGAAGTCACGTATACGCTCGGTGACGATGATCCTTACGACAAGTTTGTGATTCAAGTTTCCAACGATAAGCGATTCGGTACTCCTCTGTTCAGAACAATCGGTGGCTCGTCCAAATGCCCGGGCGAACCAAATACGATGTGGCGAGAATCGGGCTTGGGAATTGAGGCGAAACACGCCGCGGGGTCTGATAACTACTTTGTCCTTCCCGGAAAACCTGCGCTGTTCGACGTGATCATTACCAACGATTCGCCTTACAGAGAAGGTCACATTTATGGTTTACTTTTAACTTCGACCGAAACGAATGGTGGTTCTTCTTTTTCTGGCGGCAACATGCTCGATTTGAAATTCTCCATCAACGGCGACAACACCAAGTTGCGTCCGTTTGGTGATTTGTTACCTTTGCACGACGTGCCGTCTACGGACGACACCGGCAATTCAATCAACACTAAACTCACTCTGAGCGTGGAGAAAGGGAATCTATCTAATGAATATACAGGTATTTTCCTTAAACTCGTGAGCGAGTGCGAGTGGCAAATGTCGAGAGATTTACTCTATCGCAATCCAATTTCGGACGCGTATTCACTCGACGATATCAAGTGGCAGCGCGAGTGCCCCGAAATTGCATGGGACGAAACCACGGTTAATAAGTATCTGTATTACATCGCGAGCGGTGCAACTTCAGATGTTCTCGACGTATCTGTCATGAATCCAAACCCGTTGAATATTTGGACATCCGATAAATACGAAGCCAGTGATACCGTTAGAGGCGGATGGGACGTGAACAAAGACCATCTCGTGCACCCGAACGTCGAGTTTGTTCGCGTGCAGTTTCGACGACCTGGTATCGGTGAATGGATTAGCGCCTGGGACGATTCCAAAGCTTCCGCGGATGTGACTTGCGGACATTCGACTTCCGGGTGTGGTTTGTCTTGGAATTTGACCAAACAGTACTTCATGAACGGCCTTCGCGATGGATCGTGGGAGATTCGGGCAAAAATATTCTGTTCTGGTGGGGCTTCAACGGCCCCAATGTCCGTGTTTGGATCCACGACGAAAGAAAATTTGAATCTTGTCGTCGACGTGACTTCGCCAAAGCCAATTGCTCTCAGCGTGATGGACAAGTTATTCGTCGTCGAGTACACTGAACCTGTAATTTGCCCTCAACTGAAAACCGACGAAGAGATTTATCAAGTCACGAGGATTGAAGACTGCGACGGGAATACCACCGAAGAAGTGATCGATTGGACAACAATCCTTTTGCAATATTCCTTTCGATGCATTGAAGACAAAATAAATGCGTGGACGATGCAGTTACCGAGCGATTTGGATAACCAGGGAAAATATCAAATTATCGTTGGTAAAAACAGCACTAGCGGTCTCACTGACGTAGGAGGTAACGTTGTTGCGAAGATGACCTTTGACGTCGATTTCTGCTCCGCGAGTGCAACTGTGGCTGTGGTCTCGTCGTCTCTTAATTCAACAAACGCGGTGGCGGCCAAATCTGCAGCCGCAGTCGGCAACTCTAAACGTTCAAGGAGGAATAAAACCGACACCCAAAACGAGCGCGTGAAGGGAAAGAACGCTGCATCGTCAGAACTAGGCGTGGTGAAAGACGAGATCGCGACGTCGAATCTCTTTACATTTGCTCCATCTACACTTCTCGCCGGTATTCTCGCGACGACGGTCGTCTCTGCGACGATCGCTTTTACCATAGCGCGAAGAATATCGCATCCGATCGTGACTTCCATCGATGGCGATAGCCCCTACGAAGACAAAAAGCCGTTATTGGAATCCACCATTCCGGAACAGCCAGCGTATGGATCCGTAATTTGAGAAGAGAATAAAAGCGAAACAAGCAAGCGAGCGAGTAAGCAAACAATTAAACTCGCGACTTTGTCGGCTGTACGGCGCGCGAAAGAAATATACATATTGTGAACATGTACATACACGAAAAAATTTAAACACGACCCCGGTCGTTCGATTGAAAGAGAAATACGCGAAGAAAGTATTTATTAAATAACAAATTATTATTATTCTACTACATCATAACAACAACACAAAATGTAACCATCTCGCACGCACAAAAGTGTCGCAGAACGATACCATCACACCACTTTTGTTCATAATAAAATAGAACTTTCCACGCGAGCTCGTAAAAAAAGAAAAAAAGATGAACTTTGAGGAGGAAGAGGAGGGAGAGAGGAGAAAGAGAAGGAGGAGGAAGAAACGCTCGGGAAGGGGCGCAGATGGTGTTGCCACCATCATCGTTTCTGGTTCTCTCCTCGTCCGTCTTTACCACGACTACGTCGTCGTCCTCGCACTTTCATGTCTTCTGTTTTCGTTCTCGTCTTCTCAAAATCCAAAATCGTCGTTTACGTCGTTTCCGCGCTCGTCTTCTTCGTCTTTGTCTTTGTCTTCTTCTTCTTCTTCCGTTGCGTCATCGTTGACGAACGAACGAGGCGCGGCGGCGGCGTTCGAGAAACAACGAAGAGGAGGAGGAGGAGGAGGAGGTTTTTTTTTACTCTTCGCGAGCGCGGAAGAAGAAGACGAAGAAGAAGAATCGATGATGACGATTGTTCGTTCAAACGGATGGATGCGTTGGACGGACGATCAGTCTGGAAAGTTTTACTTCCAAGAAGAAGCGACGGGCAAAACGCAATGGGAAGAACCCTCGGGGTGGACGCTGAGTGCGAACGATGATGCCTCCGATGGTGGTCATAACAAGAACATCGACGAAAGAGAAGAAGATGAAGAAGACAAAGAAGAAGTAGAAGAAAATGCGCCAACGCAAAACGAACGAACTGTGCGAACGAGAGAAGAACGAGAGCGACGCGAAAGAGAAGAACGGCAAGAGCTCGATTTGTTACAACAACAACAACAACGACAACAACAACAACGCACGCGTCACCGCCGCCGCGCTCCTCCGCCGCCGAAGTTGATGGCAACGACAGTAGCATTCAAGAGATGAAAATGCAGCACCACAAACAACTTTCTTCGCAAAAAGAGAAGCACAGGGACCAAATCGCCGTGTTACAGAAGCAACACGAAGAAGAAATTGAGAAACACATTTCCGATTTGAAAACTGCGCAGAAAGAGCGCGACGAAGCGTCTACGAAAATGTCCGAAGTTCACGAAAAGCACAACATTCTGCTCGAACAACACAATAAGTTGAAATCGGAGAGTGGAAAGCTGGAGAAGAGAATCGAAGACACCCTGGCTGCTCACGAGAAAGAACTTGAACGCGTGAAAAGCGAACGCGATGCAGTTGTCGATGAAAAGACGAAAATAGAGGAAGATTTGAAGGTATCGTTTACAGAACGAAACGCGAAAGAGATGAAGCAAAGTGAAGAGTTGAAGAAATTGCGAGAAGAGTTGATGGAAATTCGATCGTTGTCGAAAGAATCAAAAGAAGCGAGGGAGCGAAACGAAGAAGCGCTGAAAGGTTCGAAAGAAGAAATTGAGCGCATATCGCGACTGTACGAAGAGGCGAAAGCAAACGCGAGCGAAGCTGAGAAACAGAAAGGAAGTTTTGACAGGCAGTTGGAAGAACTAAAGGTGGAATACGAGGATAAGATGAGGAAGTTGGAAGAGTTATTATCGTCGTCTGGATCTGTAATCGCCGCTAATAAGGGAGGGGAAGGAGTAGAAGAAGAAGAAGAGGAGGAGGAAGAAGAAGACGCACCCCGCGAAGAAGAGAAGTCCTCTGTCGACGAAACAGCGGATGAGGCCACTGGTGATGACATTTCCACTGATGATGGTGATAATAATATGCGCGGGTTTTATAGTGTTGATGATGATGATGATGATGATGACGACGACGACGACGACGACGATACGCGTGAAAGTGAGCCTTCATCAGCATCGCCCGATGCCAAGGTTGATCGCGACGACGTGGACGAAGAGGAGGAAGAAAAGGTAGGTAATATGGAAGAAAAAGAAGTAGAGAAAGATGGTTATGAGGAGGAGGAGGAGGAGAAGGAGAAGAAGAAGAAGAAGAAGAACGACGCCGAGTATGCGCGTAAAGAAAAAGAAGAAGAGAATGCAATAAATGCGAATGGAAGAGAGACAGAGCACGCCGAAAATGATGAATCTAGAGGAGATATTGCTGAGGAAGTCGAAGGCGTCGACAACGATGTCGATAATTTCGAAGTGAAAGAAATCGGAGAGCAAAAAGAATTCAATGAGAATGAAGTTTTGAAAGAAGAAACCGCAGGGAACAATGCGTCCTCGTCCTTTGCAGACTCTGTTCTCGCGACTAAAGATAAAATCGTAGTCGCACTCAAGCCTTTGGAACCTTATCTCGGTAAGTTTTTGAACATTCTCTCTGTTGCGCTTAGCGAAGCCACAAGCAAAGCGTGGAAGTCAAAGGAAGGAGTAAAATTAACGAAAATTCTAGAAAAGTGCGAGGGAAAACTTCAAGAGTTCCTCGAACGATACGTCGATAAGGTTTTCAAGACGAGCTTTGCTCGTGACGAGGTAGTCATACGACAAAGCGTGAGAGTCATTGTTTTCGCGCCGCCGTTTCTGACGACGATTTTTTTTATGAGCTTCTTTTCGAGCTTTCTGGGATTGAATGATTCGAAGAAATCTACCGGGACTGTAAATAACAATAGCAATAAATTCAGTGGCGATACGAATGGTAGAAACGATCAGACAAAGATGGGCACCGCGCCTCCTCCACAACAGTCGATTGGTGTTGGCGGTGGAGGAAGTGCTGGAATGCAACAACAGCGGTACCAGCAAACTCAGAGCGCTTCCGCGATGATTATGAATCCAATGATACCACCGAATGCAGGAGTCGCTGGATCTCTCAGCAATGATATTTCGGCTCAAAGTGTCCCTTTTATTCCCGGATCCACAACTGTTGCAAACAATGGTGGCGGAGGTATGAATGCCGGTAATCATCATCTGGATCGTAATAATTCTGGCGACAGCACCGCCAGTGGTGGGAATGGTATGTCAGGAGGTGGAATGAAGCATGATTTGTCGAGCAACACTTTAATCGGGAGACCCGGCTCAGGCGAACATCCACCGCCAACGATGATGGGAGATTTAGCGACTGCGGGCGTATCATCGAGGGATAACGACGACGCGTATAAGGCTCCGCCGAAGTTTGGTGCGCCGCACGGCGAAATCAATAACACGGCGATTAGTCCGACAGCAGGCTCAATTCCTCCGAGCGCAAACCTTTTCGTACCCTCGCCAGCTACCTCACCTCGCGCGACAGCAATGGGCGGTGGTAGTGGTGGTGGCGTGGACGCAACGACGGCAACGGCAACGAATATGTCATCATCATCTGTTGTACCAATCTTACAGAATCCTCCAATACAGCAACTTGACAGAGCATTAACGCTGACTTCTCCGATGCAAGAGCAGAGATTGAACAACACCGATGGGGACGTGGATGCAGAAATAAAAGGTGGAGAGATTGTGCCTCCTCCACCAATCATTCCCGTTGGCGCGAAGAAAAAGCAAACAAAGCCGCCGGCGTGGGCCAAAAATGCTCGAGGCGCGCAAGTCGGCACTATTCCACCCTCGATCAACGATCCATCAAAGATTGATTCGTCATCGCCGCCGCCGCTGCCGCTACCGCAGCAAGAACAGCAGCAAACATACCAACCGCCATCAACACATCAACACCATCCACCAGGATCAGTAATAACTCCTCAGCAATCTATGTCTGCGCAAACGATTCATCCGCCCCCTGGCGGTGGCAGCACTCGATCTCGTCCACCGCCGGGGGTGCCGATACTGAGGAAGAGCGTTAGTACAGGAAGCAAGGTAAATCCCACATCTAGAGGCCCGCCCCCTGGCGTGAAAGTACTTTCGCGTCCTCCTCCAGGAATTTCGCGTGCGCCTCCTCCTACCCCTCCGCCGTCTGGTTGAGATTATACAAATGAATGTTAGTGGCTTGCTGAAAAAATATCAACTTACAGTAGTACATTTAGTTTTGTGATATTAAAAAGGCTCTCGTACGGTACTCTTACTGGTAGTTATTTTCTGTGTTCCAAATCTCTCTCTCTTTCTTGGAAAAGAAAGGGAAAAAAAAATACGCGAGCGCGTATCTCTATAGACTCACACGCGCTCTCGCTCTCGCTCTCGCTCTCACTCTCACGTGCGTTGTGGAAATGACATTAGACGCTCAGGAACAAGAGAACCACGATCGGCGTCGCTCGTCGCGAGATGAAAACGAATCCAATCAAAGGAGGAGGAAGAATAACTCGAACGCCACGGAAAAAAACGAGACGGTATTCCTCGTTGCGTTTCGAGTGGTAGTTTTCCTTCTCTCTTTCGCCGCGTTGTACGTTTCGACTCGAGCTTACGCCGTTATCGTGCGTTTCTTGAATGAGCGAAGGCGCACGACGCTATACAGATACTCATCCTTCCGGAAATACAACAACAACAACAACAACAACAACAACAACAACAACAACAACAACAACAACAACAACAACAACAACAACAACAGCAATAACGCCGAAAGCGTCGATAGTGCCTTGCGAGAAAGATTCTTATGGACAACGAGAGAAGTTGTCCTGTTAAGCGACACCAAAATAAATACTGGCGGTGTCAAGGAGAAACATCGTCGAAGCGACGACAAAAGATTGAACCGTCTTTATCAAAAGGCAAAAAGATTGCACGTGTATTTTACCGTCTCTCTGTGCGAGGTTATGTTGAAAGCGCTGGGTCATTCAGAAATTACGATCGAAGGGTGCGAAAGAGACGCCAATATCGACATTCATTCTCACAGCACGCCCTTGGTTGTCGTTTCCAACGCACCTCGGATTTCTGAGATTCTTTTCTTCGTGCAGTACTTGCGACGATCCATCCCTTTATTCATTTCGGCGGCGCCGCCAACTCTGTTGCATGAGAGGTCGACGACGGCACTCGAGGCAACAATCGTTGATGCCGTCGGATCAGATCAGATTTTTTTCGGTAAGACGTTTGCGCATCGACAGCAATACGTTCACCGAATGAAGAAGTTATTGGCTTTGATTTCTGGACGACTCCCGACCATATACTTCCCCGAAGTTGCAGGGCGCGCAAGTCTTACTCACGTGTTAGAATTCGACGAAAACCTTTTCGCTAAAGGACAAAAAGTGCAGCCTGTCACTTTACTCTTTTCTTCTTCTTCTTCTTCTTCTTCTTCTCCCTCTAGCTCGAACCG
>Ga0255769_10002914_pt1 | contig 17799 bp, 21 predicted proteins | sample 041ome_9_FD_179637 | JGI IMG/M metagenome (GOLD analysis project Ga0255769, IMG submission 179637) | Coastal salt marsh microbial communities from the Groves Creek Marsh, Skidaway Island, Georgia - 041413US metaG (version 2) | ecosystem: Environmental > Aquatic > Marine > Intertidal zone > Salt... | reverse complement strand
GAATTTGGCCTTTCTAAAAATTTATGCCCAATATAGTCTTCAAGAGTATAAGACCATCTCTGCAGGAGTCTCCTTGGGGTTGAGGTAGTTAATTTAGCGCGACTACAGTCCGTAGTCGAAACTGAAATTTTTCTTCTATAAACCCCAGTATTTACTGGGGTTTTTGTTTTTTTAACGCGAAAAATAACTAACTTGTAGTCGAAACTATTACGTAAAATTTGTGTTTTCGAGGATTTTTAAAACATGCCTAGTGCATGTTTTTTTAGCTCAAGACGATTTGTCAATTAGCTGGAATTACTCAAATGGTCAAGGGATATAAGACTTGTGAGGTTAGCAAACGACGTAAAGTAGGGGTCTACCCTAAGTATAGTATCATCTCTTCGCATGATCTTAGACGATCATTTGCTACGAATTACTTTGGAAAGATCCCTACACCAATTCTAATGCAAATCACAGGGCATTCCAAGGAAAGTACATTTCTTAGTTATATCGGAGCACAGGTTAACAAGGATGCTTATGCAGATGCGTTTATGAGGGTAGCAGCTACTTTGTAGGGTCAGGGCCTTGATCGGTCCAATGTTGCTTTTTGCGTTCTGCTAGTTCTTCTAAGGTGTATTGATCACGTACCGATTTGGTTTTGGGTAAAAGGTAATTGGATAAACTTTGGACCAAACGTACACGGTCTGCATTCGACAGTTCATCTTGATGCATGATTAAATGATCTAAAACTTCTTCATAGAGAAGTTCCATTGTCTCTTTAATATTTGGTTCGAGCTTTTTTGCTGGACCTCTTCTACTTTTTTGGCCTGCTAAACGGGCGGTTTCTGATCTAAATGCCATAACATAAAGTTATGGCAGTGAATGCTGTAAGTAAAGAGGGTTTATATGGTTCTTTTCAACAAATGTTAAGAAAACTAATTACAATTTGATGATGGGAACATTCGCCCAATTAATAGAACTATCCGCTCCTTCTAAATCTGTAAACTGAAATTCACTAGTCCATTTTTCTAGTTTATTCATACAAGAGGATAACCCTACGTAAGATTTAAACTTGCGACTAAGGGAAAGTTCCTTAATCATAGGTTGATTAGGGTCAAAGTCTCTAGGGTGAAAATAGGTCATGATGTACTCTGATGATTTCGTCCAATATTTGATCATATTATATGGAGTTAACCGAAAATATCCTCCACCTGAGTATATCCATTTTTTGTTTAGTATCGAAGCTGTGTTTATCGGAAATTCCTTTATCTGATATCCATTTAAATCGATAATTGAAGGTTCAGCTTTAGCATAACTAGGAAAGCCTCCATGTGCCCTTCCCGCTGGAAATATAGAACTGTCGTGGGTTATTCCGTTCTCCGCAAGAATTTCGAATACCCATTTATTTTTTTCTGTAATTGAGAATCCTGGTGCCCTAAACGATTTAACTTTTTTCCCTGTTATGGACTCTAAGATTAAAATTGATTTATGAAGGTCCTCTTGTACTTCTCCTTTATTTTGCTCATACATTAACTGATGCATATGAGTGTGGGAGCCTATTTCGTAACCATAATCATCAATTTTTTTTACTACTTCTGGATATTTTTCGGCAATCCACCCAACAACAAAGAAGGTTGCCTTTAGATTTGATTTGTCTAACAGGTCAAATATTCTATCGATGTTCGAGTGAATCCTAGTTTCATAATTAACCCACTCCTTATAAGTTTTAGTTGATTGATTATCTAGAATATGAAACCATTCTTCTATGTCGAATGTTAAAATATTCATTAGAAAAATTTTTTGCCTATTCGTTTGAATTCTTTAACGTCCTTACGGGTTGGAAATGAGTAGTATGATTTCTCAGATTCAGGATTCTCAATGAGTTTTAATTCATTTTTATCAATAAGGTCAATTGCCTTAAGAATTAAATTCATACCAATTTGTTTTGTTTCTTTAATGAGTTGTTGTTGGGTTTTATTACCTATTTTAACCTTTTCTTGAACAATTATTGGTCCACTGTCAATACCTTCATCAACGAAAAAAACAGATACACCAGTATACTTTTCATTATTCTTTAATACCCAGAAAGTGGGCATAAGTCCTCTGTATTTAGGAAGAAGTGCGGTATGCAGATTGATACATCCCTTAGGAGCTAAATCAATTAACGGTTTTTTGAAAATTTGATTTCCTAAAATAGATATCAATAAATCTGGCCTGTAGGATTTTATAATGTCTAAGTTTGTTTTTGAATTTATTGAACCTTGAATTTCTATTCTATCAATGCCGTATTCATAAAGTACTTGAGTAACTGATTTTTGAAATACTTTACTGTAAATAAAACGAAGTGAATAATATAAGAAAAATCGCAACCCAAATACCTTTTTTGTTTTCAGAGCTTTATCTAAGAATTTTTCTTTTTTACCAAAAGGAGAGGCACTAGTAACAACTGCCCCTATAACAATATGCTCTTCAGGTAATTGTTTTAAAAGTGTATCTATATTTTTAGAAAGGTAAAATGGCTCGTTTTGTGTTATTAATATAATCCTCATTTAATCATAATTTAGAAGCTCGATCGTACCATTTATCTCTTAATTCATTTATGTTGGATGTATTTTTCATCCAGTATATCGTCTTCTTGTAAGAATCTTCAATGCTAATTTGTTGTTTATATCCTTTATTTCGAATTAAATCAGAATTGAAGTAGGTCGGAACAGTAAACTTTTTTACACGCATTGAATTAATTTTCAAATCTTTACCCAAAATTTTTTCCAATAAATCAACTGGCAATGTTATAAACTTTGTCAATAATAGAGGTATTTTGACAGGTGTTTTCTTGCCAGATAATGAACTAAGTATTTTGGATTGCTGCTCTATAGATAACTGAGGATAATCAGAATAATTATAGATAAATAGTCTTTCAGGGATATTATTGACCGTATATAATACAGAGTTTACTAGGTTTTGGGCATATGCAATAGATTTTATATTTTTCCCATCACCAATAATAGCAAATAATCCAGATTGGATTTGTTTTAGAAAATTGAAAACATTTCCAAAATTAAATTCCCCAAACACAACCGCAGGTCTAACTATGGTAACCTTGATATTATGGTTTTTTTCTGTCCACTTCATAATGAGTTTCTCAGCTTCAAGTTTTGATTTCCCATAGTCATTGTAGGGAATTTGTTCGTCATTTTCTTCTTTTTCTTTTAACGTTTCACCATAAGTCGCTACACTGCTGAAAAAAACATAGTTTGTAATGTTTTTGTGTTTCGATATCCAATCAAGAACATTTTGTGTGCCTTCAACATTTGTCTGATAATATGTTTTTTGAAAATCGAAATGAACTGCCGCAAGATGAATGATACAAACCGCAGAATACTTTTCTATATTTAGAAATGAAAGATTTATTTCTTTGTTAATATCGCAGTACTCAAAGGAGCTGTTATTAATCCCTGAATTAATATCTAAATTTAAGATAACGTCCTTTTTTAAAACCTTTTGAAAATGTTGACCAATAAAACCTGACCCCCCAATTAAAATATATTTCATAAGTAGTGTTTTTTAAATGCTAGAAGCGCATTTGTTACGGTGAATCTTACACTTTTCAGAAATGAAAAATTCATTTCCCTTCTATAGATATTATAGGTCCACATAATGGCCTCGACTTTATTTGATGATGTTGAAAAGTTAGATTGATAGTAGTTTACAAGGTTTTTACTAATGGGATGAATGATCAACTTATGTTTCAATATTATTGTTATCCAATATAAATAGTCTTCATGTTTGATATTTTCAAATAGGGGGGTTCCTATTTTTTTTGTGTCAATAATAGCTGAAGAGAGTAAAATAGAATTCGTTCTCAAAATACTTTTTGAATCTATTTGAATATTTGGAAAAATCATTTTTGATTTTTTCTTGTCAAAATCCACTATTGTAAAACCTGTACAGCTTAATGCTTGACCATTCGAATTTAAATGCTCTATTTGCAATTGTAGCTTATTTTTATGCCATTCATCATCACTATCTAAAAATGCAATAAATCGACCCTTTGAATTCTTAATTCCATTATTTCTTGATTTTGCGATTCCTTGGTTTGTGGGATTATCTATTAGTTTTATTCTTTCATCTAACTCGCAGTATTCTAGAATTATTTCTTTAGAACTGTCTTCTGAACCATCATTTATTATCAATAGTTCCCAGAGAGGATAGGTTTGAATTCTGATTGAATCTATGCAGCGTTGAATAGTTTTTTCACTATTATAACATGGAGTGATTATTGAGACTAATTCCATTTCGATGTATCGATATTATAAATCATTTCTAGTTGTGAATTATCCTTATATAATTCCTTTTTGAGTTGTTGTTGGAACGAACTATCTAATTGTTTTTCGGTGTCGAATTTTGAACTTCGATAAATAAAACTTTTTAATAAATCCTTAGTGTTATTACCAAGTAATAATCGAAATATATCTGCATATTTATTTCGTGATAAAGTAGCTAAAAATGAATTTCTAATTTTTTTCGAACTGTTTTTTGAGTTTAATTGGAATTCTCCAATATTTAGAAAGTCAGCGACTTTCTCTTCCAAGAGTGAATCTTCAATTGATACTGCTAATAGGTTAGTTGAAAATACTTTTTGCCATTTATGGAGATGTTTATAATACAAGGAATTCTCTAAGTAAGGATTTATGCACATACCAAAGTATTCTGTGTAATATGATTTTTTCAAACAAACCTCTATTTCTTTGTCCTCTCTTTGATAAGTGTATTTTTCCATGTTATAGTGCGATACAGATCTCTTAAATGGATCTCTCAGTAAGATTATAATTTTTGCATTCTTATTGTAATCAAAAATCTTTTTTGGTGATTCTGAATCGATAAAGTAACTAGTAGAGGCATCAATGCGATAAGTGTATTTTTCTCTCCCTCGAAATAGGTTTTCATACTCATTCAGATTTTCTATGCAAAGGGCATTATTAGTGGTTTTCTTGGCAAGAAAGAAATTGGGCTCTTTTATATTGGATAGAAATATTGAGTCATTTTCAGATAACGTATCTGCCAGTGAGGTTGTTCCACATTTTGGAGAACCAACAATAAATAAATTAGGCTTCGAATTCATAGACTTTGAGAGTTTTTTGTGATACTTCATGCCAACTCAATGATTTCAAAAATGACTGGATCTCTTGAAGAGTTTTTTCGTCTAAATTGATTTCAAGTACTTTTTCAATTAACCCACTTAATTCATTTGAATTCTTGTATGTGAAAAAGAAATTATTTTCCTTCTTAATTAAAGAACTAATTGCAACATTAGATGAGGAAATTACTTTACAATTGAAATTTAATGCTTCGACAGCAACTAGGGAGAATGCTTCGTATTTAGATGGTATTATCAATATTTTTGAATGAATGTAGAGATCTGTCAGTTCGTCATTTGATAAGTTTGAGTAAAATTTAAATGGCCCTTTATCCATCATTTCTTTCTCAATTACTATTGCTACATTAAGATTTTTACTCCGAAAAAAATTTTCTAAATTAAATAGAGCCTGAAGATTTTTATTTTCTGAAGTATTCCCAACAAAAAGTAAATCAAAATTGTTTTGGTTTTGTGAAGGTGAATAGTTCTTAAATCTACATCCATTAGGAATTATTGAAATATTTGATTTGTTCCTTTTTAAGACTTCCTCAATTAAAAGATCTTTTTCGAGATCAGTTAAAACAATAAAATGACTTATTCTTTTTGCAAATGGATAAATGGCTTTTATCCAAATTCGCGATAGTAGAGGATGATTAAGTGTTCTTATAGGATGGTAATGTGGGGTGCAGATGATTGTTTTCTTTTTGAAAACTGATATTATTAGAGAAAATAATATTACAATCGAGAATATTCCATGAATGTGAATTATCTGGTATGGTTCTATCTTTTTTAAGAGTGGTAAAGGATTAATTATTTTTTTATTGAGAATAAAAAAACCTTTGTAGCCGTATAAATTGAGGGAATCAGCATTAAGATAATCTGATTGTAGATTTATTTCCTCTATGATATTTTCTACATGAATGCTTATACCTCCTTGAGGCCTTTTACTATGATAGAGATGGAGAACTTTCATCGAATGAAAATTTTTGTATTTGGAAAACAAGAGCTAAAAGAATCCAAGGTATAGGGATCGTAGCTGTTGTCCTAAATAATATCATAAAGCAACTTATCCAGAATAGATTTAGTCCAACTTCTTTAATATTTTGAAACTTAAAATTGCTTATTCTCTTATATATTTTAAATAGAAAATAAAGTATCATTAAAACTCCAACTATTCCAGTAGAACATGCTAAAAAACTTAAATATGAATTTGGTTTACTAGAATCAAAGAAGCCATTATCTAATTGATCATTCCAATAGTTTCCAAAATCCATACCTATTAAACGAATGATTTCAGAAAAATTTTGTTCAATACTACCAATCCCATACCCAAAAAATTTTCTCGTTAAGACACTATATCCCGTTCCTACTTCAGCAAATCGAGGACCAGATATGAGGTACCAGTTATTCGATTCTAAAATTTCACCAGATAAAGACAATTCTGTTAATCTATCCGCAATCTGGAGCATTCTGTTATCATTAAAATCGTTTTCAATACTAATTTTGATCCATGTTAAACTGATAACAAAAGACAGAGGAACTAATATTATCCATAGTCTCCTTAGGTTTTTATTTTGGAGAATGTAGAACGATGTGAAATAGAATCCTAAAAATAGGAGCATTGTCCCGGATTTATTTAAAATCGCCATTGATATTAAAATCAATTCCCAAAATTTAGATATGTCATAATTCTTTTTCTTAAAAATTTGATATAGATACAATAACGTAATAATAATAAACGCCGCATTAGAAGGTTCAGGAGCAGCATAGCTCAGTCCTCTAAATCCAAAAATAGAGGATACCTCATATGGTTTATAAAGTGGAATAATATTGTTTAGTAAAGGAAAAATTTTTGTTTTCAGTGGACTTACTTCTACTAAACCGAAAATTATATATATGATTACAGTCGTTTTGAAAACGGTCGTATTTAAGATTTTTAAATTTCTGATCGAGGTTAAACATAGAAACAATACTGGCCCGGCAATTAGTGAGATATATTCGATTATTACATTTTTTAAACCAAATTTATTTAAGCTGATAAATGCGTAAATTGTAAGGAAACAAATTAGTGTGAGTACTATCCTATTTTCAATTAATGGTATATTCCAATTCTTTCGATTAAGTGCTAATACTAATATTGATATAAAAATTACAACCGGTTGGACTCTTGCATCAATGGGTAATAATCTCAGAAATGGAAATAATCCAAGAAAAAGTAAAATTGAAGAGGAAGATATTGTAAGTCTTCTATCCATCTGATCTCTCATCTTTCTCTAAATTATTTAATGAAATATTTAAAATCTGACTTAGCATCGTACTATAGTACTTAGGATAGTATTTTTGAGTTCCCTTATAGATACTTAGAATTTCTTCATTAGAAAGTCTTCTTTTGAAGGAATTAAGATTCCTTCGGCTATTTCTGACTAAATCGTTAGATTTTTCATTTTCTGGAATACTTGAAACCATTGTGGTTTCAGAGATAACGCGTTCGATATTATAATCGAAATCTAATCCTAGCCGACTATACAGTTTTTTAAATTCAATCAAAGGATTTCGTGAGAATTCTTCGTGATTAATTACAACGAGTTTATCATTGTCTTTTTTTGAAATAAATACCATAAACATATTCCAAAGAAGAATGCCTTGATCAATGATGGGAATATTTTCAGAGTTTGAAAAAATTTTGATTTGCTTTTGTATTTCTTCTGGAAATTTCAGCATTAATTCTTCCTGCAATGAAATATGATTAAAGTCAAAAGACCAACCTTTGACATACAAAGAACTTATAAAAGAAAATGGATTACGTTGAGATACGACAACATAATAATCCAAGTCTAGATAATGATCAATATTAAAGATTGATATAGGATCTTTTACAACCACATTATATCCACCTTTAATTTTGGAAAATGTATATAAAAAGTAATAATAAGTAGATTTAAGTAAATCCTTAAATGATTTAGATCGTTTTAAGTTAACAATAAGTGGATAATTTAATTTTCGAAAATCTTCGTCTAATCCTGATATAATGTCTCTAGTCAAATATTCAAACCAGTACGTAGTCTTATACTTATTAAACTTTATCCGATCATCTAAATTATTCGGCTCGTGTATGTATATATTCTTATTGTTTATTGTAAGCATCTTTCCAACCCAAGTGGTGCCAGAGCGGTGTGAACCCGTAACTAGAATCTTTATCATAGGTTTTTCAAAGTTTTTTTAAGGTATTCCGTAATGTAGGTTCTAATAATTCTGAGTACATACCACCCTTTCAATTTCCTCGTTAATAGACCGTGATTCTTTAACGAATACATTCTTTCTCTAATACCTTTTATCCGATTGATATCTGAAATACCTCCACCCTCAACATCTGAAATGATTATAGGAACATACTCGAAGATGCTTTTCTTTTTCCATGCTCTAATAAAATAATCGTAATCCCCTGCGATACTGTAAATAAGAGAGTATTTATTTCGCTTCATAAAGTGATTTGGAAGAAAAATAGATTGATGAGAAAATGGCATTCCTTTCAAAATATATTTAATGTTTTTCCCCATTATATGTTTCCTTTGGTTTTTCCTCTTATAAATATGATCTCCATAAAGAAATACATCAGAAGTAATACAATTTTGAATTATATAAGAATTTAGTTTATTGAGTACGTTTGAGTCGTTAAAAGTATCTCCCGAATTTAAAAATAGCGTATAGCCCTCATCACTAGTTATATTACTTATGCCTTTATTCATTGCATCATAAATCCCTTTATCAGATTCAGAAATACCATATACTCCATAGGAAGAATATTTTTCAATAATATTTTGAGATTTATCTTGAGATCTTCCGTCAATGATTATATGCTGTATTTTTTTATAAGTTTGACTTAAAACACTCAGAATAGTTTTCTCAAGTCCATCGGCATTATTCAGATTAATTGTAATTATTGTGAAGTTCACTGTAATCTAGGTTTTGTATATATTTCATTTCGTCCAGAAATGTTTCGTTTAAATATTGGATATCTTCATCTCGGATTGTTGAATATTTATCTTTCCCTAATCGGAAAATCCCTGCTTGATTCCATAAACGGAAAACTTTATTTAGGATTTTTATTCTGTTAATAATTGCATTGAATTTTCCAAAATTTGGAATGAACTGCTTGCTTTTACTAGCGTTAATATTTCTTTCAATTTTATACTTTTCAAAAGTCCTTACATTCAAAAATTGTTCTATCGATTTTAAGGTTTGATCAGTATTATTCTTAAGCCACTCTGAATTGATTATCAACGTATTTGGAAATACTTCTTTAACTTTTTTGATTTTAGAAAGATATTTACTCTGATGTTGATAAAACCAAAAACTATTATAATTATTCCTCATTCTGTAATCTTCTTCTTCTAAAGACTCTTTAAATCCTAGCAGATCTGATTCTAGGTATAACCAATTAGATATAATTCTTTCTACAGGATTCCTGACGCAGACTAATATTTTGATATTGTTCTTGTCAATTCCATTTTGATTTAGCGATTGAATAAAATCTTCTATGTGATTAACGTAGTGAACAGAGGCGTCAATTAAAATTTTTTCTGTTCTTTTTTCAAAACTTTCAAAATATTCTTTAGAATTTAAAATTGATTCCTTTTTTAAAAGCTTAGATAGCGGGTCTTTAGTACTAGTTCTCAAGATAATTTCTTTAATAAAGAATCTCGGTTCCTTTTTAGGATGAACATAAATGTCAATGTGTTGATTAAGATAATTGGCAAGAGCTGTTGTACCACATTTTGAAAAACCAATAATAAAGGTGTTGGGAGTGTTCATTTAATCAAGTATTATTCAATTATGAATCCTCTAAAGAATTTAATTCGGTTAGAAATAAAAGATTTAAAGTATACCAGTGATTTTAAATGAATTCTAATAGATACCATAAGCTTTTTCAATTGTTTCCTCATGCTCCTTGGTAAGTTTATCTTGATGGATCTTAGAACCAACAAATCCGCTTGAGGAATTCTTAAATATCGCGTGGGGGTATTTTTTTTCATCAGATCTCATTTTTTCCATAGGACTTTTTTCTATTGCTGTTTGAATTTCCTCATCACTAAATGACATATTCAGAAAACTTAAAATTTTTTGAAGCTCTAAAAAAGTGTTTGTAACTAGGTCCTCATACTTTAAAACGTAATCTCTTGAAGGGTCTTGAATTGAATCTTTAATCCAATTTGTCGTATGTGACTTCCAGCAACCGTTCCATATTGATCCATTGATAAAGTTTTCAAAGAAGTCATCGAATGATATATTTTTACTTGGATTTTTATTTTTATACCACGTGTAATAGGAAGTCACTATTTTTAAGGATTTCTTTGAATATAAATGACTTTCGGATAAGTGGAATTAAAATGCTCATGGCTTTTTATGAATCTTGGGGGTTTCATTTTTTTGATTACATCTTTCGGGGTTCGGTAGAGGTCCGGCATAAGAGTAGTGAAGTTACCAAAATTGACACCTCCCTCCTCCGCATAAATTAAATTACCGATTAAAAATCTAAGCCATATATTCCCGGACTTTGCATAGGACACAATAAAGACATCATCTGGACGAAATTCTAGATTTCTATGAATCTTATAAGATCGAAGAAAGGAAGTAAGTTTTCTAAACATTTTTCCAGACCATTTTTTTTACACAAATATATTTTATTGCATTTTCTAATATAATAGATGCAGAAACAGACAATGATGCACCGATTATACCGAAAAGCTTTATTGAAAAAATAATTATTAGTGGGGTAATAAATAAGCTTGAAATAGTAATATAATTAAGAATTTTTATTTTACCTGCGAAAAGTAAAATAAGACCGTTAAATCCTGTAAAGATATTTACCAATTGTCCAGATGCCAGTATTAAAAGAATTGGATAACTAGATATAGCATACTCCTCACCCCATATATGGAGAATTTGTTTTCCATAAACAGTAATTAATACAAACCCAATTAAAGCAATTGAACCTATAACTGTGATGCTATTTTTGTTCAATTGTCGAACTTCTAGATATTTTTCATCTCTAAGCATCGATGAAATTTTCGGACTGAATGTTGTTCCCATGATATTAAATAGCACTGTGAACCCTATCATTATTTGGGCTGGAATACTGAACAATGCTACTTCCTCAGATGATAGTAAAATACCTATTAGTAAGACAGGTATACTTAGTTTTATTGTGCTTGAAAGATTATTTATAAAGTAAGGTAGTAGTTTAGGTTTTCTGAACAGAACCTTATTTAATCTAAATCCAAAATTTGAAAATCTCATACTTAACATTAATGAAAGAGACATTATGGATAAGTATAAAATATTTACTAATGTTAGGTTAATTATGTTTTCGTTTGGAATCATTTTGAGAGCCAATAATAAAATTGCGAAGATTATATAGAATAAACTCTCTTTAACTATAATACTTAAAACCGTTTTACCTTTACTATTTATATAACTACCGAGAATAATTGCTGTTGATTTAATAGGAGCTGATATGATCACTAGTAGTAAAAAGTGAAAATCCCTTTTTAAAATTTCCTTCGACACAAAACTTCCTACACATAAGATAATAATTAACAGTAAGGATCGCTTCGCGCTCTGATATGAGAGGTTAGATATTTGATTGTCAAAATTCTGATCCTTTAAACTATACTCTTTCATGATAAATTGATCAATTCCGTAAACTGACAACACAACCAAAATATTCAGGATATTTAAAGAAAAACTATATTCACCATAATCATTTAATGATAAATTTCGAGCTAATATTATACTAGTTAAAATTGCAAATAATACACCTATTATCTTTATTAATAAGCTTTTAGCACCTTTAATTAGTAAACTTTTGATTAGATTTTGAAGCATTTTATGAAGCAATCATACCAGCTCCGACGGTTTCATTTGTAAGTGGATCTATTAGAATTATGCTACCCGTCGTTCTATTTAAATTGTATTTATCGTAGTAAATGGCTTTCGCTAATTTCAATGAAACCCGACCAATTGAATTAAGTTTAAGAGTAGAAATACTTTCATCTCTATGTAAAGTGTTTATATTTATTTCATAAAGTATATCTGTAAGGATACATTTTATTTCTTGTGCTGTATGTTTTAATATGAATTTTTGATTTACTTGTAATGGTTTGTCATTCATCCAGTTAAGCATAACATTAATTTTTTGTGACACCTCAGGTAGATTATTTTCCCTAACAATCATATCCCCCCTAGAAATATCAATATCATCATTTAGAGTTAGGGTTATAGACATTGGTGAAAAGGCTTCTGAAATTTCATTTTCACCAACAAAAATTTTATCAATCGTAGAATTAAAGCCTGATGGTAAGATTTGTACTTTATCTCCAGGTTTAAATACTCCACCTGCGATTTTACCTGCATAGCCTCTAAAATCTTGATATCCTTCCCTATGAGGTCTAATAACAGTATCAATTGGGAGACGGCAGTCTATATGATTTTGATCACTTGATATATGTATATTTTCAAGCTCATGAAGTAGAGTCCCTCCTTCATACCATGGCATATTATCAGATTTATCTACTACATTACACCCTTTTAGAGCTGAAATAGGAATGAACCTAATATCTTTTACATTGAGCTTAGAAGAGAATGCTTTGTATTCATGAACTATTGAATTAAAATTATCTTGGTTGTATTCAACTAGATCCATTTTATTGATACAAACAATTAAGTGGGGAATTCCAAGCAATGAAGCAATAAAGGAATGGCGATGAGTTTGCTCCAAAATACCTTTACGAGCATCAATCAAAATTATTGCCAGGTTAGCTGTTGATGCACCGGTTATCATATTTCTCGTGTATTGAACATGTCCAGGTGTATCTGCTATTATAAATTTCCTTTTTGGTGTTTCAAAGTATCGATACGCTACATCAATTGTTATTCCTTGCTCTCTTTCGGACTTTAACCCATCGGTTAATAATGATAAATCGATATAATCAAATCCTTTATTTTTTGAAGAGGTTTCTACTGCTTCTAATTGATCTTGAAAAATTGATTTTGAATCGTAAAGAAGTCGTCCGATAAGGGTGCTTTTTCCATCATCAACGCTTCCTGCTGTGGTAAATCGTAATAATTCTTTTTGATAACTCATAACGTCTAAATAATTTTTCAGAAATATCCTTGTTTCTTTCTATCCTCCATTGCGGTTTCACCTCTTTTATCGTCGGCTCGTGTTCCACGCTCGGTTGTTCGTGTTGTTGCGATTTCTGTGATTACTTTTTCTAGAGTGTCAGCAGTTGATTCCACGGCCCCCGTAATTGGCATATCTCCACAAGTTCTATATCTCACTTGTAATTCGACAACTTCCTCATTTTCTTTTATTGGCAGATAAGGTCCTTCGGCAAGGATAACACCATCTCTTACAATACACCTTCTCTTATGCGAGAAATAAAGAGAAGGCAGCTCTATTTTCTCAAGCTTGATATATTCCCAAACATCCATTTCAGTCCAATTCGAAATTGGGAATACTCTAAAATGTTCCCCTGGAGATTTATTTGCATTAAATAGGTTCCATAATTCAGGCCTTTGATTCTTTGGATCCCACTGCCCGAAAGCGTCACGATGAGAAAAGAACCTTTCTTTAGCGCGAGCCTTTTCCTCGTCTCTTCGAGCTCCTCCCATAGCTCCATCGATTTTATTATTTTCAAGACATTCGAGTAGTGTTTCAATTTGCAAGAAGTTTCGTGATGCATTTACTCCAGTCTCCTCTTTGACTAGCCCTCTATCGATTGCGTCTTGAACAGAACCGACAATTAATTGAACTCCTAGTTTATCAACAAGACGGTCACGAAATTCTATTGTTTCTGGGAAATTGTGACCAGTATCAATATGAACCAATGGAAAAGGAATTCTCGCAGGATAGAATGCTTTCTGAGCAAGGTGGGTCAATAATATAGAATCCTTCCCACCGGAGAAAAGTAATGCTGGGTTCTCAAAAGATGCTGCCACCTCTCTTATAACAAAAATTGCTTCTGCCTCTAATTCTCTTAGATGACTTAATGAATAATTGATCATTTCGCTATTTTTTTTAGTATAATACTTAAAACTATTTTAGATGCATCAGCGATGCTTATATTCGTAGTATCTATCGATAAATCTGGACTTTTTGGCTCTTCAAAAGGCGAGGAAATACCTGTGAAGTCTGTAATTTCTCCATTCCTAGCTTTCTTGTAAAGGCCTTTTACATCCCTTCTTTCGCATTCTGATAAAGGTGTACTTACATAGATTTCGATAAAATTTGCCTTTCCAATGAGATCTTTTACTAATTCTCTGTCTTTTTCAAAAGGAGATACAAAGCTTGCAGAAACTATTAAGCCTGCATCAATCATTAATTTAGCAACTTCACCAATTCGACGGATGTTTTCAGATCGATCTTTAGCTGAAAAATCTAAATTATTCGAGATCCCATGTCTTACATTGTCCCCGTCAAGGGAGTAGGTTAAAAATCCTTTATCAAAAAGAGATCTTTCAACCGCATTTGCAAGGGTAGATTTTCCGGAACCTGAAAGACCTGTATACCAAATCAGACAAGGTTTTTGATTAAGTTTCTTAGATCGGTCGTCTCTAGTGATTTGAAATTTATGTGGGACTATATTTTCACTCAAAATGTTTTACTTTTTCTTTTCCTAAATCTATCTAAACCAAATCCTATTCTATACCAGAATTTCTCATGTCCGTAGTATAGTAACATTTTTGTTATTGTCTCAGCCCCTCCAATTTGGAGGCCAGTTAGAGGATTTCCTGTAATAACCCAACTTAATGTTATAGTATCCAAAGTTCCAATTAATCTCCATGAAAAGGTTTTTAAAAGATGTCTTTTGTTGGATTCTTTAATTGATGATTTAAACCAGACTCTTTCGTGGATGTAATAAAGAACCATTTTCGTTATGATTTCAAAACCTGATATCTGAATCCCTAAAGTTAGATTTCCGCTAATTAACCACGCTAAAGCAAAAGTATCAAGACTACCTATTATGCGCCAAGAAATTGTTTTTACTACATGTCTTTTTGATAATTTCAAAATGATAATGATCTATAATTTTCTTGGTTTGACAGAAACCAACTGTAGGTATTCTCAATTCCTTCTTTTAATGAAATTATTGGTTTCCATCCATGGGATTTCATTCTTGCGCTTGTCATTAATTTTCTCGGTGTACCATCAGGTTTTGACTTATCCCAACTAACTGTTCCACTATAACCAACGGTATTTTTGATAATTTCAGATAACTCTTTAATGCTTAAGTCTAAATCGGAACCTACATTGTAAAGGGCTTCATTCATTTTATTTTTCAATGCGAAGACTACTGCACTTCCTAAATCGTCCACATGTAAAAATTCTCTTTTCGGATTACCACTTCCCCAAAGCTCTACATTTAATAGATTGTTTTCTTTTGCCTCATGAAACTTTCGTATTAAAGCTGGTAAAACATGTGATGTTTTGAGATCAAAATTATCATTTGGACCATAGAGATTTGTTGGCATTAAAGACACGTAATCTCTCTTGTATTGTTTTCGTAAAGCCTCTATAAGTTTTACTCCCGATATTTTCGCAATTGCATACCACTGATTAGTAGGCTCTAAAGGTCCATTGAGCAGATATTTCTCCTTTATGGGCTGAGGAGCAAGCTTGGGGTAAATACAAGAACTACCTAAAAAGATAAATTTTGGTACATTAAGTTTATGAGCAGCAGAAATCAAATTATTTTGAATTTGCATGTTATCCATTAAGAACTCATAGGGATACTGATCATTAGCTAGTATACCTCCAACCTTAGCGGCAGCATCAATAATTACATAAGGTTTTTCGCTCTGAATGAAATCGTGGACATCTCCTTGGTTGGTTAAATCCAATTCAACTCTAGATTTTACAACAATATTATGATGTCCTGATTGCTTTAAGGCTCTTAAACAGGCTGACCCCACCATACCATTGTGTCCGGCGATGTAAATTTTTAAATTCTTGTCAATCACTTCTGTGAAAATTTTTAATATTCTTACTTTACTACGGATAATGTAAATATCGAAGTTCTAATCCGATAAAATTAGAGTACTCGAATTTTAAACTTCTAAAATTGATAATTAAATAGGTTTATTTCTTCTTTGAATTTTTTAAATACCATATCCTTTAAATGATTATCATAATATTCAGAATAATGTTTTCTTTTTGAGCTATTAACCTTCGGTAATTGTTGAGTTTCAACCCCAATTTTTTTACAAACCAAGTCAAAATCATATTGAAGATTTTCAAACCTTAGGTAAAAGTCAATTGCGCTTTGTGAATTTGTTTGATCAAGAAGTCCTATGGAATTTTTAAGTTTATCTATTAAGCTTAGCTCATGAGTATAGTAGAATATTGGTTTTACTTGACTTATAATTTTTATAAATTCGTTTCTGTCAAATTCATCAATTGCTTTGTGCGGTGAAAAGTAGAATGATACTATTCTGTCCCATGGATTTCTTACAGTCGTAAATTTGTAAAGATTATCGTAAACAGTTGAACTTAAGTATTTCTTGTAATCACTAATAGTTGAATGTTTCCTTAAGATTGGGTTAATACTACTTTTTACATTAAATCTTTGAGTTCCGTCTTGGTGTTTAAAAGGAATAAAGATTTCGTCTTCAGAATATTTGATTAATAAATTTTGGATACTGTTGCCTCCAGTCTTAGGTATGTGAATAAATAGGAAGTCTTTTGAAATTGATAACATATGATTAGTTTCTAATACACTATGAAAAATTCACATAAATAAATATTATTTGAGATGAAATTTAACGTAGTAAATTGGATTGTTGTTACATATATAAATTTTTCGAATCTTTATTCATTATCTATTCGAAGTAATTATGAGTGTTAAACCCATTCTCTCTAAGAAATTTATGCTTCTTAAAAAGTTTTATATCGGATTCCATCATATCTTTCACTAATTCTTCTAAGGAAATTTCAGGTTCCCATCCCAGCTTTTCTTTAGCTTTTGTAGGATCACCGATAAGTAAATCGACTTCTGTAGGTCTAAAGTATCGTGAGTCTATAGACAATACTTCTTGTCCTTCCTGTATTTGAAATTTAGGATTATGACATTTTTTTACTAATGCTTTTTCGTTTAAACCACTACCTTGAAATTCTAAAGAAATACCAACATATTCGAATGCCATTTTTACAAAATCACGGATTGAGGTCGTCCTGCCAGTCGCAATTACAAAGTCTTCTGGCTCATCATGTTGAAGGATCATCCACATCATTCTAACATAGTCCTTAGCATGGCCCCAATCCCTTTTCGAATCTAAATTTCCTAGATAGAATTTATCTTGAAGTCCCATAGCAATGCGTGCAACTGCTCTAGTAATTTTCCTAGTTACGAATGTTTCTCCACGTATAGGAGATTCGTGGTTAAATAGGATTCCATTACAGGCAAAAAGATTATAGGCTTCTCTATAGTTAACAGTAATCCAATAGGCATACATCTTTGCAACAGCATAAGGTGATCTCGGATAAAACGGGGTTGTTTCCGTTTGTGGAACTTCTTGTACTTTTCCATAAAGCTCTGATGTGGAAGCTTGATAAATCCTGGTTTTGTCTTCTAGTCCTAGAATTCTAATTGCTTCAAGAAGTCTTAAGGTTCCTACTCCGTCAG
>Ga0255769_10002889_pt1 | contig 17913 bp, 6 predicted proteins | sample 041ome_9_FD_179637 | JGI IMG/M metagenome (GOLD analysis project Ga0255769, IMG submission 179637) | Coastal salt marsh microbial communities from the Groves Creek Marsh, Skidaway Island, Georgia - 041413US metaG (version 2) | ecosystem: Environmental > Aquatic > Marine > Intertidal zone > Salt... | reverse complement strand
ATGCCACAATCGTCAGACCAAGAATGAGAAACCGTATTTTCAAAATAGAAATCCAATCCTATGATCAGCCGTCCCCCCTCGTTTAGCCAATCGGTGTAGATTTGTTGAATCAGTTTTTTTGGATTTTCGAGGTAATAAAAAACCTCCATAGAATGCACGAGATCAACTTTATTCTTCGGAGTCCATTGCATTACATCAGCATGAGAATAGGAAAGGGAGGGGTCTATTGATTTGGCTTTTTTAATCATTTTTTTAGAACCGTCAACTCCTTCTGCAGCCGTACAAAGTGGATTTTTTGCTATGCTACGAACCACCCATCCGTTTCCACACCCGACATCAATAAATGAAAAGGGAGTCCTCTTTTTTGTAGAGAAAGTGAGCATGTTTTCAACAGATGCTTTATGGTTTTTTTCCATGCCATAGTCTTTGTCTAGATCGGCCCATTCGCTAAAAACGTCTATAGGACTGCGTTTCATAATATCCAATTAAAGTCCCTACTAAAATAGAGAAATTCCCCACAAGGTAAAGCTGACCCATAAAAAGTAACGCAACACTTTTCCAAGCAGCATCCAAAAGGCAACTCGAGCTAATGGAACACCAAACACTCCGAGCCCAACAGCGAATACATCGCCAATGATAGGAAGCCAGCAGAGGAAAGCTAAAGGACTTCCCCATCGTTCGATTTGATTTTTGAGCGCTTCTACCTTTGAAGGTTTTATACCAAAGTAGGTATTTAAAAAATTCCAATTTCCAAGACGACCAAGGGCGTAGCTACTCATTCCCCCTAACCAATTGCCTAGGGTTGCCACCAATAGGCATGCGATAAAATTGTAGTGGTTAGCCAACAATAGGCTGAGTACTATTTCAGAGCTTAAGGGGATTACGGTGGCCGCTAAAAAACTAGAAATAAAAAGTCCAAAATACCCCCACACAACATAGTGTTCCATAAACCATAGTGCAACTAACGCCACTAAAAATAAGAAGAATTAATTCAGTGGGGAAAAAGAACCTTGGTCTTCAAAAACAATAGAATTTGTATCTTTAGGAAAAACAAAAGACAGATGAAAAAATCAATTTTAATTGCAGGAAGTATCTTAGTAAGCAGTTTAATTTTTGGGCTTTTGATTGCTAAGGGTATTGCTACCGATCGGTATGAATACGTTAGCACTAATGTGGTGTTTGACAAAAAAACAGGCACGACCTACTTTACAGACAAAAAAGAATATATCGATACCAAGGGAGACTTATATCGGTATGAATAGGGATGTTTGATTGTATCTTATTAATTTTAAGGTTATAGTTACTCTAGAGTAATGCCATCTTAAATCCCTATTATTTCAAACAATTCAATAAAAATTTAGTATTTTTAATAATAGAATCTAGTAATTTTATTATACCGCTTAAAAAATTAAACATGAAAAAAATTTTAGCCATATCAATTCTAATTTTATTTACTTCTTTTTCAGGAAACATAGAAGACAATCAACAAACTGAAATGGTTTATGTTTGTAGTCACCCATCAATTAAATGTTATTTTTCTGAACCATGTGATGCATATTTCAAAATGTGTCAAACAAATAATGGGGCTATTTTAAAAGTTAGTATTGCTAGAGCAAAAGCAATGAAAAAGGAAAAGTGTGATTGTGAAGAATAAAAAATTTATTCAGAAGGTTCTTCGACAGATTCCCCAACATTACTATTGTCTAAATTAAATTTTAACAATACTTCATGGGTTTTTACGCCTAAGCCAAGTAAGGTATTATTTAATGAGAATTCATAAGCATATCCAATCTCAATATTCTTAAGACTAAGCTGTATTAAAGGACTTAATGTGTTATTTGTTCTGTAGTTTGTGCCTAATTTTAAATTATCATTAAAACTTAACACACCATTTAAATCCATTATAGCTTTATAACCTTGACTTAATCTTAAAAACATATTAGTTTCAAATCGTATGTTTGAAACTATTTCTTTATTTAAGCCAAATCCTAAGTATGTATTCAATCTCTGATTATTATATTCAAAATTATCATCATTTTGAGAAAATAGTCTAGGAATGGAGAAAGAAAAATAAAATTTCGGGTACTTTAATAGGAGACCAAGACCTAAATTTGGTTTTATTCTGTTAGTATTGTTTAAAGCTGGATCAGTAATTAAAGTTTGATCCATAATTTCTGAAAAATCCGTCTTAAATAAACTAGTACCACCTTTCAATCCTAAAAATAAAAACTTCTCAGAAGAAAACTGAAGCTTATAAGAAAAATCTATATAAGCCAGGGACCTACGTTCAATAAAATTTTTTCTAGTAAATGCTGAAATTCCTAGGCCTACATTATTTTTTCTTGGAGATGATATAGTTAATAATTGACCTCTTGGTGAATTTTCTATTGATGTCCATTGGTTTCTTGTTGATAAGGATATTTCATTTACGAAATTTGAACCTGCATAAGCAGGATTGAAAAAACTCATTTGCAAAAAGTAGAAGCTAGAGTCATCTCCTTGTTGCGCCTGAATGTTTATACATGTAAATGTTAATAATAAAAGAAAAGCTTTTCTCAAAATTTATCTAGTTATATAAATCCAATTTTCATATTCTATTTTACCATCTCCATTCAAATCGATGACATATAAATAACTGCCTTGGGGTAATGGACTATTATTTAACGTTCCATCCCAATCATTTTGATATGGATTCGCATAAAAAATCAAATTTCCATAACTATCATAAATCCAGACTTTATTTGAAGGATATCGTTGAATGTCTTCTAGAACCCAAACATCGTTTATACCGTCACCGTTAGGGGTAAAAAATTTAGGAATTTCGGGGATTATAAAGTTTTCATCACCTTCGGCAAAATTTTGATCGGGATTATAAAGCAAGGGGGCATTATCAAACTCATTTGGAATATTATCTCCATCAATATCAGCGTCAATAGCATCTGGGACAAAATCAGAATCTAAATCTGGAGGAAAACTAGATGAATCAAGCGGATCGCTTCCAAAGAACTCTTCATCAAAATTAGAATATCCATCATTGTCGATATCAGGATCTGAATTATTTCCTATTAAATCTCCATCAGTATCTAACCACTCTAAAGGATTATTTGGGAAAGCATCTATATCATCAGCAAAACCATCATTGTCGTCATCAGTATCAGCATTATCACCAATTCCGTCACGATCAAAATCGGAGGACTCATTTGGATCATTTGGAAATAAGTCTTGAATGATATAATTATCCTCCCAATTTACAGAAATATCATAAACTCCATCATTATCATCATCAAGGTCTTGATTGTCAGGTATCCCATCATTATCATCATCTTTCCATTCATTTGGATCATTTGGGAATAAATCAAATTCATTCAAATATCCATCATTATCAAGATCATTATCATAAAAATCAAGAATACCATCTCTATCTAGATCTCTTGGGTAATCTCTAAAATCAAATGGGTTGGTCCCCATTAAGATTTCATCAGCATCAGTATAACCATCACCATCAGAATCTTTTATTTGAGAATAACTACCTGTACCACCAGATTCGGTTGATACAACCTCTTCGATAATAACATCTCCATCCTCATTTTCAATTATTTCAAACTGTTCATCGTAAGCTAAACCTTCCCAATCTGTTGCTCTTAAGATCACTGAATAAGGAACGTTTGCTTGAGCTGATGTATTATCAAAGTATAAAGAGCCATTTTTAATAGAGAATTTTTCAAAATTTGGTGAATTATTAGGAATAGAAGATGTCAAAATATCATCTTCATCTGGATCAATCATAGTAATATATGATATCAGTTTTTCCCCTTTTTTATTTGAAACACCTTTAACAGATTTACATGTACTACAGTCTGGAAGCTGAATATCTATAGGCTTCTCATTTATATCAATAATTTTAAAGTTAACAAAGGCCTGTTGAGTATCATTTTCTCCTTCATGAGCAACTGTAGCAGCAACAGGACTTTGATCAAATTTTGCTTTTGATTTTTTGACCTTCCATTTACCTACATTATATTTTTTGGTTAAACTATTTTTAGTTTTTGATTTTAGATTTGTATTTAAATTAGGGTCAGAGCTTTGTATTGTTCCAGAAAAACTTGGATATTTCGTTGAATTTTTTGAAGAAAGACCTGTACGACCACCCTTGGAAGATAAATTATTTGATGAAGTTCCTTCAAAATTTAGACTCTGTAGGTAATTTTCTAAAAGCTTACTAGCAACATAGTATTCACCATCAACTGTTGTTGATACTATTCCTGAAACCGCAGGATTATTTGGTGGATATTTAGTTCCTAAATCTACAGCATTAGTACTAAGATTTCCTAAAGCACCGAGATTACCTAATTTTTGATATCCCCAACCCCAAAGTTTTCTGTTATTATTATTATCAATTGAGCTTGCCATTTGGAACCTATAACCACCTAAGTTTTTATCCCAAGAAGAATTATCGGGGTTTCTAACCTCATTAGGAACCTTTTTAGCACTGTTATCACCAGTTCCTAAAGTACCTAAAATATTGTCACCCCAGGCAAACATTTTACCATTTTGATCAATTGCAAAACTAACATCGCCAGAAGCACTTATTGATTTTAATGTATAAGATATAATAGATGTTGTAATATCACCATTACTTAAAACAACATTACTTTCAATCAAGGTTGGACTTCCAGTAAAAGACCATCGACCTGCATTTCCATTTCCAAGTTGTCCATTTTCATTATACCCCCACGAATAAACCTTTCCATCATTAGTTAACCCAAGAGCATGTTTTTCTCCAAGTGAAATATTTTTAAATATGTTTTCATCAGTCCTAAATACTTTAACTAACCCATTAAAATATGTTTGATTTTTATCACAATCAAAAAATTCAAATTTTGAAATTTCCGATATATCTATTGTACTACTTGAATTATTAGAATTTAAGGCATAAGCACTAATAAAAGACTGTTTAGTGTAATTTTTAATAAGTAAGTGAAAACTTCCTTGGATTTCTTCTATCTCAAAATCAAACATGGTATCTATACTTCCATCTTGTAGAAGTTCTTTTGCCTTTCTAATAATTTTTTCAGTTGCTGCTTTTGAAGCTGAAAATTGAGTATCATCTGCTGATTGAGTATAACTTGTTGTAAAAGTTTGACCTCCAATAACAATTGAGTAATTTACTGGGCCAGAGATAGTTTTTGTAACAGTTTGAAAGCTCACGTTTGTATCCCAATTTGACCTGTTAGAAGGAGCGATGGATAGATTAAAATCAGAATAAGTTTTTGCTTTAAATTCTAGTACTCTAGGAACTTGTCCGTCTGTTCCTGATGAAACTAGTTCAACATTACTTCTTAAAGAAACTTTATCTTGACTATTAAAATCTGAAACAAGTTTGTTAATCAAATCATCTAATCCAAGTGTCTCTGAAGCTGAAGCAGAAATATTATTATCTCCTAAATTTAGGGTTAGACTTGCGGAACCTTTAACCTCTCCTATTGTGAATTTAAAAGTTTGATATCTAAGTGGATGATTGATTGTAAGTTTTACAATTTGAGGAGTTATTTGCTCACAGGGATCATCTGTTAATTGTTTCCATCTGTTTGAGCCTGCCCCCCAAATTTCTCCTAAGTTATTTTCAACTAAAATATTTTGCTCTCCATTCTTGAAGTCATGAAATTTAGTCCAATTATTTTTTAATCCAATTCTTCTTGGTGTAGCAAGTGGAAACCAAGCATTCATATAGAAATTTTTGCCTGCAGCCCAAAGTTCACCTTCTTTTGTCAAGAAAACGAATCCTCCAACAACAGGTGAGAAATCTTTTATTTCATCAAGATTTACATTTTTTGTGACAACCGTTCCATTTACTGTTTTATTGAATGAAACTAAAGTAGGAGTTGCAATAAAAGTTAAATTTTTGTATTCAATTCCAAGACCAAGGGAATAATTATTGTTTCTTCCCCAAACATATAAATCTTTTGATTCATCAAACGCATATATGTGTTCTGAAATTGCATATATATCTTTCCATTTTTTATTTGATTTTATTTCTCTAGGACTAAAATCTTCAGCTTTAATTGACGCAGAACCTCTTCCGAGCTGACCATAACTATTGTCACCAAATGCATAAATTTTCCCATCATTTGTAAGAATAACTGTTTCAGTTTTAGTCACTGCAACCTTGGATACTTGGTCTGATGTTAATCCTTCCCAATTAAGCGTTAAATCTAAAGGCTTATTGTATGGTGGAGCTCCATTGCCTAATTGCCCTTGGTCATTTGAACCAAACATTTTTAGTTGATTAACATGGTTGATAATACCAGTTTGCTGATCACCAGCTGAGATGTTTTTAATATAGCCAAATTCAACTTCAGGTTGAATAAATTTTCTAAAAGTCTCATTCTTTCCATTACCTAACTGTGAGCTAAGGTTTTTACCCCATGATATTAACTTGCCATCTTTACTCTGTATGACTCCAAATCCTTTACCTAAATCAACATTTGAAGCCTTAAAATTTCTTGTATAACTTCGACTCCCTCTTCTTGAGAACCTTCTTGAACGAGATGTTTGTTCTATATTTAAATCTATTAACTTAGGTTCCTTTATGGTATAACCATATTCAACACCAGAGCTCCATTTTTCTATGGCTTCTTCTGTAAAATCGGGTAAACCACCATAATTTACTCCCCAAACATAAAGATCTCCGTTATTACTTATTCCCGCATATGACGACCCAATTTGTCCACTATTCCATGAACTTATTTTATCCCATTTTATATTTTGACCTATCTGAGTTTTGAATAAAAACGCATTTAGTTGATTTCTAGAATGTAACTTCGCATTTAAAGGATAAAAATCAACTGCATCACCATAACCATCTCCATCAGTATCTTTATTAAATTTATAAGTTCCAAAACTTTCCTCTAGCCAATCAGATAAATAATCATTATCATCATCATCGTCATTTCGATCGGAGACATAATCAAGATCGAAATCACTTATTCCTTGTGAGTCAAAAATAGCTATATCCTCTCCATCTGGAATACCATCATTGTCGGTATCTTTAATTAACCAAATATCACCTGGAGTATAATTAGCAAATTCTCTACTAGCTGCTGAATTATTTGATTGAATTGAATCTAAAAGATTTTGCTTTAACGCCATCTCAAAAATATCTGGTAATCTATCGCCATCTGAGTCTACTAGATTATTATCAAATACCAATGTTGATACATTTGAAGTATTTAAAGGCATTAAACCTGCATTGATAAATTTATTGAACAGCTCTTCAAAAACATCTTTCATACCATCGTTGTCATCATCATCATCTAAACTGTTTTCAATACCATCATAATCAGTATCATATTTTTTAGAAAAATTAAGTGGAAATGCATCTTCACCATCAATAACACCATCTTTATCGGTATCATTTTTTTGAAAATTGGTTCCTATTTGTTTTTCATAACCATCCGATATAAAGTCTTGATCGTAATCTTCTTGAGGATATGAGGTGGAAGATGTTGTAGATGTTTTATTAAATAATTCATCAAGATCTGAATATTTATCATTATCGTCATCTTTATCAGTGTTGTCTGGAATACCATCTTGATCATTATCAGCCCATTCCGATGGATCTGAAGGATATAAATCATCACCATCTAATATACCATCATCATCACTATCAGAATCCCATTTATCTAACCCTCTTTGATCTTCATCAGGATTTTTTAGCTTATCATTATCAACATCTTCATCAAGAACACCTGGATATGGGTTCACACCACCATTATAGAAGGCTGGTGGAGCATCCGAATACGCATCATTCTCATTTCTGTTCCAGAAATTAATAAATCCATCATTATTTTTATCTTCCCAAATTTCATCAGGCTGTCCGTCTCCATCAATATCCTGGACTGCATATTTGTTAAGAGGAGCTTGATCCCAAAAATCATCTACTCCGTCTCCATCAGTATCCCACCAATAAGGGTCAGTACCTAATGCAATTTCTTGTTCATTTGATAATTCATCCCAATCCGTGTTTGGGTCACTATTATCCCCAATTCTATCGTAATCAAAATCAGCCCATTCTGTATCATCTAGGGGAAATTGGTCCATACCATCCCAATATCTCATTGATGTGAAAATTCTAATTCTTTGACTATACCAACTAAGATGAGTGAAGAATGGTTTAATCTTTTGATTACTCTTTATGATTAATCTGGTTCCCGATACTGAGGCTGAAAGCGTTTGTGAAACTGTTTTATTTGACTGCCAATCATTATTAAAGTCCTTATAGAAAATTTGTTGCCCATCAATTGCAACCTTAAACCTGTTTAGAATCTCTAAAGCTGTGCCACCAGCTTGAATTTGTACGTTAAAGTTATTTTCCCAATTGATTCCTCGTCCTTCAGTTCTGAATTCAAAGTAATCCCAATCGTTTCCAATTGTAGAAGTAGAAGTATATGTAGGATTAAGTTCTATAATTTCCATCCAATTTCCATCCGCATCAAATCTATCAAATGGAATCACTACTGTCCCAGATGATGTTTTTGAAGGAATACCCATCCCAATAGGGCCGTCTGAATAACCATCTCCATCAGTATCTACCAAAAGAGGATCGGTTCCTAGTTCTTTCTCCCATTCGTCATCAAGTCCATCACCATCATCATCCCAATCACTATTGTCACCAATGTTATCTCCATCTGTATCAACTGTACTTTTTTCATCCCATGGGACACCATCATATTTATCATTCACCCCATCTTGATCAGTATCAAATAATAGGGGATTTGTAAACTTAAATTCCCAAATCCCTACAAGCCTTGGAGTAAACTCTTCAGTATCTAAAACACCATCATTATCATCATCTAAATCAGCATTATCTCCTGTTCCATCTAAGTCATTATCCCACCATTCGTTTGGATCTGTAGGAAACATATCAATTACTGGTAAATCAGCATTGTACATTTTATCCATATTTTGAGGCCATCTTCTACCTGGAGTTTTATCTTTTAATATATTACCATAGAACGATTCCATTTCTGAACCACCACAACAAGTACCTGGTTTAACAGCAACATTAAAATAATCTTCTCTATTGTGTTTACTATTTTCGTTATTAGGATCGAAATTAAATGTTGTTTCAAATAAATCTGAATATTTATCGTTGTCAGAATCTATAGGCTTAGAATTAGGGTCATTAGGATTTGAATTATTTAAATTTTCATCATAATCAAAATATTCATCCCCATCTGAATCTAGTCCATTAGCGGGATCTAATGGACTATTTTTATCATGTCCGTATTTAATCTCAAAGTCATCCGAATAGAAATCTCCATCAGCATCATTTTGGGGATAACTGTTTGGATCATTCGTATCAGTATTATTTAATTCTTCATCAAGGTTTACATAGCCATCACCATCATCATCATCTGAATTATTACCTGTTCTAAACCACGCAAACAAATCATCTCCATCACCAATTCCATCATAGTCAGAATCCCAATGATCAGGATTCATTCCTGTTCTATCTTCATAAGGGTTTGATAATCCATCTGAATCCCTATCAATTTCATCGTTTCTTGAGGAAGCAACTAAAGGATTTGGATCATCTATATCAAGAAAATCATCGTTATCGTCATTTTTATCAACAAAATTTCCAATCCCATCTTTGTCAGTATCAAGCGTAGAAGTTTTATCATATGGAGCTCCATCTTCTAAATTATTTATTCCATCACCATCTATGTCATCATCATAATTGTCGGCAATCCCGTCCTCGTCAGTATCCCAGTTTGAATAAGGGTCATCGGGGAACATGTCAAAAAAACGCTGATCATCCTCCTGCCCACCTATTATATACCCTTTGTTCATAAAGGTATATGTACAACATCCTAGATTTGATAGTCTTTGTTTATAAATCCAACCCCACTGTTCAGCATAAGCTTCATCTCTTTCAAAAAGTTTGAGCATTGTATTTCCATAAGGAATTAATATAGGCACTGCTACTTTAAAAGGTTGATTTGTGTCTGTATAACCCCCATTGTCATTAGGATTAGGTTTTATTTCAAGCCGATTATATTTTATTTCTGTAGTAAATGGAATTGTCTTGTAGCCATCCCTATCTGAATATAAATCTCCATATGAGTCCAGTTGTGTCTTCCAGTAAGTTAGAAGATCCAATCCAGTTACAGAAGAAGACGAATTAACATTATGATCTATTTTAATTTTTTCACCATTATTTCCAAATCCTAGCAGTTCAAGTGTATATGTTCCAGTTACTAAATAACTGTTAATATTTGGAATAGGTATTGAAAGATTCCAAGTATTTACACCATTATAGAACATCATTCCATCACTTATTCCATCACCATCAGTATCATCAGCTGAGTTTGGATTTTGCGGACTTTTAAAAGAAGCTGAACCAAGATCAGAGTGTCTATAAGGCTCAGGATCTACGCCGTTACTTATTCCATCATTATCAATATCATTATCAGAAAAATCACCAATACCATCACCATCGGTATCCCAAAATTCATTTGGATCATTTGGGAACATGTCTCTCAAATCATCCTTTGTTTGAGATGAATAATAAAATCTCCCCTCGGAGTATGTCATATCATTACAGCAATTAGTATTTAGTCCATTAGTGCTATAAAAATCGGCGCCTTTATAAGCATTCCCTCTCCTAAGTGCCGCATCAATGTCGTAACCTAAAAGACGTAGTTTCCCATTGTCTTGAATTAATTCAAAAGATTTTCCATAAATATTACCACCATCAATGTCCCTTAAAATCAATCTTTTGCCTTTTAAGATTATTTGAAATCTTGCAACCCTATCAAATAAATTGGAGTCAAATTCATCGTTAGATCCTTGTCCAAAATCGTGAAAAATATAATTATGGGGTGTCTTGTCCAAAAGATATGTGTCTTGTTCGACTCCATTGATATAGTGATGTATAGAAAACTTATTTTCTTCAAAATACCAACCTGGTGAAAATTCAAATTTAACTTCAGATGTTCCAGAAGGAATTGTAAAAGAAACAGTTCCAGTTGATAAATTTTCATTACCTGGATATGGTTCAAGTAAAGAGTTGGTTTGCAGATATCTCTCGTTATAACCTTGGGTTTCACTTGGAATACCATAAAACTTTGAGGAACCATCAATAGTCACTTTTATATGGCCACCCTGCCATCCATCACCAAACGTGTCTCTCATGTTTATGACATATGTTCCATTTGGTTCAGCTTGGGCAATTCTGTTTGGGCTGAACACTATAGATTCCCAACCTTTATAATAATGATTTTCTAATTCATTTTTAAAGTAGTTTAACACCTCCTGACCAGTCATCTGGCTATTAGTTGTAAGTTCAATTTTAATTCCATCATGATACATTTCACTTACACCTCCATTTAACTTTATGTATAGATTTTCTCCAATATCTGTAGTTGCATTTAGGTCTGGCACTTGTATTGCATATGTCCAATCATTATCAAATCTTGGGGATTTATGACCATCGCTTATTCCATCATCATCAGAATCCCAGTCATATGGATCCGAATCATTAATTAACTCATATGAGTTTGATAATCCATCATTATCGCTGTCTTCAAATCCACCTGAGCCACTTGGAGAAATATCTTTATCTAAAGGATCAGTTCCAATTAACTCTTCATCCCAATCAAAAAAGTTGTCACCATCGTCGTCTCTATCACGTTCGTCTGGAATTATATCTTCCATCATATAATTATATTCCCCAGGGCTGTTATGACAAAAACATTCATCACTATCTTCTCCCCAAATACCATTTCGATTATAATCTTGAGATGAATCTCCGAAATCTGAGTTTGTGGTTTCAGATGAATTTTTTGAAAAAACATCAATTAGGAGATTAATTTCAGCTATATTTTTAAAATCTACGCCTTTGGATTTTTTTATGGTTGTATAGTAATTTTCTTTATTTGCCCATCTATAACTTTTAATGACCTTAAAATCTTGTGAATATGTTTTATTTGAGTTAACAAACTCCAGGGTAAATTCTGCCTCAAAAGCACCATAAAAATATGGATTATGGTGTTTGATTTTACTTTCAAAACCTCCATATCCTAACTCTTGAGCAGCTTCAACTAGAGTATATTTTTCCCCATCACTGTTTAAAAGAGCATCTTCATGGTTAGCATTATTGTCTGGATCTATATATGCTTCTATTTCTCTTTCGGCTTGCTGAATTTGATCCCATTCTAAGCCTTTTTTCCAATTAAAATACTGTTCATATACTGGACCACTATTTTTCTCAAATAAATAGTTGTAAACGGTGTAGGATGAGGTAGTACTAGAAACATTTCTTGAAAGTGTTATTGAAATGTCTGCAGGTGTTGTAATTGATGATGTTCTAGTACTTATATCTACATATTTATATCTAATATTTTTAATTTTTGCTTGACTTATTCCATTTCCAGAAAAATCCTTAATACTAAAATGAAGGGTTTCAAACACACCATCATTATCCATATCAAGATCAGAATTATCTCCCATTCCATCCTTATCAAAATCACTCCATTCAAAACCGTCTTTCGGAAAAAGATCAGCTTTCCACCTATTCTTAGGTAACCAACGTCTAGAATCTTCGTCAAATTCCCATTCATTATTACCGTTTTCTACATAACCTTCGCATTGCCTCCAGTTAGGCTCCCACCAGGTCCAATTAGAATATGGATCAGAATATTGAACCCATTTTTCAGGATCACATTCACAATCTTTGAATCCGTCCCCATCACTATCATCATCCTCCCAGTTAGGATTGCCATCATTGTCTATATCATCACTTGAATAGAAATCTTTTTCGTATTCATCAGACCAACCATCTTTATCTGAATCAAGTGTGCCCGCAAAAGGTCCTGGATTAGTACTATAATTTCCGTTCTCAGATGGAAATGCATCCTCACCATCTGGTACGCCATCACCATCCGTATCAGGATTTTTATGGTCAGTTTTTGTGAATTGTATTTCTGCCCAATCTTCTAAACGATCTTTATCTGTATCCCATGCTAGAGTAGGGTCATTAGGCCAGTCATCATCTCCATCATCAGCCCAATCTCCATCAGTATTAGAATTATTTGGATCAGTATTTGTACCTCCTTGATCTATGGGACGAAGTTCAATAACATCTGGGATACGATCAAAATCACTATCCTCTGGTTGTGATTCCCATCTTAGTGGATCTGTATTAATTTCTGGATCCAATTCCCATACATCTAAATAGCCATCATTATCATCGTCATCATCATTTTTGTCATCTATACCATCAAAATCTGAATCAGAAGCACGATTAACATCTGATGGATAGTTATCTCTTTGAATTTTATTAGCAGAACAACTTGCTTCATTATTCCACTCTTCAAAGGTTATCAATCCATCATTATTACAATCATAAGAAATCTCAACAAATCTCCAGTAAAATTGCCATGAATCACAAATCTGATAACCTTGGCTACAATCAAAACCTCTAAGAACAGCAAGGACTTCATTTCTTTTTTCGATATCTACACCATCTATAATTCCATCTCCATCACTATCTGAATTATCAGGATATGTAGCATTATAAAGTGTTTCAAATTTATCAGGTAAACCATCACCATCAGAATCTTCACTATAGTGATAGGAATTTGGAAATGCATCTGAACCATCAACAATTCCATCTAAGTCTGTGTCTGGATTAAATGGGTCAGTGTAATTTCGTCGCTCAAAAATATCAGCTATACCATCCTGATCAGAGTCCTGATCTACAAATGGGTAATTATTATTTTGATCTTTTTGTTCGTATAAAGAAATCTTATTTTGAAAATCACTACCATTTTGAAGACTATATGGGACCATAGGGAAAAGATCTAGCAAGTCATTTACACCATCACCGTCAGTATCTTCATCAAAATCATTAGGATCTTCTTTTGCATCTAATCCGTCAAAATCTCTATCAAATTGTTTATTACTGTCTTTGGGAAATTGGTCTTCACTGTCCCAGATACCATCATTATCACTATCCACGTCATAGTTAGAAGTACCAATTAAAAATTCGATTTTATTTGGTAAACCATCCCCATCATCATCATATTGAAAGTTTGAATTATTTGGGAAGGCATCTTCAAGATCAGATTCACCATCAAAATCTGAATCTAGGGTAGAAGCTTCAGGCTTATCACCAATTTCTAAATTCCTTATTGAATACAAATCTCCATTATGATCAATTGCAATGATCCTATCACTTACCGAAATATCTTTCCAAGGGAAATTATGTTCAATTTTATTTAATTTGAAAACAATTATACCATCTATAACACCCCACACGTACAAATCTCCAGTATCTGTAATAGCAGCAACAGTGGCATCATAAATATTATCTTGATTGTTTATATTTGGGTATTTGGGGTTTATGAAATTATCAGATACTTCAACTCTAACCCAATTTAGATCTTTAAATTCACTATTCTGCCAATCATAGGGGAGTCTTATAGGCCTAGGAAAATTTATTTCTGCTCCACTATGTTTTTCATCAACAACAGCAGCGATCTCACCACCAGGTAATTCGCCATTTGCATCATAAACATTATCCCATCCATCTACTCCACCATAAACACCACCCCAACCATATAGTTTTTTATTTTCCTTATTAATTCCAATAGCAAAGGTTTTACAAAAAGAAAAATCATCAAACTTTATATTACCAACATCTGATTTTTTTAGAGCATATTCTTCGATCTCTACCCAATCCTCAAAAGAAACAGGTGTATTTGGATCAATTTCTAATTCCTCTTCGAAAATATCTGAAAAGCCATCCCCATCAGTATCAACTGTTGGAAAGTCTGCAGGATTGTTTGGATCGGTTCCTGCAATTTCTTCATCAACATTCCAAAATCCATCATTATCAGCGTCAATATTATTATAAAAATCATCATCAGGTTCAGCCATTACTTTAGTTGGCTTATATTGGACTTCTACATTTTCTTCAAAGAAATTACTAGTATCGAATCCAGGAACTAAAAAATTTGAATTTCTACCCCATGCCCATAAATCACCATTACCCGTTAGAGCCATGGTAGTCTTGTAATATGTTTTTATCTTTTTCCAATTCTGATCTATATCATCGTATTTTACTTTTCCAAGAGTATCTCCCTCTTTAATTGAAATTCCATTTTCGGTTATCGCCCATTCAGGTATTTCGAAAGTTTGTTTAGGCAAAACATCCCATCCGTCAGTTGTAGTTATGTACTCTACTGAACTTTCCACTGTAAAAGAGTTTGTTTCTAGAACAAATTTATATTTGTATGTGGTACTGGGTTCAAGACCTTCTACTAGGAAATCATAGTAGTTTAAATTAAAATCTTCTGTACTACTTACCGTTCCAATTATTGTACTTGAAACCATACCAGATGTTGGAGAAGCAAGTGATGATGAAGCTGTGCCAAAAACTAATTTGATGTTCCCGTCAAATGTTAAGTCTATAGATTTATTTACTTCAAGACTCAATAAAGCACTGTTATATCGTATTTCAGATTTTGGTAGATCGTTATTTAGAATTATTTGTTGTTGAGAATAAGTTTGGCTATAGTAAAGAAATAAGAAAATCAAAAAAGGAATTGATTTTTTCAATTCAGTAAATGGCTGAAAACCTCCTCTAATCCATTTGATCATTTTATAAGACATTATATTTCTTATTAATTTCGAATTATAATTTTGATTTTAAAACCTTTCTAAATAATTTACCTTTATCAGAATACATTTCTTGTTTTTTGGTAACTAAAGCATTACTTAATTTATATTTATTAGAATAAATTTCGTTTTTTCCAGTAAGTACGATTGAATCCTTTATAATGTCTAGGGCTAACGAAAGTAAAGGCTCGTCTTTTAAACCTAAGCTTCCTAGATTTTGAAGTTTTTCCTCTGCAAAATAATCTGGAATTAATCCATCCGTATAATCAGCATACCCTTCACTATTTGCAATTTTAAGGACAATAGGTTGTATCGCATAGGTATGATTTGGATTTTTGGTTTGTTCTTCATCGATATAATCGTACACTGTGATGGATGCAACATTTTTTCCAGTTGTCTGTCCACCAATATGGATCACCTCAATGTAAGGACTTAATCCATTAATAAGTAACTCGCTGGCTGAAGCTGTTTCGGACGAAGTGATGATAAATATCCTTTTTAAATTTAGGCTGTTAATTTGTTCACCGGATTGAAGAAAGCTTACAAACCTATTTAATAAAGTCTCTTTTCCAAAATTATCAATTAAATAGGCTTCAGTTTTTTTATTCCATTGCTCTTGTGCAAAAATTTCATTTTTAAACTGCCCTGTGATCATGCTAGCAAGTTCAACACAATTTCTAATTGAACCCCCTCCGTTATATCTTAAATCAAGAATTAGGTCATCTATAGCTTGGTCTTTAAACTCTTTAAAAACGACATTAAGCTCTTCACTTTTATCAGCGATAAACTGATTATACATCAGATAGCCAATTTTTTCAGTAGAGTTGGTTTGTTGATTCTCAAGGTTAATAATGGAGTTTATTTGAATAGGATTAATTTGAAAATCAAATTCCCTGATCAATTCAATATCAATGTTTTTTCTCAAAATCGCCCCATTTTCAATTTTACCCATATTTAGTAATATCGACTCTTGATCACCAAAGAGAAGTGACTGATAATTTGTTGTTTTTAATAAATTACCATTGACACCAATAAAAATGTCCCCCCTTTGAATGTTTTTGTCGTCAGCATTAGAATCTTTATAGATGAATTTAATAAACCCAATTAAATCATTACAATTTAAGCATGCTCTTAAGAGACCAAATTCCACCCCAAATGTTGAAAAAACCCCCTGTAGGGTATTTTCAAGCTCTCGATAATCTTCTTGAATAAAACTAAATCTATCATCTGGATGCTTAAGAGAATAAAAAAAAGAATTTGGGTTAGTGTTTGAAGATATAAATTTATTGTACCCGATAGGGTCTTTTACCATGTTGTCTGATAAATTGTCTACACTACCCTGCCAATAATAATAGTTGTTTAAACCTCTCCAAATAAAATCGCTTATCTCTAAATTACCTTCAAGTTCAATTGGTAATTCCTCATTATTGTTTTCAGTGGATATACTAATAACCTCATCATCTATAAAATCGTTGGCACACCCTGCAATTAAATTTGTAATGAAAAATAGTAAAATTATTTTTTTAGGAAAATTCATTGAATCGTATGGTTATGTAAATCTAAAATAAAACATTTGAATATTTTTAATTTAATGTAAAAAAATATAGGATAATTACTTGATTGTCAAAATAGAAGCATAAATTTAAAGAAACATAAATTTAAAAGGTTATGAATTGTGTTTTTTTGGAAAAAATCGAGTTTTTTATTTCGATTTAGTTTCTTTAATATTCTTCATCAATTACACAACTAAATTCATTGGGTAAAAATGGTAGCAGAAATTCTTTTATTGAGAATTGAATTTAGTTCTTTCAAAGCTGATACCCCTATCAAATAGTGTATTTAAAAGTTTAGAGTTTAATTTTGTTAAAACTCAGCTTCCTATATGTTTAAGGTAAAATTGGTAGGCATGATTTGCTACTTTTCTACCCAGAATCAATCCTTCGATATTGTCAGATTGAATATGATATCCTCCTAATACTCTTGAAAAACCCGCCATTTCTGCGGCCTCTGTAAGTGTAGGAAAATAAAGTTCAATTTCATTCCACTCAGACTCCTCTTCCGTATACGAACCTGAAACAAAAGGCACTCGAATATCGAAATTATCTGAACCGGTAAATAATTTCAATGCTTCAGCACAGGCACCGCTTACCGTACTATGACCCGAAACATAACTTGGAAAGGCAGGACATAGAAAATCAGAAGGAGAATAGGGCCTCCAGTCAGTTC
>Ga0255769_10002881_pt1 | contig 17942 bp, 13 predicted proteins | sample 041ome_9_FD_179637 | JGI IMG/M metagenome (GOLD analysis project Ga0255769, IMG submission 179637) | Coastal salt marsh microbial communities from the Groves Creek Marsh, Skidaway Island, Georgia - 041413US metaG (version 2) | ecosystem: Environmental > Aquatic > Marine > Intertidal zone > Salt... | reverse complement strand
CCTTGAATCCTCGTCTAAAAAATCCGTTAGGTCGGGCGCACCATTGAGCAGGTTCTGTGTATCAGGGTTTTTGCTATCCAGAATCCTCAATGGATTCGAGTCCAGACGACGCTGGCTATCCTCATCGAGCTCGTCATAACGCGAGCGCAAATACCCCACCAAGGCCTCTTTAAACCGCTCTCTGGATTCGAGACTCCCAATGGAATTGAGTTCAAGTCTTACCGCATCGCTTACACCGAGATCGCGCCACAAACGAGCTGTGAGCGTGATCAGCTCCGCATCCGCATCGGGTGTTGTCACACCAAAGCTTTCCAAACCAATCTGCTGAAACTGACGCAACCTACCTCGTTGCGGTCGCTCATGTCGAAACATGGGGCCGCAGTACCACAGCCGCTGAGGCGCAGCGATAAGATTGTGCTGTACTGCCGCACGAACACACCCCGCGGTACCCTCAGGACGCAGTGTAAGCGAATCGCCGTTGCGATCGTCGAAGGTATACATCTCCTTTTCGACGATGTCCGTAACTTCGCCAATCGAGCGCGAAAAAAGTGCCGTTGATTCAACGATCGGCAGTCTGATCTCCTGAAAACCGTAGGACTGAACTAAAGCCCGCACCTTGCCCTCGAGCCACTGCCACTGCGGCGTTTGTACAGGAAGAATATCGGGCATACCGCGAACGGCTTGGATTGTTTTCACGGATTAATCCTGTTTTTATGAGGCTTTGATGATCACAGCGGACGCCGCTTGAGCCTGAGCTTCGGCAAGTGCCGTTGCTTTCTGACGAATTACATTTTCAAGATGATCAACGAACTCCTCGTTACTTACTTTGTGATTCGGCTTCCCATCAAGGTAGATCAGGTTGTTGGGTGAGGCGCCTGTTAAGCCCACATCCGCCTCGCGGGCTTCTCCGGGCCCATTAACAACGCATCCAATTATAGCGACATCCATAGGCTGGCGAATATCTTCAAGACGCTGTTCAAGTTCATTTACGGTCGCGATGACGTCAAAGTTCTGCCGCGAACAACTGGGGCAGGCAATGAAGTTGATGCCGTTGCTACGTAATTTTAAGCTCTTTAAGATGTCAAAGCCGACTTTCACTTCTTGCACTGGGTCTGCGGCAAGTGAAATTCGAATTGTGTCGCCAATCCCGTCTCTCAAAAGAATGCCGAGCCCAATTGCTGACTTAACGGTCCCGTTACGAAACCCGCCGGCTTCGGTGATGCCCAAGTGCAGCGGCTGGTCTATTTTCGTTGCGAGTAAGCGATAGGCATCCACAGCCATGAACACATCTGACGCCTTCACGCTCACTTTAAAATCGGGGTAATCAAATTTGTCGAGCAAATCGACATGATTCATTGCCGACTCGACCAGGGCCTCAGCCGTAGGCTCTCCGTACTTACGTTGGAGCTCTTTGCCCAAGGAGCCGGCATTGACGCCAATTCGGATGGGGATACCTTTATCTCGCGCGCTGTGAATCACCTCACGGACCTTTTCCATACGTCCGATATTACCGGGATTGATGCGCAGACAATCAACACCGTACTCAGCTACCGCCAGCGCTATTTTGTGATCGAAGTGAATGTCGGCCACCAGAGGAACATCAACGCGAGCACGGATGTGCCTAAACGCTTCAGCTGCCTCCATACTCGGAACCGAAACTCGAACAATGTCGGCCCCGGCATCCGCTATGCTCTGTATCTGTTTGACGGTCGCATCGACGTCACAGGTTTCCGTATTGGTCATACTCTGTACGCTAATCGGCGCATCGCCGCCGACCGGAACCTTGCCCACGAATATCGTTCGACTCTGTCTGCGCTTGATCGGATTTTGAAACATCGCATTAACCCCAGTTTAACGTTCGCTTGAGCCCGAAAGATCTTTGGCTGCTTTGGCTTCGACCGAATTTGGATACATATTGTACAAAGCCAACTCGAGGCTCGCGCGTTCGTCTGATAATTCAAGACTGCGAGCAAGCCGAATGCCCAACCATAAAGCGCCCGCTGTGGGTATACGAACTGCTTTGCGATAGGCTTGGTAGAACTGCTGAGCCTTAGCAAATGACTGCCGTTCGTAGTAGAGTTCGGCCAAGTTAAACAGCGCAAGCGGATTGCGCTGCTCCATCGTCAGGGCGCGCTCGAGCGCCTCGATAGCCGCGTCATTTTTTTGCAACCGAATGCGACACAAGCCCAGATTAGTGAAGGCCTGGGGTCGGCCGCTATAAAGCGTATCGCGCACCACGATCTCCAGCTCTTTCTCGGCTTCTGCAAAACGCCCTTGAGCAAACAAAAACACGGCATAATTATTTCGCGCTCGAGACAGGGCGCCATTCAAACTCAAGGCTCTGCGAAAATTCTCTTCGGCGGCTTCGAGTTCGCCGGTGCTTTGATACACCAGAGCGAAGGCCTCATAAACTTCGGCATTCTTGGGATCGATATCAGCTGCCAGTTTCAGGTTACGCTTCGCGTTCTCCCAGTTACCTTGACCAATGTAAGCTCGGGCAAGTTCGACTCGCTTTTTCAAAGCAAGCTCTGGCGACTCTTGGTTTGTAAACACAGTCTCATTCGTGGTGACGCAACCGGTAAGAATCAGCAAGCCAAGCAATAGAGCACGCATCCTCATGTCACTGCACCTCAACTACTTGAAGATCCGATTGCGCGCGGCTGCGATGACGCTCGGATCTACGGGTCCGATCTACGACCTCGCCTACGAGTTGTCCGCAGGCGGCGCTGATATCATCGCCCCGCGTTGTTCTGACCGTCACAATATAACCCGCATCGATGAGTATCTGCCAGAAACGAGATACCGCATTACCGCTTGGCCGCTCGTAAGACGATCCTCCGAATGTGTTAAACGGGATCAGGTTAATCTTACAGGGAAAATCCTTGAGCAGCTCTGCCAGTTCGAGCGCGTGCTCTCTCTGATCGTTAACACCGGCTATGAGCGTATACTCGACTGTAACCACGCGCTTTTTATCACCCTGCGCAGCCAAATAGCGCCTGCAACTTTCGAGCAGTTGCGCAATGGGATATTTGCGGTTGATCGGTACCAACTGATTGCGAAGCGCATCGTTGGGAGCGTGCAGAGAAATCGCTAGGCTAACCGAGCTCACCTCCGCCAAACGGTCGAGTGCCGGCACCACGCCTGAGGTACTCAAGGTCACGCGACGTTTTGAAATACCGTAAGCCAAGTCATCCATCATCAGTTCCATGGCTGCCACAACGGGGTCAAAATTGAGCAGCGGCTCACCCATGCCCATCATAACCACATTGGTCACGACACGATCGTTACCCGCTTTAAAGGCATCGTAGGAATCAATCGCCAACCATACCTGCCCGATGATATCGGCCGCGGTCAAATCGCGCTCAAAACCCTGCTTACCAGTTGAACAGAAACTGCAATCCAGACTGCACCCGACCTGGGATGACACGCACAAGGTGGCCCGATCTCCGTCGGGAATCAGCACCGTCTCGACCAGACCGCCTTCGATAGATCGCACCAGCCACTTACGTGTACCATCACTGGAATCGTGACACGACACCACTTCAGGCGGGCGGACTTCGGCGCACTGCTCAAGCTTGTCTCGCAAAGATTTTGACAAGTTAGTCATGTCCGAGAAAGAGCGAACACCTTGATGGTGCATCCACTTCATGACTTGCTGTGCACGAAAGGGCTTTTCACCCAAATCGCGAAAAAACGCCTCCAACTGGGCGCGCGTCATCCCGAGCAGATTAACACGCTCTTGCTCCGAACCCACTGGAAGCGCCGAGTCAGTCACTAGCTGCGCTCACACAGTTCCGTTTGTGCGAAAAAGTAGTCGATTTCACGAGCTGCAGAGGTTGTGGAATCCGACCCGTGCACGGCGTTTGCATCAATAGACTGGGCAAAATCAGCACGAATGGTTCCCGCTGCGGCCTCTTGAGGATTAGTGGCTCCCATCAAGTCACGATTCTTAGATACTGCATTCTCGCCCTCAAGCACCTGCACCATAACGGGCCCAGAGGTCATAAAACCGACCAAATCTTTGAAAAAAGGACGCTCCTTGTGCTCTGCATAAAAACCCCCGGCGGTAGCGTCAGTCAATCGCACCATTTTCGCCGCGACAATACGAAGGCCATTCGCTTCGAAGCGAGAGTAAATTTCACCAATCACGTTTTTACCAACGGCATCGGGCTTGATGATGGAAAGTGTGCGTTCTACTGCCATTATGTGTTACTCCAAATAATCGTTTTGTATGCGAGCTTGAGTCAGCACTCAAGTTGGGCGCGTATTATACGGACTTTCATTCGCCTCCGCACCCATAAATACGCACGGCAAAAAATGGCAAAGTGCCCCACTTTGTGCATTTAATCCAAGGACTTACCGCGCAGCAAAGCGACAGCTCGAGCCACAACGCCTACAGCATGCGAAACCTCCTCCTCGGTGGTCTGTCGCCCCAAACTGAAACGAATCGCACTGTCGGCCCGAGAACGGTTCGCGCCAATTCCCAGAAGCACGTGGGATGGTTTCATAACGGCCGAGTTACAGGCAGAGCCTGACGATACGGCCAGATCAGTGAGCGCGGCGATAAGCGCTTCGCCACCGACACCGCTGAAGGAAACATTCACAGCTTGCGGCAAACGCTGAGCCATTGAACCATTTAGCGTAGCGCCATCAATGGCCAACAAACCATCTAAGAGCTGCCTACCTAAAATATGAAAGCGGGCCTGATCGTCTTCCATGCGCTGGCTCGACAACTCCGCGGCTACACCCATACCGACAATCTGATGGGTCGCCAGGGTGCCGCTGCGAAAGCCGCGTTCATGCCCGCCACCGTGAATTTGTGCCACCGGAGCGACACTGCATCCACGTCGCACAAATAGCGCGCCGACACCCTTTGGCCCGTAAAACTTGTGAGCCGAGATAGACAGGAGATCGACGGGAAGCGCTTGCAGATCAATTGCCAGCTTTCCCGCGGCCTGGGCTGCATCCACATGGAGCGTTATGCCGTGACTTCGACACAACTCGGCTATTTCAGGAATCGGATTAATGGTTCCAAGTTCATTATTGACATACATGATCGATACCAATTTTGTATCGGCCCTGAGATGCCGCTCTATCGCATCCACTCCGACCACGCCCTCTTTATTCGCTGGAACGAACGAAACACCAACACCGCGTTTTTGTAAGAGGTTAACGGGGTCTAAGACAGCTTTATGCTCTATAGCACTCGTAACACAGTGCCCCACAAAGCCAAGGCGCTCGAACACGCCTTTAAGCGCCAAGTTATTTGATTCAGTGGCGCCCGAGGTAAAGATGATCTCACGAGCATCAGCACCGACTAAGTCGGCCACCTGCCCCCTTGCCAATTCGACCCGATGTTCGGCCTGCCATCCAAGCGAATGCGTTCTGGAAGCGGGGTTACCAAAATCGCCCTCATACGTCAGACAGGAAAACATCGCCTGAGCCACCTCCTCCGCCACAGGTGTGGTTGCCAAGTAATCCAGATAAATGGGTTTCCCTGCCGCAGTCACTATTCAGCCTCTCCCTGTGTCGATCGCGTTTTCAACGCACCCAGTTCATGCGCGACTTTTTGTGTCTCGGTCAAGATGCCACGCAGAATGTTGAGCTCCATTTCATCTATTTGAATGCGGTTATAAAGACGCCGCAACCGCTTCATTAACTGCCGTGGCGCCGCGGGATCCAAAAAGGCGATATCGATCAGCGTCTGCTCCAAATGTTCGTAGAAGCGACTCAAACTCTCCACGTCAGCAAAGGGAGCATCCCAATCGGAATCTGATGATTCAGGCAGATCCTCAAATAAGACCTGCATTCGAAGTTCATAACAAAGAATCTGTACGGCCATCGCCAAATTGAGTGAACGGTAAGCGTCACTGGTGGGTATGTTGACGTGCAGATGGCAAAGCTCAAGCTCCTCGTTCGTCAAGCCACGATCCTCGCGTCCGAACACCAACGCAACCTCAGACTGAGAGGCACGCGTCACCATCTCGGCAGACGCCCTACGTGCGTCGAGTATAGGCCAAGGAATTCGTCGCTCTCTCGCGCTGGTACCCACGGCGAATGCGCAGTCTGACAGCGCCTCAAAAAGGCTATCAACCACGACAGCGGAGTCTAGGACGTCTCCTGCGGACGCAGCGCGCCACGTCGCCTCCTCGTCTGGAAAACGCCGCGGTTTGACGAGATAGAGTCGCTCAAAACCCATATTTTTCATGGCACGTGCAACCGCACCTACGTTACCGGGATGAGACGGCTCCACAAGCACGACTCTAACTTTCTCAAACATTCTCATTTCTCATATCACACCGAGAGCCAAGTGTAGCAGTTTTATCCGTGCCAAGGTGCGCCGTCGCTGTTATACTCGCGCGCTTGAAATTTGCGAGACAACAAACATGGAACCAATGGTCAATATCGCCCTGAAAGCTGCGCGCAAAGCGGGTGATATGATGGTGAGGGCAGCGGACGAACTCGACCGCTTACCCGTTGACAGTAAAGGCACGAATGACTTCGTATCAGAGGTCGACCGTAATTCAGAGCGCGAAATCATCTACTCGCTTCAAAAGACCTACCCGGATCATGCATTCATAGGCGAGGAAGGCGGCCGCTCTGGTCCAGACGATGCCGATTACGTTTGGATTATTGATCCGCTCGATGGCACGACTAACTATCTGAGGGGCATTCCACACTACGCCGTTTCGCTGGCCTGCCTATTCAAAGGTAAACTCGAGCACGCCTGCATCGTCAACCCTGTTCTGCGCGAGGAGTTTACGGCTTCTCGAGGTCGAGGCGCACAATTCAACGGCCGACGCATGCGCGTCAGCAATGCACTGGGCCTTGAAGGCGCGCTGATTGGCACCGGCATTCCGTTCAAAGGCCACTGTGAGGCTGAGTTACCGGCTTATGCGAGCTGTCTTGCCGAGATAGCGGGACGCTCCGCTGGGATACGACGCGCTGGCGCCGCTTCGCTTGACCTAGCCTACGTAGCCGCAGGCCGCCTAGATGCATTTTGGGAAATGGGCCTATCAAGCTGGGATATGGCAGCAGGCGCATTGCTTGTAAAAGAGGCCGGTGGACTCGTTGGCGATTTCGAGGGTGGTGAACGCTATCTTGACTCAGGCAATATCGTTGCGGGCAACCCGCGCACGTTTAAAGCCGTTCTTCAAATCGTAGGCAGCAAGACCAAAGCCAGCTAATCAAGCAATGATCGGAGAGCCGACATAAGTCGAGCTCTCCAATCATACAGATGGCCCACGGTACTTAGGCTCCCCACCCATCCTAAAACATTTCGCGTTCTTAGCTTCACCATGCCATCGTTCAACCGCTCTCTTCGAAGTAGACATCAGAGGTCGCACTCCGCCAAAGCAGGAAAGTATCCCAACGCGCCCAATTCCGACGCGAATAAACTCACGGATCGAGAAGTAGATCCTCTTCGTCGGCGCCTTCTTTAAGCGGGATAATTAAGTCATCTTTACTCACGCCAAGCGCAATCAACAAGTTAGCCGCAACGTAGATTGAAGAGTAGGTTCCGACAAAAATACCGACCAGCAGAGCGATAGCGAAGCCGCGAATCATTTCACCGCCGACGAGTGCGAGCGACACCAATACGAGCAGGGTCGTCAACGAAGTCACCAAAGTTCGACCCAGTGTCTCAGTGAGTGATTGATTAATCACCTCGATTGGATCTGTGCGACGTAACTTCCTGAAATTTTCACGGATACGATCACTCACAACGATCGTGTCGTTCAAGGAATAACCGATCACGGCCAGTACCGCGGCAAGCACCGTCAGATCGAATTCAAACCCAAATATAGAAAAGAACCCCAAGACGATGATCACATCGTGCGCCAAAGCGCCCACGGCACCCAGTGCGAACTTCAGCTGAAAGCGAAATGCAATGTAAAGCATCACGAGACCCAAGGCCAACAGCATTGCCAGACCGCCTTGCTCTCGAAGCTCTTCACCGACTTGCGGCCCCACAAACTCAATACGACGTAGTTCGACATTCGCCTCGGAACTGTTCTGCAGAATGGCGAGAAGCGCAGCGCCCTGCTCATCAGACGTGCCAGCCGGCAGACGAATCAGTACATCACGGTCCGTGCCAAAGCTGACCACCAGTGCGCCTTCATAGCCCTCGGTGTCGAGTGTTGCTCGAATAGCGGGCAGATTCGCGCTGTCAGCATACTCAACTTCAACCAAAGTACCACCCGTGAAATCGAGCCCCCACTCCAATTCTTTCACAACGAGCGACCCGATACTGGCAAAAATAAGTGCCAAAGAAAGCACAGCAGCAGGCCAACGCAAGGCCATGAAATTAATCACTTTCATTTCGCCACACCTCCAATAGACAAGGTTTTGAGCTTACGCCCGCCAAAAAACAGATTAACCAGCGCCCGCGTACCGATAATCGCAGTGAACATCGACGTCAGAATACCGAGAGACAGGGTCACGGCAAATCCTTTGATAGGACCGGTGCCTACCGCATACAGAATAACCGCCACAATTAAGGTCGTGATGTTCGCATCCAGGATCGTGCTTAAGGCCTGCTGGAAACCACCGTTGATCGCCATTTGCGGGCTCGCGCCGCCATTGAGTTCTTCCCGAATACGGGAAAATATCAATACGTTCGCATCCACGGCCATACCCACCGTCAAAACGATGCCCGCGATACCGGGCAGCGTGAGCGTGGCGCCAAGCAACGACATGCATGCCAGCAACAAAACCAAGTTACAGGTGAGCGCGACCACAGCTATCGCGCCAAAAGCACGGTAGTAGAGGAGCATAAAGAGCACAACCAGCGCCAAACCCAGCTGCACCGATTTTACCCCCAAGCGAATGTTGTCGGCCCCAAGTGAGGGACCTACTGTTCGCTCTTCTACAAAGGAGATCGGGGCTGCGAGCGCCCCCGCGCGCAGCATCAGAGCAAGTTCGCTCGCCTCAAGCGGGCTGTCTAATCCGGTAATCTGGAACTGAGCGCCTAAGGCTTGTTGAATAACGGGCGCTGTAAGAATACGTTTTTCATCGAAGGGTACTTTTATTATCTCTTCTTCGCCATCTGAACCGATCTCGTAGCGTGTTTGATACTTGCGCTCGATGAAGAGTACCCCCATTCGGCGCTTCACGTTATTTCGCGTCGCTCGCGACATTAAGGTGCCACCCTCTCCATCCAAGCTGATACTGACGTTGGGCCGACCATTTTGATCGAACCCAGCCGCTGCGTTGGCAACGCGTTCACCGGTAATGATAACGTCACGCTCGAGCCATTCGCTCATACCTTGGCGATCGTCATTGCGATATTCGAAACGCTGCCGCTCGGAGGGTCGGGCATCCGTCGCAGCAACCAAGCGAAACTCAAGGTTGGCTACTTTACCCAGAATACGTTTCGCCTCGGCTGTATCTTGAATCCCAGGAAGCTCAACCACAATTCGATTGCGGCCCTGGCGCTGCACCAATGGCTCGGAAACGCCCAATTCGTTCACTCGATTTCGGAGCGTCGTTAAGTTTTGCGCGACGGCATAGTCGATCAACTCAGCAACCGCTTGCTCCGTCATAAAAGTGCGCAAAGAAAACTGTTCTGCTTCGTCAATTCGATCCAACATGAGTTCAGGCATGGCGTCAGCGATAGCGGAGCGCGCATCCTCACGCTCCTGCTCTGAGCCAAATTTAGCGAGGACTGAACCGTCTTCTCGAAGATCAGCCAAACCTCTTATACGCGTTTCTCGCAACGTTTTCTTAATAGCGCTTAGGTAATATTCATGTCGGCGTTCGAGTGCCGCACCTACGTCAACCTCGAGCTTGAAGTGCACACCACCACTCACGTCCAATCCCAGTTTCATCGGCTGTGCGCCGAGACTCAGAAGCCAAGCGGGCGTAGTGGGCGCCAGGTTCAAAGCAACAATGTAACCGTCTCCGAGTGCCCTAGCAATTCTGGCTTGTCCCACCAGCTGCGCCTCTGCATTTTCCAGTCGAACGAGTGCATTGCGCTCATTCGCTGCGATCTCCTCGCCAAAATAGGCAATACTCGCCTCATCTAGAGCACCCAAGGCGCGAGTCAAGGTCGCCTGTGTGATTTTCTGACCGCTGCTGGCGCTCGTTATCTGAATGGCCGGGTCAGGCGCATAAAGGTTAGGAGCCGAGTACAAAAAGCCAAACAGTACGACGGCTAGAACCAACAAGTTTTTCCACAGGGGGTATCGATTTAACATAGTGCTCTCAAAGATTACTCGTCCATGTCGCCTAGCAACAAAAACGAGGCATTATAAATAAGCGAATAGCAGGTACAAGAATTCATAACCTAAGCCATCCAAACTCTGGCGTTGCGGAATAAGCGCATCCAAGGACCATCTTCTAGCCAGTCCTCGGGACACCATGAATGTTGTACCGCGCGGAAAACCCGTTCTGGATGGGGCATCATGATGGTGACACGGCCATCCTCGCTACTGAATCCGGTGACACCCATCGGCGAGCCATTCGGGTTCGCGGGATAGGTTTCTGCGGCCCTATGCTTATCATTTACATAGCGCAATCCGGAGATACCCGCGTCCAAAGCAGCCGCTTGAGCGCTCGCATCACGCCACACTGCGCGTCCTTCACCGTGTGCCACAGCAATAGGTATGACAGATCCAGCCATTCCCTCTAACCAAACAGATGACGAAGGCAATACCTCAACCAAAGTCAGCCGAGCCTCGAACTGCTCCGACAAGTTTCGTTCAAATGTCGGCCAATGCCCAGCGCCGGGGATAATACCAGACAGTTGGGATAGCATTTGGCATCCATTGCACACTCCCAAACTTAGGGTATCCTTACGCTCAAAAAATCGCTGGAATTGATCGCTTAGCGCCGCGTTGAACAGAATGCTTTTCGCCCAACCCGAGCCCGCGCCCAAAACGTCCCCGTAGGAAAACCCACCGCAGGCGACGAGGCCCCTGAACTCATCGAGAGAATGCCGCCCCGACACCAAATCATTCATATGAACATCGACCGCTTCAAAACCAGCCATGTGGAACGCCGCAGCCATTTCAAGCTGGCCGTTGACGCCCTGTTCGCGCAGTATAGCCATTCGCGGTCTCCGGCCCGTGTTTATGAAGGGCGCGGCGATATCGCTATTCAGGTCAAAGTTGAGTTTGACGTTCAGGCCTTTTGAATCGGGGGTAATGCTATCGTACTCTTCTTGCGCGCAGAGTGGATTATCGCGCAACTTTTGCATCTCGTAGCTGGTTCGAGCCCAAATCTTGTGCAGCGAAGTTCGACTCTCAGCGAACAACACCCCGTCTTCAACGGCGATACTGATATGGTCTCTATCACTTACAAAGCCCAAGGGCACCAAGCAGTCAGATAGACCCAATTGCTCCGCACGAGACACAAACATATCCGCCTTAGCAGGCTCAAGTTGCACTACAGCGCCGATTTCTTCGCTGAACAAAACGCTCAGAGCTCGATCGCTTCGACAAGTCAGATCTAAATCAAGGCCACAGTGACCGGCAAACGACATCTCGAGCAGCGATACAATCAAGCCTCCGTCTGAACGGTCGTGATAAGCACAGACCGCTTGGTTGGCAATACCCCATTGCATCAATTCAAACAGAGCTTTAAGGTCAGCTGCACTTACGTCCGGTGCTCGATCACCGAGCTGCATGAAACACTGAGCGAGGATGGAACCGCCCAAGCGATTCTGAGAGCGCCCCAAGTCAATCAACATAAGTGGGGCTTCTGGATTGCGCTTAAGCTCTGGCGTTAAGGCCTTGCGGACATCAGATACCGGCGAAAACGCAGACACGACCAAGGAGACGGGTGCCGTGACGGCCTTTTGCTGGCCCTCATCCTCCCAGACCGTTCGCATCGACATGGAGTCCTTGCCCACGGGGATCGTTATACCTAATTCAGGACAGAACTCCATACCCACCGCATGAACGGTATCGTACATCACGGCATCATGATCCGAATAGCCAGCTGCACACATCCAGTTAGCGGACAATTTGATGTCCGACAGCTGATTTATCGGCACACCGGCGAGGTTCATTATGGCTTCTGCCACCGCCAAACGCCCAGAGGCAGGACCACTAATTAACGCGACTGGAGTCCGCTCTCCCATGGACATCGCTTCGCCAGCGTAACCCGTATAATCAACGGTCGTGATCGCGTGGTCAGCTACCGGCACTTGCCATGGCCCAACCATCTGATCACGACTCACGAGGCCAGTAATAGTGCGATCACCTATCGTGATCAAGAAGCTTTTGCTACCAACAGTAGGGTGACTTAGCACTCGGCTCAAAGCTTCACTAAACGTGGTTTGAATATCCAAGGCCGGCAGTTCAAACATCTTTCGTGTGACTTCGCGATGCATTTTCGGCGGCTTGCCGAACAGTATCGACATCGGTAAATCCACAGGCGCGTTTTCAAAATAGCCATCGCTGACCGCTATGTGAAGCTCCTCAGTCGCTTCACCAACAACAGCAAAGGGGCATCGCTCTCGCTCACAGATTTCCCTAAAGATCTCGATATGGTCAGGCTCAACCGCAAGGACATATCGCTCCTGCGACTCATTACACCAAATAGCCAAAGGCGACATACTAGGCTCATCGTTTGGCACATCTCGAAGCGCAAAACGACCGCCCCGACCTCCGTCTTTCACAAGCTCGGGTAACGCATTGGAAAGACCGCCCGCGCCCACATCGTGAATGAATGCAATGGGGTTGTCAGCGCCCAATTGCCAACAGCGATCGATCACCTCTTGGCAACGCCGCTCCATCTCCGGGTTTTGCCGCTGAACCGATGCAAAATCCAAGTCGGCTGCAGAGGCTCCGCTCGCCATTGACGAGGCCGCCCCTCCACCCAAACCGATTTGCATGGCTGGACCACCGAGTACCACCAACTTCGCCGCGGCTGAAAACGCACCCTTTTCGACATGCTCTTCACGAATATTGCCGTAGCCACCCGCGATCATAATGGGCTTGTGATACCCGAAGACCACCTCGCCCTCCGCCGTACTCAAAGGCAGCTCGAAGCTCCGAAAATACCCATTGAGGTTAGGTCTTCCAAACTCGTTATTAAATGCGGCACCGCCTATCGGCCCTTCCAGCATAATATCAAGTGCTGAAACAATTCGATTCGGCTTGCCGTAAGGCATCTCCCAGGGCTGCGGAAACGTATCGATGTGTAAATTAGACACGGTAAAACCCGTCAAACCGACTTTCGGTTTCGAGCCACGCCCCACCGCGCCTTCATCACGTATTTCACCACCCGAACCTGTACCCGAGCCAGAGTATGGGGCAATCGCGGTCGGATGGTTGTGTGTTTCAACCTTCATTAGCAAATGTATGGGCTCTTCAGAAAAGCCGTAGACGTCCGTCCCGGGCCAGGGGTAGAAACGATTCCCTACAGGCCCTCGTACAACAGCAGCGTTGTCAGAATAGGCAGAAAGCACATTTTCACCACCGCAAGCGTAGGTGTTGCGGATCATGCCAAATAAAGAATGCGGCTGATCCTCGCCATCAATGGTCCAACTCGCGTTAAAAATCTTGTGGCGACAGTGCTCAGAATTCGCCTGCGCAAACATCATCAGTTCAACATCAGTTGGGTTACGCCCCAAGTTCTGGAAGCTTTCTACTAAGTATTCAATCTCATCAGCGGCCAATGCGAGACCCAAACTCTTATTGGCCTCAACGAGCGCATCAAGTCCTTGCGACACGACATCAACGGTAGTCATAGGCGCAGGCGTATCGGTGTCAAAGTAGGCGTTAAACTCGGCCCAGCTGTATACCAAGCTCTCCGTCATACGGTCGCACAACACAGCATGAAACTGATCGCTCAGCCTATCAAGATCACGTTCGAACTCATAAATCACAACGCGCTCTATGCGCGACACTTTCGATAAACCGCAGTGCTTGCTGATATCCGTAGCCTTGCTCGACCAGGGTGAGATGGTGCCAAACCGCGGACTTACGATACACTGTCGCGGGTCAGCACGACTGGAATCGACTATCTCATCTGCGTTGAGCAAAGATCTGAGTCGATCGATTTCGTTGTCAGACAACTCGGCGGTACTATTAACGAGATAGCCGTAAAACGTGTCTACTACAGCGCCAGCCGTATGGCCCGCATGAAGCTGGGCGTTAATTTTAGCAAGACGAAAAGTCGAAAGTGCATTAGCACCGCGGAGAATGAGCATGCTTTACAGGACTCCATGCTATCGAGCGCAAGAAAGCGACGAAGTGTACCGTAAGTCGCAGCGCATGGCGACGAAATGCGATGAAAAGACACCTAAATTCGCCTCAAAACTGGCTTGGCTTTTAACGACACTGGTTCTATTGTCATTAACCACGGGATGTGAGCGAACCGACACTCTAGAAGCAATCAAAGAACGTGGGACGCTGCGTGTCGTTACTCGCCTAAGCCCTACGACGTATTACCGAGACAATACGGGACACACTGGATTTGAGTACCAACTTGCTGAGCGGTTTGCTAATCACTTAGGAGTTCAACTAGAATTGAGCACGGAGAGCACGCTGAGCGGCGTTTTCAGACGCTTGCGCGAGGGCTCAGCCGATATCGCTGCCGCGGGGCTGACTCTAACGCCCGCTCGCGGCGCCGAATTTTTGCACTCAGAGGCGTATTTATCAGTACAACCGCAGGTCATATACCGAACGGGCAACACACGCCCGAGCACACTAGCCGAACTCAGCACCCAGACCATATTGGTTCTAGAGCAATCAAGCCATCTTGAGCAACTCAAGAAATTGTCGGAAACACACGCCGACCTAGATTGGAGAATCATCGCTACTACCGACTCATCAGATCTGCTCGATGCGCTCGATGACGAGCACCCGGTCGCTATCTTGGACGACTATGAGTTCAAACTGCAGCAGCCACTTTATCCGCGCTTAAAACCGGCGTTCGACATCTTCGCCAAACAGTCTCTTACATGGTATTTCAATGCCAAAAACGACAGTAGCAACTTGTTAGAAAGTGTTAATTTGTTTCTGCAAGAGATTAAAGAAGATGGGGTGCTAGACGGCCTAGCTCAGACCTTCTTCGACGTTGAGCCGCTGGTCTCCCGCGCTGGGTCATTCACCTTTTCACAGAATATGGAAGCCGTTCTGCCTAGCTACGAGCATCTCATACGCCAAGTCGCAAACGAGTACAACATCGATTGGGCTCTACTGGGAGCCATGTCGTACCAAGAATCGCACTGGGATCCAAAGGCAACATCGTTTACCGGGGTGCGGGGCATGGTGATGCTCACTCGACGAACAGCGAAAGAATTGGGTGTGAAAAACCGCTTAGATCCGCTCGAGAGCCTGCGCGGAGGTGCGCGTTATTTAGTGAAATTAAAGCGAAGATTAGACCCATCCATAGCCGAGCCGGACCGCACTTATCTCGCTATGGCAGCATATAATATTGGTATGGGGCACCTCCAGGATGCACGCACACTGACCCGCGCAGAGGGCGACAACCCAGACTCTTGGGTTGATGTCATGAAGCATCTTCCCAAACTCCAAAAGCCTACCTATTATCGAAAGGCTCGATTCGGTTATGCCAGAGGTAATGAAGCCGTGACTTACGTTCAGAACATACGTCATTACGCTAACGTACTATCCTGGCGGGATATTTCAGAGGGACAAATCTTACCCTCCCACAACAGCCGCGACTATTTACCCGAGACACTTCAAAATTTACCCATTCTGGGTTTTTAGCGCCTTTTTTGCGTCTCTTCTAGCGCGAAAAAAATCACTCAACAATTCTGAAGAAGCATCTGCGCAAACGCCTTGCTGCCAGAGAACCCGATGATTTAGATGAGGCATATCGAGCACCGCGCACTGACTGCAAATAGCACCCGCTTTGGGCTCTGACGCGGCAAACACCAAACGTCCTATCCGAGCGTGCACCAAGGCGCCCGCACACATTACGCAAGGTTCCAAGGTCACGTACAAGGTGGCACCGATAATTCGGTGGTTCTCCAGTACCGATGCAGCCTCTTTCAAGGCCAAGACCTCCGCGTGTGCCGTGGGGTCGCAACTCGATATCGATCGATTGAATCCACTCCCCAGCATGACCTCATCACGCACCAGAACCGCTCCCACCGGTACCTCTCCTGCATCCCCCGCGGCTTTGGCGAGCAGCAGAGCTTGCGACATCCAATACCTGTCGATTTCCTCTGACATAGACAGAGTTACCTCCTCAATTGCGACGGCCTGCGCTTTCAAAGCAGGGGTAAATGCTTCAAACTACGCGTTTTAATTGGACCACTCGTTTATTCCGAAGGAATCTTACCACGTGACACCATATACACCAGATCACACTGACGCTTGGGCGACCCTCAGTAACATGGCGAAACATCCGCTGTCGATTGCGGAGACTTTCCGAGCCGATGACCAGCATACTCAGCGATGGTATTTCCGAGCTGCAGGCATTGAATTTGATTTTAGCAAACACGGTCTCTCTCAAACGCATCTCGACGCCTTGCTTGAACTCGCCAAACAGTCTCCATTAGAGGCTCGACGCGCTGACTTTTTAGCGGGCAACGCAATCAATCAGAGTGAGAATAGAGCGGTTCTCCACCCCGCCCTCCGTGACTTTGGCGATATCGAAGCCTTAACGAGTCAGTTTCGCTCAGACGTTGAACGCCAAAGAGAGCAGATGCTCGAAGCGGCGGATCGGGTTCGGTCTGGAATTTGGCGCGGCCTGAACGGAGAACAGTTCACCGACATCATAAACATCGGTATCGGTGGTTCGGATTTAGGTCCTAAGCTCGCATACGAGGCTTTACGAGAGTTTCGAACAGACAATCTGCGGGTACACTACATCTCTAACGTGGACGGCGCTGAAATCATATCCCTGCTGCGATCACTTAATCCAGCCACAACGCTGACCGCCATTGCGAGTAAGACATTTACCACTCAAGAAACCTTGCTCAATGCCAAAACGGCACTGAACTGGTATGAATCCGAGCTCGGCATAAGAAACATTGCGTCGACACCTCATGTCGTCGCACTCACGGCAAACCCAGAAAACGCTATCCGTTACGGTGTGGATCCCAGCCGGATACTGCCATTTGAGGAATGGGTGGGCGGCCGTTATTCTCTGTGGTCAAGCATTGGCTTTAGTCTTGCTTGCGCTATCGGTAGCGAGGGTTTCACCGAACTGCTGCAAGGTGCTCACGCCATGGACAAGCATTTTGCCGAGAGTCCATTTGAAGATAATGTGCCGGTACTCATGGCGCTCATCGGCATTTGGCATATCAACTTCGGCAAGCTTCCCACTCAAGCAGTAATTCCATACTGCGAACGGATGGGTCTATTGAGCGCTTATCTGCAGCAGTTAGACATGGAAAGCAACGGCAAGACCACTCTGCAAAGTGGCGGGACTGTCAATACAGATACAGGCCCCATCGTCTGGGGTCAGACAGGCACAAATGGCCAACACGCCTTTTTTCAACTCATGCACCAAGGAACCCACACCATACCGGTGGACTTCATCGCCGCCCTGAGCGACGCCCTGAGCAACGACGAACACCATAGAACGCTCTTAGTAAATATGTTCGCACAGGCGGCAGCTCTGATGACCGGCCGCTCCGCCCCCGACGGCGAACCCTTCCGCCACTACCCTGGCAACAGACCTTCGAGTCTCATTATGATGCCCAAACTGACACCCGCCGCTTTGGGTGCCCTCATCGCCTTGTATGAACACAAGGTCTTTGTTCAAGGGGTCATTTGGGGCATCAACTCGTTTGACCAGTGGGGCGTTGAGCTCGGCAAGAAATTGACCAACGAGCTTCTTCCATTGGACGCGGACCTGAGCGGTTTTGACGGATCGACACAGCACTGGATGTCTCGCCTCAACGAGCTCTGAGCACCGACGGTGTGGTGGCTGGGACGAGCTGTCTACCTCATCCAGCTGACCCTAGTCCACCATTTGACCGGTCTGGATAACAAATGTGACTATGTCGGATTTAA
>Ga0255769_10002878_pt1 | contig 17958 bp, 28 predicted proteins | sample 041ome_9_FD_179637 | JGI IMG/M metagenome (GOLD analysis project Ga0255769, IMG submission 179637) | Coastal salt marsh microbial communities from the Groves Creek Marsh, Skidaway Island, Georgia - 041413US metaG (version 2) | ecosystem: Environmental > Aquatic > Marine > Intertidal zone > Salt... | reverse complement strand
AAAGTTTTGCTCAGCGACACGCACCGAACTTCGATGAATCCAGGTGGAACGATTACATGCACAAGAAGATGAAGGCAGATGAATAACGATCATAGGCTCACGACCACCGGTCAAGAGATCGCCCGACTCAGAAAAAAAATGCTCCGTAGCGATTCAGCTGCGGAGCAAGCTGCCATCTGGAAAGTAATAAAATATTACCAAGAGCTGGAGTCCCAGGGCAAATATTATCTCCCAAAATTCTAAGGGACATGCACAAGCACACGCCCGATAGCGGGCTCAAGCACATGCGTCCATGGTTGGTCGACCGTGAACAAAGGTTCAACGTCCTTGTAGTTGATGACAAGCTCACGGGCCACGGCTCCTGGCCAAAAGAAAATCTTCCTCTCTTCCACCCCCTTGGCCATAATAAAATTATCTTGGCAAAGAGAATAACGCTTAATATTCCACGCAATTTGAAAAGGTGACAAATCAAGTTTGTTAAATTTTGTTAATTTCAATTCACACCAAAAAGAAATATTCTTCTTTAAGGATTTATCTATATAAACTCCTAGTAAATCAGGTATTCCAGGTGTTCCGTAAGTTTCAATTCTTGTCCAATAAATATTCGGAGTTATGGATTTAACATTCTTCCAAAAAGTGGATTCCCTTCCTCGCTTTAGCCCAGGATGGTGTTTTTTTATTTTTCTGTCGTTCAACGACTGTTTCTTTTTTTTCAACAATGCGTACTTCATCTCCTTCGACAAGGCAGAGTCTGACACCAAGTTCTTTTTGGTACGGGTTGAGTTTTGTACCCCCTCCCCCTGCCGATTTACCATTTACTTTCCTCGTTCCTTGAGAGGTTTTAACATCAAGAAAATGAGCCCTGCCGTTTTGTGGGTTAACAACAATGATATCGATAGGGCCTTGTTCGCAACAGTTTTTAAAAACGTAATAACCTTCTTCAAGAAATTTGTTGATCGCTTTGTTCTCGCTGATCGTTGCCTTGTATTGTCTCGGATTCATTTTCCTCCAAATCCGTAGGGGTCTGGTCAATGATAGAAGTTTTTCTTAGATCTTGCAACATCTTATCCACTTCTTCGAGAGTTAAGTTATCAATTCCTTTACCTGTTTGTTTCTCTTTTTTCTCATAATATCCTGCAGCTTTACCTCTACTAATCTCAGCAGCTAAAGCTGTTTTGAGATCGGGTTTCATATCAAATTCATTGATGTCTTTTGAGGTGGGATTCTCAGCACGAAGACCAAGTTCGTGTAGTCTTCTCATATGTGTAGCGGGGGATATTTTATATTTATTCCAAAGGTCTTCCTGTAAGGCTCGAATATAAGCATGAACTTTAGGGAACTCTTTTGGACTCTGTAAACGAGAAGCAATCTGTCTTGCTGTATGCTCTGAGTATCCCGCCATAACCGCACATTCGGTTGCAGTCTTTCTATTTTCTTGAGCAACTAAGTTTTCAGCGAAAGCTATTTGCTTTGCTGTCAGTTCATCTCTCATCTCGGTTAACTCTTTAGTCAACACGATATCGTCCCCTGGTTTTCTAAACTTCATAATTCTCTTATAAGAAGAAATCTAACAAAATCAACAAAAATATAAATTCAGTTCAGATTTGCGAGCCCCCTCAGAAGAGTATGTTATTCTTCTGAAGAATGACTAGAAGAATGATATTCTTTGCTATTATTATTGATATACTTGAATAATAGCTTGCTGAAGAATGAAAGAGTCATATTTGTAGATTTTTAAAATTTTTTTTTATTTTTTGTAGAAATTCCTCTTTATAGAGGTATTCTATTCTTCCGTGGTCCTTGGGCCGTGGGCAGTCATTCTTTCCTGTCCAATACTTTTCCTCCTTTCGATAACATTAGCCCTTGACCACGGGCAATTAATATCTATATTATCCTATATAGAAATGGACATAACAATTAAGGTCAAAGAACGTAATGGCAAGATGTATAGTCAAACATTTGTCGGGGATAAAGAACAAATACTCCCATTAATGCAAGCATACATCCAAGACAATAAACACCATTACGTCGATATCTTCTTCTCAACCGAGGAAGAATCGAAAGCGTTTACGTATGACGAATTGTTTAATCCCAAATAAGAAAGGAACAAAATGGAGAAAGTTCTAGAATTTAAGAAACCGAAAGAACGAAAAGTCATTAAAGATAATTCGTTCGTGGCGAGATTACCGTATCCTTTAACGATTCATGTTTTAGTGGATATCGTGGAAAGAATGGGTGTGGAACATGAAGGCACCGTTCTTCCAGGGCTAAAGTATATCTCTCGAGAAGTAATGAAGAAAGAAATGGAGGAGTAGTGGAAACAATCATTCTCTTATTGCATTTTTGTTTACCGAATGACGGAGAAACACAATGTCTTTTGGTGGAAGAACAAATGAAAAGTCAACAGATGTGCGAACAGAAAGTTGAACAACTCAATCAAGACTTTATGGATTTAGATGTATTCAATGCGTCATGTGAAAGGAGCAGCTATGAATCTTAAAAGAGAAGAACTTGATGGCGGGATTAAAAACGCAGATATAAAATATACCTACGACCACATAGCCGTTAAATTAATTAGTCAACACGCTTGGGTAAGAGTTCCTCATTGGATTCCAGGAGTCGAGACACATCCACAGGAGGGAATAGTATGGGAACAAAAAAGAATATAAAACCTGTCTATGAATACACGGATAAACGAGCCTCCGTTCGTTATCACTACGAAGAAGACAAAAGAAGAAGAGCAAGAAGGTTAGCCGATAAATTATTAGGTAAAAATTATTTTACGAATATGCAAGCCGTGATGCTCGAAGCAGCTATGGAAATGTCGAAAGGAAAAGATAATGTATAAATATTTAGATATACCTGGGTGGTTTAATATGCACGACGCCTATATGAACTTGGTAAAATACTGTGAAGACGGTGATGATATCGTCGAAATAGGATGTTTTGCAGGGAGATCAACGAGATTCCTTATGGACTCTTTAGACTATGCGGGAAAACACAGAGTTAAGGTGCATGTGATCGATACTTTTGAGGGTTCGGGTATGGAACACTCCACTGTGAACTTAAACTCCATGTACGACGATTTTATGAGGAATTTAAGCGATTATATTGATCAAGAAAGGGTAATAGTCAATGTCAACAGATCAGATAACCAAAATATTCTTGATTCTTTTAACGATAACAGTGTTTTTGGGGTTATCGTAGACGGGGCGCATACCATGGAGGCCGTTCAAGATGATGTCGAGAATTGGTGGCCGAAGATAAAAGACGGTGGAATCATGGTCGGTGATGATGTAGATTGGGAGTCAGTTAAACAAGGAGCATCCAAAGGATTCGCTAAGTTTGGAATTGATAGATACAATATACTTCAAGGTCGGGAAGCATGGTTCGCAGTTATAAAAAACGATCGAAGCAACGAGATAGCGGACAGTCTGAAATTGATCCCAGGTCAAAACTCTATGAGATTAGGTGGTTAGACGCTTATGAAATGGAATCGGGTTGGTTAGATCTTGAAGACGCACTCAAAATCAAACCGCCCGAAGTCCGTTCGGTGGGTTATGTTCTTAAAGAAACGAAAGAATATATCATTTTGGCGGGTGATTTGGGTTCCGATCAAATTGATAAAGACGTTGGTCGGGTGACCGTGATCCCTGGGCAGTGGATCGTTGACAAAAAAATCATCTTGTGAATATCGAAATTCAAGAAACTTCCGCAGCTGTCGCTTGTAAATTAAACGAGATCTGGCACTCTCGATTACCTCAACTTCATCCTAGTAATGTATGGAGATCTAAAAATTACATCTGTTTTTTATTCTTAATCGACGAAGCTGTGGTCGGTGTTGGCATCTGGTCATCTCCGGTGGCTCGGATGTTAAGTAATAAAACATTACTCGAGCTACGTCGGCTAGCTCTGAGCAAACATTGTCCTAAGAATACAGCAACGTATGTCTTATCAAAAATGATTAAAGCTATTAAAGAAAAGTTTCCCGAGATAGAAAAAGTAATCTCGTATCAAGATACTGCCGTTCATTTAGGAACAATCTATAAAGCTGCGAATTGGACACAATCTAACCTCAGTTCGGGTGGCGAATGGACAAGACAATCCAGGGCAAGGGGCAAAGTACAAACAGCAGTTCCTAAAGTGCGTTGGGAATTTTCTCTTTAAAAGTCAAGAAATTTATTTTAATTTTCCTGTAGAAATTTTCTATCGAACTTTGATATACTAGAGTTTCCCTCGCAATAAAAAGGTATAAAACAATGAAAAATTATGAATTAGATCACAAAACTCTCCACCAAGGTCAGCTTCGAAATCTTTATATTGCCTCTTTACACAACAGATTATCTAAAATTCAAGGGATTTGTTCCTGTGGCGAAGACTGTGCTTGCAAAAAAAAGAAAGATTAGGACTAGACTAAATTAATCTAGTTGTGGTTGAGCAGCTTTAGGCTCCAACAAAAAAGCCTTTTCTAACATGGAGTCAACTTGAATCATCAAGTTATCCCACTCGTCCGCTAGATACCCATTCACATTCCCGTCGCTAAAAGTCACTAAGACCTTATCGACTGTATCCTTCAATACCGGATCGTACATTCTCTGTCGTTGGACAGAAAGAACGATCTTATTTTTTATTTCGTTCAACATATCGTTGTCCTTTTTAAGCGGGAGATCGAAACAGGGAAATCCTCCCGCTATCTATATATTTATATAGATTTTTTAGATAAATAAAACAGTAAATGTCAATAGGAATTAATTCCCAAAATCTATAAACCTGCCGATAGTTTATAGATTTTTGATTAGGGCATAAAAAAAGGGGAAGAACCGAAGTCCTTCCCCTAAGCCTTGCGGAGACTCTTATGTAAAAAAGTACCTAAGTACATTTAAACTTTAGTAATAATTTATTCCTTGTCAACTATACGGATACTTCTTCTTTCCACTTCTTTTTTGGCAATTTTAATAATATTTTTTAGTTCTTCTAAACTTAAATCTTTTAATGCTGCTTCCATTTCTTTCTCCTTTGTTTAAGACCTGGGGGCAAAGGGACCTAACTCCTTTACCCCTCAAGTCCGTTCATGCGAGAGCTAAAATTGTTCTCATCCTTCTAGCTTTGGGAGGTAGACGGTAGAGATGATTACTAATTCTCGCTATCAGTAATCAGGAGAAGGGATATTCTTAGATTAGATTTTTGCAAGAGACACTAGATCTAAGATTTTGCAATATACAACCTTTCCGAGCCTTAGCCCTTAAATATTGTTATTACCAATATCCCCTCTCCTCATTACTGAGGATCCTTTTTAAGGATGTTATCGATTTGAGTATTAGTGCTCTTAATCATATTTTGAGCAATCATCAAACCAGATGCTTCGCCTAATTGATAAGCGTAATCAAAAACTTCTGCTAACCATTGGTTAATCAAACTTTCTGTTGTCGTAAAGTTTGGTTCCATTTTAGTTTTGTTTTCAATAGCTGCTTCAGCAATCTTCAGCATCTTTTCTTTCTTTTGCATATGTTGTGTTATCATCATACTGCCTTTCTTTTTTCGAATTCTTTGTCAACTAAACTAGAAACAATACCAGAGATCTTTCGATCTTTCCCTGCTAACTTCTTTAGCTTCGTGTGTGTTTCTATTCTTACGATAATTGACTTATACTTGTTAGTGTCCGTCATTTCTTTCTCCTATTATATAAATATATATTAATATGTAGTTTAGTCAAGTCTTTGCACAGAAAAATTTACAGCTTCTTTTAAAGGATCTGTGGATAATCCACAATCTTGATAACCACCAATGATTGTATTTAAGTATCCCTGGAAGGGAGGATAAACTATTTGCTTATCCACCATGCTGTAAAACATAATTCTAATATCTTTATTATCTTTAAACTGCCAATGATATTTCTTGGTGTAAAGGTTTGGATAACCTTCATAAATATCCAATGCTCTTTCACAATCGGGTGTTATTTTAAATAACGCTCCCGTTACAGATTTATCTTTGGAAGGTTGCACATCAGCAACTCCTCTAAAGACTAACTCATGTCCTTCTAAAGTATAGGGTTCAATATACTGAGATTTAGGACATCTCATTTTCATATGTTCATGATTCATATTTGAACCATAAGCAAAGTAATAACTTACTTTGTCTTTTTCTTTTTGCTTTCTATTAGCCATTCTTTTAGTGTTTCTCCTAATGATTGTGAAGCCAGGTCAATTTTATTTCGTAGGCTCGCTACAATATTTTCATCAACTGTGTTCTCACAAATTATATCTATATAGGTCACATTATTCTTTTGACCTATTCTATGTGCTCGGTCTTCTGATTGTATTCTTTTTTCTAAATCATAATTATTAGAAAAATAAACAACCGTATGAGCAGCTGTTAGTGTTAATCCATAGCCACCTGTTTGTTGGTTAGCTACGAAAAATCTCACAGGATCTTCTGGATCCTGGAATTTTCTGACGATTTCCTGTCGGTCTTGGTCCTTGGTATCTCCAAAGTAAGTCGCAACAGAATCATCACCAAACTTTTTCTTTAAGTTCTTTTCAATATCAAAAATTGAATATCGATAGTTTGCCCAAATAATAACTTTTCCTTCTACCTCTTCTAAGACATTGAGCAGTTCGTCCATACGACTATTCTTCAACGGTATGGGTTGATCTCGTTCGTTGTCCGTGGGCAGGTAGCCACAAGTAATTTGATGTAATCGAAGCAACATGGTCATGGTATTATTAACCGTGAGTGTTTCCCCTTCGAGCTGCGTAATCGCAAACGTGGCCAAATCATTATAGGCTTTCTCTTGTTCTTTACTAAGTTCAATGTACCTGGGTGAATAAATTTTCGCTGGCAAATCTAAACAATCCTCTTTCAATACTCGAAAAGAAAAGAACGCTAGCTTCCTGGATAGTTCATCTAAATTTCTAAAACCAACAATGTGAGGAAACGCATGAGTCGATGTATGTCTTTTAACTTCGATTGCATATCTCGCTTTGTAAGCATAGTAAGAACTAAAACCTAAAAGGTCTTCGTCTAAGAAAGCACACTGCGAATATAAATCCATAGGATTTTTAGTGACTGGTGATCCTGTCAAAATTCTTCGGTACTTTGCTAGTCTCGCAACCTTCACAATATTTTTTGTACGTCCTGCACTTTGTGTTTTGATTGTGGTGCTTTCATCTACTGCCAATAAACTATTGGTTGAGTTTAAATATCTGGCCAGGAATTCAGCAGCGGGTTTACTGGATAGAGCCTCGACGTTCATTAAGAAAATATCTAAGCCGTCAAAAGTTTCTGATAGCTTATCAATATTCTTTTGGTCTTCTTTATTACGAGAACTCGGTGCTACCCAGGTCGTAATCCTAGTAGTAATGTGCTCTGGTAAATGATTAGGAATTTCTAATCGTTCCCAGTTTCGATACACACCTTTGGGTGCAATCACAACAGCAGCATTAATTTGTCCTTGGTCATAGAGCATCGCAATATTATCAATCAAGACTTTGGATTTACCTGTCCCCATTTCCATGAAGTAAGCAAAATTAGTTTTGTCCCAACTACAACCTAATGCTTGCAGCTGATGATTAAAGGGTTGTGTTTTAAAATTAGGATACATAATTAAATCCTTTCTTATCTTTAAAATGTTCGTATGTATCTCGATCCCATTCAATAATAGAACCGTCAGCGTCAATCAAATAATATCGGTCGTTTACTTCATTCAAAGTAAGAACAAATTTTTCATTGGTTGTTACTTTGCCAAATTTTCTTTTCATCTTTTTAATTTCTTGATCAATCCTTTTCGCTGTTTCGTTATAAGTTTTTCTTTGTTCTAATAGTTCGTGAGCCGTGGGCAAGTCAGCGTCGATACTTTCTAATAAATTATCTTCACCTATTAAGTAATCATTTACAAAGTTATAATTAATGTAACTATAGTATTGTAATTGATTCTCTGTAAACGGCTGTGTCGGTACTCTTAACATAATAAAAACTTTCTATGTTCTTTATATAATATTATCTATATCGATGTCAAGTTCTTTTGTGCACAAAAAGAAGTCATATGAACATTCGGGTCTTTTATATCTTTATAAATATATTGTGCCCCGAGTCGACATTCTTCCATAGAATCAAAAACCATCTTTAAGGGTTGCATCACGCAAGTGCTTTCAATCGGTGCAAAAGGATCGTTAATACAAACAAAAAGTATCAGTATAAATTTCATACTTGCAATCCTATCTTAAATATTTTATCTATTATAGAAATAATTATAGAATGTTAAAACACTTAGATTTATTTAGTGGCATTGGTGGATTTAGTTTAGGACTAGAATCTGCTGGCTTAGTTGAAACAGTTGCGTTTTGCGACTTTGATAAATACTGTCAGCAAGTCTTAAATAAAAATTTTCCTGGTGTACCAGTCTATGGGGATGTAAAGGAATTAAATTATGACAAACTTAGAGCAGACGGAATTAATCAAGTCGACATCATCACAGGAGGATACCCTTGCCAACCTTTCTCCGTCGCAGGTCGCAAAAAAGGTGAGCAAGATCCGAGACACGTCTGGCCAGAAATGTTTAGACTTATCAAAGAACTCCGACCTACTTGGGTCATTGGAGAAAACGTTGGTGGACACATTAAACTCGGTCTCGACTCCGTACTCGAGAACTTGGAGAGTGAAGGTTACTCCGCAAGGACGTTTAGTATTTCAGCTTCTAGCGTCGGTGCCAACCACAAAAGAGAAAGAGTCTGGATTGTGGCGAACTCCGGACGCAGTAGCGGGGGGAAGCAATCTCCCAGGAATTCAAAGGGCGCTGGACTCTGGTCATTTGAAACGTCCGAGTGGTCAACCGATACAAATCAGATTGCACGATCAAGTGAGAGAGCCGAGACTATGGCCGACAGCACAATCGAGGGATTGGAAGGGGAGTTCAGGTCGAAGTTACAAAGGACTGGAGAGGGACTTACCGACGGCAGTGAAACAATCGATAGAGATGTGGCCGACTCCGACGAGATGCAACGACAGCTTTTACGTGGACAACAGTCCGAACAAAGAGAAGAGACATTCGAGGGGACTGGCGAGCGAAGTGGAACACAGAATGGTTTGGCCGACTCCGAGAGCATCAAATCCTGGGAGCAGACCGAACGGGAAGGGTGGGAAAATTCTTCAAGAGGAAGTTCAAATAGCAGAGGGCATTCGCAAGAGAGGGCAAAATATGTTACCGACGCCAACAGTTCAAGACTCGAAGAACAACGGAGGTCCTTCACAACAGAACAGAAACACCAAGCCTCTCAATGCGGTCGCTGGTGGGACATTGAACCCGACGTGGGTCGAGTGGCTCATGGGGTACCCAAAAGGGTGGACAGACTTAAATGTTTAGGCAATTCTGTTGTACCTCAGATACCATTTGTGATAGGATTAGCAATAAAAGAAACGATAGAAAATGAGTAAAGTATACGTAACAACTAACACTAAATTACCTAATGGTGGGTATCGAGATATTTCCGATTGTGAAAGATTTGGAATGCCTATTATCATGTTTGAAAATCCAAAACAAATCCAGGTCAACTCCTCACGATTTGTATTTTCAATTGAAAAAAAACTAAAAGATTTTACCCCTAATGATTATTTGTTATTGATGGGAGATCCCGTATTAATTGGGATTGTTTGCGCCGTAGCTGCAAAAATTACAAATAATAATTTTAAGGTCTTGAAATGGGATAGGGAAAGTGCTATATATATTCCTATAAATATAGAATTAAAATAAGGAGAATAAAATGGGTCTATTAGAAAAAGCCTACGAGCAGTCTAAACTTAATACTTTAGATAGTTCACAAGTTTCTGATTTAGGAGAAGCTTGTAATGAATTAGATAATGTTCGTAAAACAATCTCTGATAAAGAAGCAGAGATTAAACAACTCAAAGACAGAGAGTTTCAGTTAGAAAACGAAGTCATCCCTTCAATGATTGAAGGTGCTGGCGTTAAATCTTTAACTCTAACTGATGGCTCAAAAGTTTCCGTCAAGGATCAACTCCGTGCAAACATCACCATGGAAAACGAAGACTATTGTTTTTCTAGACTAAAAGAACTTGGTCTTGATGATGTGATTAAGAACGAAGTAAAGTTGACCTTTGGTCGTGGACAAGATTCCGATGCTGCTAATTTAATGAACGAGTTACAAGACAAAGGATTGTACCCGAGCAATAAAAAGGCAGTGCCTTGGAATACACTTTCCAAATTAGTAGAGGAACAGGTTGCTAAAGGTTCGATGACATCTGTTGATCAAGAAAAATTTGGAGTGTTCACTTATAAAAAAGTGAAGATCGAACGAAACAAATAACAAAGGAAAAATAAACAAATGACAAATGAAAAAGCAAACGGTGCTGTCACCACAAAGACAGATAAACTACCAGCAATGAACTTCGAGGATCTCGAGAAGTTTGCTGGCACAGGTCTAGAAGCCGTCACACAAGACGACTTACCTACAGCGAGACTTAAAGTCTTACAGAATAATTCTGATAAAGAATTAGAAGAGGTCAAAGGTGCAAAGCCTGGATTGATCTATAACAATGCAAGCAACTCAGTCTACGGATCTGATGGTGTTGAGATTGTAGTCTGTGGCTATGAGAAAAAGTGGTATGAGTGGAAAGAAAGAGGTACAGGAAGTGGCAACGCTCCTGTCAATGAATATCTTCCACACAATAGACCAAGAGATGCAGTACGTGGAGATGACGGAAAGTTTCGTCTTCCAAGCGGAAACTATTTAGAAGAAACAGCTAACTTCTTTGTCCTAGTTATAGGCGAAGGAGCACCTCAACCTGCTATTCTTTCCATGAAAGTTTCAGGACTAAAGGTTGCTAGAAGTTGGGCTTATAGTTTAAAGAATGAGTTCATTCAAAACCCTAAAACTAAAAAGCTTTTCTTAGCACCTTCTTGGTACAGAATCTATAACGTCAGTTCTTTCAAAGATAAGAACGACAAAGGTTCTTGGTATGGCTGGAAAATTGAGAAGGGAGAATTTCTTAATGATGAGAATATCTTCAATCTTGCTTCTGAGTTTCACGACTCTATCCGAAAAGGTAAAGTCGTTGCTGGCTATGAAGATGAGGAAGGAAGTTCACAAGAACAATCTGGGGACATTCCATTCTAAATGGATAAAAGGGTCTCACAATTCAAAGAGATCTTTTTTGGTTTAGAGCGTGCCTATGGTACGTTCACCCCTAAAGAGAGTCTTCGAGAGGATAACAAAACAGAAGGTCAGACTTTCATTAGAAAGCTACCGGTTGAGGACTCTCTTTGGGAAAACCATTTAAAAGGATCTTGGCCTAGTCTAGGCATCTTTCCTATTAACGATGAAGACAAATGTAAATGGGGATGTATTGATGTCGATGAATATCCACTCGACCATGTAGAGATAGCTCGCAAGTTGGCAGAACGAAAGCTGCCGTTTGTTGTAACTAAATCTAAAAGTGGTGGTGCTCACATCTTTTTATTTTTTAAAGAGTATGTGCATGCGAGTATTGTTCATCATAAGATAAAAGAACTTGCTTCTTTCATGGGCCTTGGGCATTGTGAGGTGTTTCCTAAACAAGAAAAATTATTACGAGAAGGAAATGAAGCTGACTGGGAAGTCGGTAGTTTTCTTAATATGCCTTATCACAATGGACTAGAGCATACAGATCGATATGCTTTTAATGATGAAGGAAATATTTTAAGTCTTGAAGATTTTATTGCAGAAGTAGAAAAGAAATCTTTATCCCTGGATGATTTAAAAAAATTATCCTTAAAGAAAGACAAACAAAAATCAGAGTTTGCAGATGCACCTTATTGCATCGAAGCCTACCTAACAGAAAACGGTAAGGTACAAAAAGGTAGTAGAGACAACTTCTTATTTCAATTTGCTGTATACGCAAAAAAGAAATATGGAGAGTCTTTTGAAGATGAAGTACATAAATTTCATCATGAGTATTTTGAAGAAGCACTTCGACCAAGAGAAATTGAAAAGGTTATTAAACAAGCAGATAAGAAAGATTGGGGATACAAATGTAAAGATCAACCGATGTGTTCTTTCTGTAATAAATCTAAATGTCGTTTAAGAAAATTTGGTATTGGTGAAAACAGTGTCATTACAGATGTGGGCAACGTTACTCAATATGGAAATAATGATGATGCTATTTATCATATTACAATTAATCAAGAGAGTACAATTGTGTGTACTGTTGAAGAATTATATGATCAACATAAGTTTAGAAAAAAATGTTTAGTCAAAACTAAATCAATGCCTCCGATGATGTCGAGAAATGATTACGATATGTTTGTTACTAATCTAGTATCGAAAGCTATTGAAGTTAAGACAGATGAAGAGATGACGCCTGAAGGTCAATTCAAAATTGTTTTAGCAAAATATATTTCTAACCAAGCAAATGCTATGGACATTGATGATATTCTCAATGGTCAGTGTTTCGTGGATGATGAGGAAAACAAAGTGTTCTTTCGTATTGATCAGTTGCAAGAGTACATGAGAAACAGAAAGCACGCAGCTCTGACGACTAACCAAGTGGCTGTATTCATTCGTGGTTTAGGTGGAGATTGCACCAAGAGAAAACTTAACAACAAACCGGGTCAATTAGTTTGGTTCGTGGACAATGATAAGTTCAACTCGATTGAAAGAGTAGAAGAGATCGTGGAGAAGAAGGAAGAAGAGGTGATACCATTTTAGATCACGTTTATAAAATTATTGGACCTCCAGGTACCGGTAAAACAACTACACTTTTAAAATATGTAGAGGAAAATTTACAACAGGAACTAGAGCCCGATAGAATCGGATACTTTTCTTTTACGAAAAAAGCTGCTAACGAAGCGGTTTTTAGAGCGGTCAACAAGTTTAAAATTGATCGAAAAGAATTCAAATGGTTTAGAACATTGCATTCTTGTGCTTATCAATTCTTAGGTTGTACTCATACAGATATGATTCAAGACCAAGACTTTGAAGAATTTAGACAAGAGTATGGAGTGGACTTATCTCCTGCTCTGCGTTCTAATAATAATACAGGAACTAGAGATCCCGATGGATTTCATTTGATTGATTTATATCGAGTCAAGAATACAACACTACATGAAGAGTATAAAAAAGCAGGCCACATTCAAGGTGGGTTTGAAAGATTACAAAGAGTGGCTCACGATTATTATCACTTTAAAAAATCAAGAGGTGTGTTTGATTATACGGATTTAATCTTAGAATTTAAAAAACAAAATATGTCACCGAAGTTAGAAGTTCTCATCGTGGATGAAGTACAAGATTTAAAACCTGTGGAATGGGACATGGTAAAAGTTATGATGGATCAAGCAAGAGTGGTTTATCTTGGTGGAGATGATGATCAAGCCATTTATTCTTGGAGTGGTGCAGATGTTTCTAAACTGATTAATCTTCAGTGTCATGAAAGAGTTTTAAATCAATCGTATCGAATACCTAAAAATGTTTTTACCAGAGCTAATCAATTAATTGGTAAAGTAAAAAATAGAATACCAAAAGAATGGAATTCAAGAGAAGCTTTAGGTACAGTATCTAATATTAATTACGAAAGATTAAGTTTTAGAGAAAATGAATGGTTAGTTTTATGTCGAACTAATTATTATTTAAATGAGATTGCTAATGATTTAAGAAGCAAAGGATATTTATTTGAGAAGAATAATAAATTATCAATCAAAGATGAAGTGCTCACTGCTTTTAATACTTGGAAGGCTCTTCAAAATAACACAGAAGTTTCTCTACCGGACGTTAAGGTGATGTATCAATACATCAAGTCTGGTGAGTATGGCATTGCTCGTGGATTCAAGAAGATGAAAGGTGCTGATGAGGAAAAGAAATATTCTTATCAAGAACTATCTCAAGAATGGGGACTGAATGTAAACATTCAAACTCCTTGGGATATTGCTCTCAACGGTATCGGTGATCAAGAACTTGTCTACATGAGACAAATAATAAGAAGGGGCTATGACCTGGGTAAAAAATCTAATTTAAGATTATCTACCATTCATGGTGCAAAGGGAGGGGAAAGTCAGAACGTTGTTTTGTTTACTGACATCTCCAAAAGAATAGTTGATGACATGGCTGTAAATAGAGACGATGAAAGAAGAGTCTTTTATGTGGGAATGACCAGAGCAAAAGAAAACTTATTCATTATTCCATCAACTTCACAATATGAATTTGAGGAGATACTAAGATGATATTTGAACAACAAATGGATTTGTTAAAAAAAGAAAACAAACCTGAATGGGTACGACCTAGTTTCCCTGATGAAACACAAATCAAACAAGTTGCTATTGATTTAGAAACCTATGATCCAGAGATTAAAAATCTTGGTGGCGGGTGGGCCACGGGCAAAGGATATGTGGTCGGTGTTGCTATTTCGATTGAAGGGTTTGATGGATACTTTCCTGTGCGTCATGCACGAGGGGGAAATTTTCCAGAAGAAGAAGTAAAGAATTGGCTTCGTAAATTATTTAAACATGATCCAATTGTGATTTGTCATAACGCCTCTTATGATATTGGTTGGCTTCGACGTTGGGGTGTAGAGTGTAATGTATCCAAAATTTATGACACATTAATTGCAGCTCCGTTAGTCGATGAAAATAGATTTAGTTATAGCCTGGATAGTTTAGCCAAAGACTATTTGAATGAGAGAAAACAAGGAAACATTTTAGTAGACTTTGGTAAAGAGCATGGATTCAAAGCGATTGAAAATATGCATATGGTTCCTGTGGAGTACGCAGGTATTTATGCAGAACAAGATACTCGGTTGACGTTAAAACTTTGGGAGTTCTTACGGGTAGAGATACAAAAGCAAGGATTGACGGATGTCTTTAATTTAGAAACAGATTTACTTCGACTCTTAATTGAGATGCGTTGGAAAGGTGTGCGTGTTGATTTAGACAAAGCAGAAAAGACCAAGAAGTTTTTCAAAGCAGAAGAAGAAAAGATTTACACAAACATTAAAAAAGAAACAGGAATTAAAATTGATGACTCTGATATCTACACAGCAGCTTCCCTTCAAAAAGTATTTGATCAACTAGGAGAGAAGTACGAATACACTGAGAAAAATAAACAAGCCAAGATTAGTAATGAAGCAATGAGGGAAAGTAAAAATCCTTTGATTCAATCTTTATCGGTAGCCAGGGAATATAATAAAGCCCACACCACCTTCATTGATTCCATTCTCAAACATCAAGTCGATGGTCGTATTCATGCAGAGATTAATCAACTCAAAGGAGAATATGGGGGCACGGTTAGTGGGCGGTTGTCCATGAACAATCCCAACCTACAACAGGTGCCTGCAAGAAATGAAGCGATTGGTCCTAAGATTAGATCCTTATTCTTACCTGAAGAAGGACATAAATGGGCATCTCTAGATTATTCTCAGCAAGAGCCTAGATTACTTGTACATTATGCCAAAAAACACGGTTTAGAGGGCGCTGAGACCCTAATTAAGTTCTTCCATGAGGGAAAGGACTTTCATCAAGTAACTGCTGATATGGCAGGAATTTCAAGGAAAGAAGCCAAAACAATCGGACTCGGTTTGATGTATGGAATGGGTATTGCTAAACTCGCAGCTTCATTGGATATCAGCCCCGAACAAGCCAGAGCATTGAAAGATAAATACAATGACAATGTTCATTTCTTAAACAATATTATTATTAAAGCTACAAGATATACCGAACAGAACGGATATATCACTACTCTTTTTGGAAGACGTTGTCGTTTTGAATTATATGAAAGCAAAGACTTTCACGACAAAAGAATGATGTCTAAGGAGAATGCCCTCAAGACTTGGGGCTGGAATGAAATAAAAAGAGCAGGTACCTATCGTGCATTGAATAGGTTAATACAAGGTTCAGCAGCAGATCAAACCAAAAAAGCCATGGTGAATCTGTGGAAGGATGTAGGGGTTATTCCTATGATTCAAATACATGACGAACTCAACGTCTCCGTAGCCAATGAGACCCAGGTAAAAGAGATTAAAGAGATAATGGAATCTGCTGTTGAACTACACGTTCCGGTCAAATGTGATGCAGAGATTGGAGATAACTGGGGGGAAATCAAATGAGTAGAATTGTATATCAAGACGGAAAATTATATCTAAGCTTAACAAGAGAAGAAGTTAAAGAAGCACAAGACAATTTAGGCAGACCTATTGAATTGGATATGGGTCAGTTAAAAGTATTTCAAGAAGATATTCATAAAGCTGCGATGGCTCATTGGTCCAAGGTAGAAGTCTTTCACGCCATAGAAGAACATCAGAGTTCTCAAAAAAACACAACTAAAAAGAAAAAATAACACTATATTCTCCACGAAATAACAAGGAGATAATAATGTTTAACTTAACTAAAAGATCAATGAATCACTTTCTAAACTTCTTTAAAACCAAAGAAGATAAAGATGAATCAATTAAAAATTTCTGCCAAGCAGAATATAAAAACGATTGGTATGCAGCCTACATGACATTTAAGCAAGAAGGCCGCTTCCCGAATTTTATTAGAAGAACGCTCTAAGCGTTTGCAACGATTTCAGCTAAGGCTTCGCATCTCACAGGAGTTTGCGAATGCCACCTGGAGTCCTTCATTTCCAGTGATGCTTGTTTTCGATCACCATCTGATAATGCTTTCCACATCTTACGAAACTTTGAAACGCCTGTTTTCCCCAATTGAAAAACCATTTCCACGATCACGTGTTCAATTGTTTGAGGTAATCTTCTATCATTTTTATACAGTTGCCCTATTAATTCTTCAGCTCCTGCACAAGCTCTATTTAAATCTATTAAAAATAAGTCTTCTATCTCATCTGCTGATATTTTAACACCAGGTTTATATCGGTCTCTTTCATGTGGTTGTACCAAATGTCCTATGGCAATCGTGGCTTTGCCTAGAGAATCTAAATAAACTTCATCCCTACAACCTTCATGGTCACGAATCCGAGCCTTCAGTTCATCAGTAATTTTTATTGTGTTCATTTTCCACCTATTCCCCAATGTACTTCATGAGGATCTTTTTCCTTTCTTTTTGTTGCTCTATATAAGTATGATCTTATTATATTTCTTAAATGCGTAATAAATATTCTCATCTTCTTTTGACAGAAGGTATACCATTGTACATGTTTTGTAAACCGTTTTGCAAACTTTTTAATTGATTATCAATCATTCCACCATTAGCTGCCATAGCTAAATACTGATTTGCAATGTTGGGTTTATTTTCGAACTGAATAACAGAACGAGTTAATTCGTCTAATTCATTTGGTTCAACAGTTTCCCCTACTCTTTCTTTTACAAAAGATAAGTAGTTATTAAAGGATTGTGGGTTGTCTTCTTTAGGAGCATACTGACCAATAATATCTTCTACTCTATTACTTCTATTTACTTTAGCTGTTAAATCATTTTTTAATGCTGCTATTCCTGTTTCCGCATCAGGGAATACAGCAAAATTATTACCATAAGTTTGACCTTCAATAGCACCGGACTGACCTGCAAATTGTAGATTACCTGGATTATTATAAGCAGTGACTTGTGTACCATCGTCCGTGGACAAGGAATCTTGTGGCTGTAGTTCTTCTACAGTTCGCATCACGTTTAATTCTTCTAATTTTTTTAACGCTTCTTCTCTAGCTTTAGGGTCAAGGTACCCTTCAGCAGCACTTTGAAATTTTTGTTTAACATCAATAGGTTGTGTAGTTTCATAAGAAGGTCTACTTACTTGATAATCTATGTAGTCTTTAGCCGATCTTAAATCCACTGTTGGGTTGTTATATCTAAATTCTCTCTCCGCTATTAAAGCATCTAACTCCAAACCTAGAGCATCTCTATCAGCTTCTAATGCTAGTTCTCTAGAATTATTAACTGTTTTTACTTGAGATATGTTAGAGGCGTAAGGATACTTATCAGGGTTTTCAAATATTTCTTGTTGTACAGAATTTAATTTATCATAGCCTT
>Ga0255769_10002877_pt1 | contig 17961 bp, 16 predicted proteins | sample 041ome_9_FD_179637 | JGI IMG/M metagenome (GOLD analysis project Ga0255769, IMG submission 179637) | Coastal salt marsh microbial communities from the Groves Creek Marsh, Skidaway Island, Georgia - 041413US metaG (version 2) | ecosystem: Environmental > Aquatic > Marine > Intertidal zone > Salt... | reverse complement strand
CACGGCCCCGCTTTAAATTATGCTTACCGCCATTTTTTGATCTAACACAAGCTCTATACAAGTCATTATGAGTAATCTTGATTACCCATTACATATTAAACAGGCTGAGGTACATAATAATGGCTTCCATAAAAAAACCCCATTTGGTTGAGGTACTCGAAAAGGACTTTCATCTCGTCCATAACAAAATAGTAAAAGCCAAGGATAACTATCTGGCTAACCATGAGAAAGAATATAAACAGGCCAAGCGAGCTGTGGAAGCAACCAGAAAAAAACTTGCTGCTGCCAAAAAACAGGTTGCCCGGTCAGCCAAGGCAGCGCAGAAATCTAGCTCTAAACAGCTCATGACCAGCTGAAAAAGCGAAAGCAGCCGCATCCATCATTGGTGATTCCCTGAATGAAGCGAAGAATCTGATGAAAAACAAGGAAGCTAATCTCAAAGCGGCAAAACCATTCGAAAGAAAACTGGCAGCCAGAGCAAAAGCACTTGAAGCGTTTGAAAAAGAATGGGCAAAGAAAATGAAGGCTGAAGCAAGTGCCAGAAAGAAACGGGCGGTGGCAGCCAGAGAGAAAAGAGCTGCTCAGAAAAAAGCCGCAAGGGCTTAAACACCTAAACAATGGGCGCCGGAGTTGGGCTTTCAATGGCCCAATTTCCCATTCGCTATGCCATTATGACTCTATGTCATTATAAAAGTCTGTCCTGTAGCCATTGAGAAATATCTTCTATCTCTTCAGGACAAACACTATGCGACATAGGGTAGGTTTTATAATGCGGGTGGTAGCCCATTTTTTTAAGATACTTCACAGTATTCTCCGCCATCCATTCAGGCAACATGGTGTCCAGAGTGCCATGAAAAATCTGGATGGGAAGACTGCCATTGGAGGGGTGAGGAGTAATGGCCTCTGCTGATGGGAAGAAGGTAGAAAGTCCAAGTATTCCCGACAGCGGTTTATCATAAGTCAGTCCGGCCTGCAGACAAACTGCGCCACCCTGGGAAAACCCCACCAGAATTATCTGGTCACTGGCTATCCCACGGTCAATCTCTCTGTCTATCAATTTATGAATGGCAGCGGCTGAACTGAGTAACTGGCCAGCATCAATATGACGTTCACCATGTTTCAGAATATCAAACCAGGCCGGCATTACCATGCCACCATTGATGGTAATGGGAATCGACGGTGCGTGAGGTAATATGAAGCGCGCACTTTTCTCACCGGGTAATTTTAACTGAGGGATGATGGGCTCAAAATCATGGCCATTGGATCCAAGCCCATGCAGCCAGATAACGGCTGCATTAACGTTAGTTCCAGTTTCTACTTCTACTGTTTTCAATAATTCCATTGCTACATTGTATGTCGCATACTTACTATTCTTCAAACTCTAATAGCAATAAGAACTATTGCAGGACAATTATCATGAAAGAGTCCCTCTTTCCTTCACGCTGGGCAGTTGAAACCCCTGATGTCATACAGCTCTATTCCATGGCTACCCCCAATGGCCAGAAGGTAAGCATAGCTCTTGAGGAGATGGGGCTTTCCTATGAACCCCACCTGATAAATATTATGAGTGGCGATCAGCATGATGAGGAATTTATCAGCATCAGCCCTAATGGAAAAATTCCGGCTATTGTTGATCCTGACGGCCCTGAAGGAAAAACAGTAACGCTTTCAGAGAGCGCAGCCATCCTTATATACCTGGCAGATAAAACCGGGCAGCTGCTACCACAAAACTATCTAAGTCGGATGGAACATATTCAATGGCTGATGTTTCAGATGGGGCATATTGGCCCCATGCTCGGGCAGTTTGGGCATTTCTATAAGTTTGTCGGCGATAAACTGCAAGATGGCTATTCGCTTGATCGATACACGAATGAAACCAAACGTTTGTTAAGCGTGATTGACAAGCGTCTTGATAATAAAAAATACATTATGGACGAATACAGCATTGTGGATATTGCCATGGTGCCCTGGATAAATTGTTGTGCAGAATTCTATGAGGCCTGGGAACATCTGGATATGGGTAGCTTTGCTAATGTTGAGGCATGGCGTAAACGGGTCAGTGATCGCCCAGCTTATATAGCAGGAAAGGATGTTTGCGGTTTATGAGCGGGTAATTTTTATAATCTGATATTTATTCTTCTACCTTGCCTTCCAGGTATAGCCACACCCCCTTGTTCCTATGAAAAGCAGATGTCTCATGGTGAACCAGGTCAGGGCCATCATCCACGGCATAAATTGCCTTGAATTCAACCCGCCCCAGATCACCTTTTTGGGTGGTATCGATGATTTCCAATGATTTCCAGACATGCCCTTCAGCCATTAGGTCTGCCATGCGAATGTTTTGCGCTGTTGCAGGATGCCAGGTACGCACCAGATACTCGCGATGGGAGTTTTCACCGAGGGCATAAGCGGCATAACGGGAACGTACCAGCTGTTTAACGGTTTTTGGTTTTGCCGTGTAATTCAAAAAAGGTTCACAGCATTTACCAAACACTCTGCCGCTTCCACAAATACATAGGTCACTGGATTTCATGTGCTGATTGTATGCAGAAAAAGATTAATGGTACAACTTGTCGGGATACACATCACGCACCATGCTGAGCAGCTCAATGAAAAATCCGCACACTTTAGGCCAGTGTCTTTTGCCATTACAGGGGAACGTAATTCTTGCCAATGGACATACCGCAGATTCGTGAGAGGTTTGTGTAGGAAAGCCCGGTTTCATCATGCCAGGTATTAAATGCATCCTGACAGATTCTCAAATCTTTTTTGCTGGAAGGGTTGTCCCTGATTTCAAGACCGGCCGCTTGTAGTCTACCAACAACATCGCCACTCAATATAAAACCATCTTTACCCATGAAACGAATGAAATACATGCCGGTATTACCACCAAGCCTGGCCCCGTGTTTTTTCAAATAGGCCATTAAGCCCACTTGATCCTCAACAGCCCATTTAGCAAAGTGGCTGGCAAAAGAACCATGTTTAGCAGCTTCTTCCATCAGAAAGATCGCATTATCCTGAACCGCCTGTATTTTTATCCGGTTGCGTACAATGCGCGTATCGTCCTGGTAAGCATCCCACTTTTCCGGTGGCATATGAGCAAGACCGCGAGGATTGAAGCCATGAAATGCCTCCTCAAAACCATCCCACTTGTTCTTGATGACCTTCCAGTTAAATCCTGCGTTAAACACACAGCGTGTCATCATGGCGAGATAACGGTCATCACTTAATGCCGCAAGTTTTTTTGAGGAAAGAGGTTTGTGAGTTGCCAGCAAGGCATCGAGCGCTTTCCTGCCGCCTTTTCTTTCTGCGGCCAGTTCCTGAATTTCTTTAAAGGGAGTCAATGTCATAAGAACCCAGAAAAAGATAAAGGATAAAGGAGAGCGGAAAAAATTCGTAGAGTGTCAGAGCTTACCAATCTGGAAAGTTTAGAGGCCCACTTTTTTCCTTTATCTTTTTTCCTTTATCCATTTAAAAAAATTATTCAAACAATGCCTGGTTCACATAATTAGCGACATCTCGGATCTGCTCCGCTGATAGTATGTTTTCAAACGCCGGCATTTGCTCATTCTGACCGCGAGTCATTACGGTGGCGATGCGTTCCAGATTACTCGAGACATTCTGCAGGGAGATTCCTTCTGAGTGCCCGCCACCCAGGCCATTATTGCCGTGGCAGGCGGCGCAAACCAGATCAAAGGTTGACTGGCCGGCGAGCAGATCCGGCTCACCGGGTGCAATTTCTACCGGGGACATATTTGCCAGCGGATTAACTGCCTGCGCGAAAGGCAGGGATTCCATTTCTCCATTAAGAGAAAATAACCACAGGCTATCACCATGATCCCCTGAAGAATAAACCGTGCCAGCCGACATCACGGCAATATACTGCACATCTTCATGCAGGAATGTGGTTGCGGGCGCATTGACACCGGCGTCAGTTCTGAAAGCCCAGAGAATTTCCCCATTCGCTTTATCCATGGCAGTTAAACGACCATCACTTCTACCGGCAAAAATCAAACCGCCACCAGTATTGATAGATCCGCTCATACAGCCCTCGGTCCATTGCCGTTGCCACTGCAGACGATTGGTCTTTAAATCGATCACAGAGAAGATTCCACGGCGAGCAATGGAAACTCCGGTCAGCGCACCGGCACCCATCCAGATACGATCATGTTCCGGTTCACCCTGAAAAGTCTGATTGCCATCACTATTGGAAAAAGCCGTGTTATCGATTCCACAGATATACATGTGATTATTTTCGGGGTCATAGGAAGAAGGTGCCCAGTTGACTGCCATCTGTGGTTTATAGATCACCAACTCTGTCCAGAATGGAGTAAAAATTCTGCCCTGGTTTATCAGTGCCAGTTCTTCCGGCGCTATATCAATTTCCTGGGGAACAACGGCATCGCCAATGGGGTATGGTTGAGTCGCTGCTGTTTTCTGGCGCGGCTCCTGAGGTACCGGTCGCTCCTCAATACCGATTAATGGTTCACCGGTAATACGATCAAGTATATAAACCCAGCCTGTCTTTGATACTTCGGCGATCCCTTTGCGCATCTCGCCATCAAATTCTGCATCAAACAGAATAGTTGGATTGGGAGAATCGTAATCCCAGATGTCATGGTGTACCTGCTGAAAATGCCACTTGTATTCACCACTGTAAACATCAAGGCCGATCATTGATACGGTAAACAGATTATCCCCTTCCCGGGTAGAGCCATTAAAATCCGGCGCTGCGTTACCAGTAGAAAAATAAACCATGCCCAGTTCAGGATCTACCGTTGGTGTTTGCCATATTGGCGCACCGCCATACATCCAGTTATCGTTATACGAAGGCCAGGTATCATGTCCGAATTCATCTGGACCGGGAATGGTATAGAAGGTCCAGAGCAAGTCGCCAGTGGCAGCATCATAAGCTTTTATCCGTCCACGAATGCCCAGTTCACCACCCGCAAAACCGGTAATGATCATGCCATCAAAATACAGTGGTGCACTGGTTATGGCGTATCCCTTTAAGGGATCCTCTGCCTGGATTTCCCAGGCAACTTCACCGCTTACCTGATCCAGAGCAATTATTTTTGCATCGAGACGACCAATAAAAATTTTTCCTTCTCCCATCGCTACACCACGGCTAACCCAGCCACAGCAAACATTCACCCGATTAGGATCCAGATTGGCCTTGTATTGCCAAAGATGTTCACCGCTTTCTACATCAATGGCAAAAACATCATTTTCTCCGGTAATGGTATAAAGCACGCCTTCATAATAAAGCACCTGTGCCTGTCCGCTGTGGTTTGGTGCAGTGCCGGACTCCAGATGAGTGCGCCAGTTAGCTTTTACACCGGACACATTGTTTTTATTGATCTGATCAAGTGGCGAGAAACGCCAGTTATAGAGATTCCCGCCATTGGTCACCCAAGCTTGTACTGGCGACTGTAACAGGTCTTCACCAAGAAACTCTGGCGATGGTGTCACCTGGGCCTGCAAAAGGCTTGATGGGGTAATAGATAAAAGACTAAACAATAAAAGATATAAGCCGGTGATATTTTTCATGATAGAAATTATTTCATGTTAATTTTCAGTGAAGGAAATTATGACACAATCTTGATGCTTCTAGCAGTCAGCAATAATAGGGTCGCCAAAAAGTCGATTATGGTGCTTGAGAGGTCTGCTTATCGCCAAAGGTTTTAAAGTCGAGAGCACAAGGACAGGTATTGACCGGCGCAGGAAATCTGGCTTAACTTTCCGAAGCAAGGCTGCAACAACAGCCTGCTTTATTATTCTACTGCGCGCGTAATTGTTCTATTAATGCTGCTGTTTCCAGATGAACATCCCCGCCGGCACCACGACCAAACCTTCCAGCCTGACCCATAGCGGCATCAAATACAGTATTGCCATTTGAGTCTTCAATAGACAGATCAGCACCGTGATCTACAAGCAATTGCACGACACTGTTCCAGCCATTAGTGGCTGCGCCAAAAATAGCTATCTGGCCGAAATCTTCGCGGGCATTTACATCAGCGCCATATTCAAGCAGCAGGCTTGTAGCAGCGAAGGATTCTTCCTCGTTACGGAACCTTCCCCGGGTATCAATGGCGCTGGCCCGATATCCCGCTGCAACAATGAGCGGCGTTACATCGTTTTCCTGGGGCAAATCCACCAGGGCACCATGTTCAAGAAGCAATTTCATGGCTGGTATATCTGCGCCTCGGGCTGCGCGAAAAAGCGGCGTGACGCCTGTTCTCAGTAGTCCATCGGCTCCCCGGTCTGCACCCAGAGCACGGTAAGGTGGAAACAGTTTTAACTGCAAATTCGGATTCCCGCCCCGCTCCAGAATCATCTCAATTATTTCCAGTGGCGTCGTCAGGTCGCCCGACAATCGGTCGGGACGGCCACCATGAGGAATCGTGCTATAATCAACAGCGCCATAAAGCGGGTTCCTGCCATAGAAGTCCCACTTATCCAGCAGGGCGCCTGATTCAATTAGCTGCTTTGCAGAATCCCACTTGGCATTCAGTGTCGCCATTAATAATGGCGTTACCGACTCCGGATCCGATTTGTTAATGTCGGCACCAGCTTCGATCAGCAAACGAATACACTCTGCGCATCCCTCCCGGGCTGCATACAGCAGCGGCGTAAGGCCGCCGGCTGGTAGTACTTTCATTCGTGGTTCCGCAGTGACCTGCCGTTCCCAGTTATTGGGCATGGATTGCGCATCAGGATCAGCACCGTGTTCCAGTAAAAAGCCAACCATCTCCGGCTGTTTCTGAGCTGCTGCCCACATCAGGGCAGTCTGGCCACGCCATTTTTCTAATGCGTTTACATCCGCCCCGGCCTTCAGCAAAACTTCGGCTGCTTCAATATTATCAGTGCGAGCAATAATCATGATCGGGGTTTGGTCATCAGCACCCTTTTCATTAGGGTCAGCATCTGCATCCAGCAGTCGTTTAATGACATAGGGATTACCAATGATGGTTGCCTGGGATAATGGCGTAGCACCATAGTCATTTCTGGCAGTGACATCGGCACCACGTCTGAGTAACAAGCGAATCAGGTCTTCGTCGTTATGATAAACAGCCCAATGCAAAACCGTGGTTCCATCGGACTGAGCCTGATTAACATCGGTGTTGCGGTCAATCAGTTCCCGCGCCGCCTCGGTCTCACCTGAAATTGCCAGTTCCAGCAGTCGGGCTTCATTGCCATCCTGGGAAAAACCGGATAATGGAAAAAAGATGAATGATAAAAGTCCCGCGCAGAAAATATTTCTGAAATGAATTCTGTTCATACTAAAAACCCGAACCGGTATTTGCCAGGTCCAGTACTCCTCTTTTATCTTTTTTCAGTGTTTAAACTTCTTCGAAGCGACCGGTGCTGTCACCAAAAGATTCTTCATGCACACCAATTCGATCCAGAACCGTCAGCATTAAATTGGAAACTGGTGTTCTTTCTTCAGCCCGAATATGCTGACCGCCTTTTATAGTTCCACCACCCTTGCCAACAATAACTGAAGGCAGAGGATAGTGGTCATGTGCGTTACTGTTGCTCATATTACTGCCATATAACATGATGGAATTGTCCAGCATGGAACCGTTATCGCCGTCCGGCAACTCAGCCAGTTTGTCAACAAAACGTGCAAAGACGCGGCTGTGATATTCCTGAATCCTCAAAAGACGGGCAATTTTATTGGCATCATTCTGATGATGTGACAGTGGATGGAAAGCATCTGAAACGCCAACATGGTTATAAGTCTGATTACTGACTTCAGCCGCCAGCATCATGCTGGCAATGCGTGTGATATTTCCCTGGTAGGCCAATAAAATGAGATCCATTTGTAGATTGATGTGATCATCAAAAGAACCAGGGATGCCAGAAGGTGCATCGGGCAACTCCATATGCGACATATCATGCTCTGCCGTTTTCTGTACCCTACGTTCTATTTCCCGTACAGTTTCCAGATAATCATTCAATACCACCCGGTCCGTAGCACCGAGCTTTTTCGCCAGCTGGTTGGATTCCTCCATCATCAGATCCAGAATGCTGCTGGTCTGTTTCGCCAGGCGCTCACGTTCCTGGGCATTGTCGCCAACACCAAACATGGTCTGAAACAATTTGCGTGGATTATTTTCCATCGGCAGTGGCGTGGTGGGTGTTCGAAAAGAAATGGTACCGGCATAACTACAACCATAGGCACGATCACAGGAACCGGCAGCACCACTGGTTTCTGTCGCCACTTCGATAGAGGGGAGCGGTGTATCCTGGCCAATATGCTGGGCAGCGATCTGATCAACTGTCGTACCGCCATAAGGTTCATGACTTACTCGTGGCGCGGCTCCAGTTAACCAGGTGCCGGGAGTTATAGCATGCACGGGGCCATAGGCACGCTTATTTTCCAGATTGGAAACGATGGTCAGATAGTTTTTATGGCTTTCCAGAGGCTGCAAAATAGATTTCAGTTCAAATTCATTGCCAACGGTTTCAGGTGTCCAGTTTTCCATCACTGCCCCATGAGGGAAATAGAAAAAGCCCATTCTCGGGGCTGTGGTCGCGGCAGTTTGCGCCAATGCAGTTCCTGCCGGGATCATGGCTTCCAGTAACGGCAGGGATACACTCGCAGCAGCACTTTTCAAAAAGGTCCGTCTGGGCATGTGCTTCTTGGTAATGAACATTATTCTTCTCCTCATACTCACTAGTACTGACACGTACTAAACAGGGCAAACATGGAGCTTCTTAAGCTCTTTATAAGCCACCGACCTGCATATTCTCTTCAGGCACAGTGATCTTCCTGAACTGATCACTATTGATTATTCCCATCACTATTGATGTAAAACTGTAATCATCCCGGGCTGCATTCCTCACAATTTCCCGTACCGCGGGCATGTCATGATACTCCACAGAGCGACCCAGTGAATATGTCATCAATTTTTCAGTGAAGGTCTGCACAAACTGTTCAGGTCGAGTCACCAGGGCTTCCCGCAAATCATTAACGCCATTCAGAGGCGTACCATCCGCCAGCTGGCCGGAAGCGTCAATAGGAATATTTCCCGCGTCACTGTCGCGCTCACGCCACTGACCTATGGCATTATAATTTTCCAGAGCCAGCCCCAGGGGATCCATTACGTCATGACAACCAGCACAGGCGGGATTATCTCGGTGAACTTCCAGACGTTCTCTTACTGTCTGGGATACTGTTGCCCCTTCAGGGGTTTCCGGAAATGCCTCCACATTCGGTGGCGGAGTTGCAGGTGGTACACCCTGGAAGTTTTCCATAATATAGGCGCCCCGAATAACCGGCGTTGTGCGATTGGCATAGGATGTCACCATTAATACGCCGCCTGTTCCCAGCAATCCATAACGCTCTTCGTCTTCAAGCCTGACTTTCCGGAACTGGCCTCCCTTCACATTACTGATACCATAATGCAGGGCCAGTTCTTCATTCAGATAGGTGTAATCGGCGGTAATCAGGTCGAGGATATTATTGTTATCACGGAATACACTACCAGCAAAAAGCCGAATCTCCTCGCGAAATGCTTCCAGTAGTCCGGCATTGTAGGCTGGATAAATCTCAGGGTCGGGATCAATGTTTTCAAGGTCACGCAGGCGCAGCCACTGAAATACAAAGTTTTCAACCAGTGAGTCGGCCCGGGGATCCTCAAGCATTCTTTCAATCTGGTCAGACAAAACCCGGGGTTTACTCAAATCATTTCTCGCTGCCAGATCAATTAATTCCTGATCCGGGGATGAACTCCAGAGAAAAAATGCCAGACGCGAAGCAAGTTCAACATCATTGATTGCTAGAACATCACCAGGTTGGGCATTCTCCGGGGGAATTTCCGCTCTGAAAAGAAACTTGGGGCTGGTCAGGATAGCCATCATGCCGTTCTTTATCCCTTCATCAAAGGAGCCCAGTTCCCGGCCAGCGGCATAAAAGCGCAGTGGTGCAGCAAGATCTTCATCACTAATTGGCCGCCTGAAAGCCTGTTTTGCCAGGTTGGCAAAAATCTGGCGCGCACATTCCAGTTCTGAAGCCGCCGCATCAGGCTCACAGATCATCACCTTGCGCCGGCTGGGCGTGTCTATAACACCTGCCGAAGTAATCGGCCCCTTGATTTCCAGACCTCTTGCTCGTGCAATTCTGCCCATGCCCCGATTACCGCCCAGGTCATGAAGAAACTCATCCGATTCAGCAAAACTGCGAGCCACAAAGGCAACCCCGATTTCATGCTCACCGGAGGTCAGGGATACAGGTATATCACTGAAGCGGCCATTTATTTCAGCGACAGCCGGTGCCTGAATTTGATCCAGCATGCGCAGGTCTTCGCCTCCGCCAATATCGCGCTGAAATATTTTTTCGCCATCCACGGTAACAATGACCGTATGATTGTATTCCATACCCAGCGTATATCCCGCACCAGCCATGCCCAGTACGCTAAGTGAATACTCACCATCTACGGGAAAAACATGTTCAACCAGAACGCCGCCCCTGGTGCCCATTGGCAAACCGTCGATATGCCCTGCCTGGTTGGCCGGATCCATACGGTAAACAGTGCTTTCATTTCTTGGAAAAGGGTTTCCTACGGCCTGCTCACTAACGACTCTGGCCGCAGCAATATACTGATCAAGAAATGAGGGAGAGATCTTCAGTACGGTGGCAATATTGTCAAAACCGTCACTGTTATCATCTTTTGGCAAGGACAGCTCGGTATCCAGTCTTACTCCGGTAATATCATAAATGGCATTAACATATTCTGTCCTGTTCAACCGATGCAGCCCGATGCGCCCAGGATCTGGCTCCATGGCGGCGTGACTATCCAGTGCTTTTTCCAGGTCGGCAATGAGCTCCCAGCGTTCTTTCTCGGAAGGCTGTTCCTGACTCGGTGGAGGCATAACGCTGTTACGAATTTTGCGCAGTACCATTTCAAAAATTTCAGCCTCTGTGCCGACGTCCTGTGGCCCCACCAGCGTAAAATCGACACCACCGGCATAATCTTCAAAGTTATGACAAGTCGTGCAATATTTCTCCAAAGTAGACCAGCTTTCTTCCAGGTCATTGACCGCAACCTGGTAATCGGCCGATGCTGCCATTACTGATATGCCGCTCAAACCCGACATGGAGAGCACCATGCACAAGCGACCCAGCACAATGTTAAACGGGTTCTGGAAAAGGGTTTTCTTCTTCATAGAAACTAGTGCCTGCTTAATACGGATTTTCTTTCAACTTATGACAGCTCATATCTACGTACATTTGCCTTTAATTGCCTACAATTGTCGCCAAAAAGCGCCAATTTCCTCTATTTTCTGCAAATTACTTCAATACAGCCCATGTGGCATCTTTCATTATCATTTCACGACAATCAAATAATGCCTGGAATAGCTCGTCCCGGTACGTGATACCAGGTACCGCGGTATAACAACTGCACAAACAAACTGGCGTCACCATAGATGCTATCGTATTCCGACATTGGCGAGGTCGCCATGAACTGGTCGAGACTTCTACCCGTTCGGTAGGCATCGGCAACTTTTTCATAAGCCAGATCAAGCATTTGCTGCTGGACTTCAAGAGCCGGACGTTGCTGTATCGCGCCAACAGCGGGAACCAGTAGCGTCTGGGCATCAGTCATTTGTAATAGCTCTGCGGTAGTTTTCTGGGCCCCGCCAATCCAGCCACCGCTTACATAATCAAGAAGTGGGTAAGCGTTCACTGTCAGCATATCACCCAAAATAATCACGTTTGATTCGCGAAAATAGACATAGATATCACCGTCCGTATGGAACTGACTGATAAAACCGTAATCGACGCTGCTGCCGGCAAAGGTTAATGAGTCTTGCTTGTAAAAAGTCGAATTGGCCTGGGCTGTGGGTGCCATTGGACGATAATGCCGATCTTCCCAGGAAACGTAAAAATCATTGTTTTGCCAAAGGCGGGTATTTTCATGGGCAATGATGCGGGTGCCCAATGATCCAAAATGCTCATTCAGACCACAGTGTTCCGGCCGCCAATTGGTATTAAACAGCGCGGTAACCGGTTTTCCCTGCCCCAGGCGATCAATTTCTGCCAGTACTGCAGCCGAATAATCCTCATGCCCACCATCTACGACAAGGACAGAGTCGCTTCCAACCGCGACCACTACGTTACAGCCCGCCCCGGATATCAGGTGAATATTGTCTCTTACCAGCGATGTTTGCACGCTCGCCTGGGCAGCCAGGGTTAGTGCAGGCTTGAGGGCCAGGCCGAGACCACACAGTGCCGTACCTGCCAACAGACTTCTTCTGCTAAGCGCCTGTATTATGTTGTTTTTATTACTTTTCATGCTGGCTGCTAGCCCCTCCGGGCCTGTTTCTCAAAATCCTGAATTTAAGTCTGAGGAAAAAACGTTTTTGCGTTGTAGCCAGTGTAAACCACAACATGGCTCTACGCTGTTAAGATAACTCCAGCTCCTTTTGCCCAATCAACTTCCCGCCTTTCCTCTGCGAGTCAGCTACAAAAAGACATTAAGCCAGTGCAAAATGCCCTCTCCCGCCGATAAGCAGTGAGATAAAAGGGTTAGCTAGGATAAATAGCCGAGAAACCTTTATCAAGCGAAAGCAGGGATGATTTGATGACGCATGTTACATACCCAACTGGCTACCAGCGCATTTAGTCGAGATCACTGAAATCCGGCAACTGGAGACCGCGCTCCTGTAGATACTCATCATAGATGGATTCGCTACAGGAATATTCCATTATAGGGGTATCGGGAGAATATCTGAGCGATCCGGTAATACGAACCGGTTCTGTGTAGAGTTTCTCATCTGTCAGCACCATTTCATTGGTCAGATACTTTTGCTCAACTCCGTCGGCATCGGGGAGGCTGACTATATTCCAGCGCTCCACTATGGTTGCATCGTCAGAGTTCGGGGTACGTCGCATATAGGGATGCTCGCGCAAATAACTGGTTTCAATCACCAGGGTATCGCCTTCAAAGTGTCCTACAGAGTAACCCATGCCGGTATGAAGGATTGGTTCCGGTCTTGGGCTACCCTCCAGGTAGATCTTTCGGTACTGGAAATAACCTTCCCATAGCATATTTATAAAACCATCCGTCTGAACAATTTCTACCGGAAAAGGGGCGCCCCAGATACTTCTTGGCAGACCAGGTTTTATACAGAAACCACCTGGATCATCCGAGAGATCAAATGATGCAACGTAGTCATCGTGCAGTTTCTGCGCGCTTTCGTTAAAGGGTAACTCCCTGGTAGCGGGAGCCAATTGAGGCGCACCAGGACCAAACGCCGGAAACCAGAGTCCACTAAAATCTGGTTGGGAGTAGGCCAGAGACGAGCCCAACATTAATACGCTTACAAGAAGTAGATTTCTGACCATATTTTGCTCCAATTGTTTTTTCCTTTTTCTAATCTCGCGAATTCATTACTGGCAAGCTTTCCAAACGCTTTATTTTTCGACTAAATTTATCATAGTTAAACTTAACACCCCCAATGATTTTAGCCCACCCGCCTATTCCTACCTTTGCATTTCCATCGCCTAGGCAGTGGCCAAAGTATAACCACCAATGATAATAAAGCCCGCACCTGCAACATAATGCAGATACTTTTCATTGATATATTCCGACAACACGCTGCCGGCAAGAACGCCGACGGCAGAAGCCAGAACCAACGCCAGAGATGCTGCCAGAAAAACCGTTAGCTTGCTTACCTCCTTGTCGGCGGCAAATAGCATTGTGGCAAGTTGGGTCTTGTCGCCCAGTTCGGCTATAAAAATCGTAGTCATTACCGTAAGAAATATTTTCAATTCCATTCTTGCTTCCTTATAAACGTGTCGAAAAAAAGCCGGGGTGTTTCCCGGCTTTTTACTTACTGCTTTACCGACTTTTTAATCAGGCTTTCTGGCAATAAAAATAAATCGATCTACATCTCTGCCATAAATTGGGTCTGAAATTGAACGGGCATGATCATCGGCATTGGTGCTCAGCAAATCCGAGTCCGCTTCGATTTCCAGACCAGATGCTTCAATCCAGGAGCGTGCATCAGATTTCATCATCCTGTGCATCATGGCATTTTCCATTCCCGCCATCCCAACATGATCAATAACAGCCACCATACCACCTGGCTTCAGCACATCATAAATAGCCTCGAAATAAGGCGTGGCACGCTCATTATTAAAATGATGGATGTTTAATGCAGTAATCGCACGATCAATGGAATTCGATGGATAATCAGCGACTTCTTCAAAAAAGGCTTCAGTATTTCCAAGGCTTGCCGCCACATCTTTCTGAGCCTGGCCATCATTTCTTTGCAAAGCACGTGGACCAAACTGGGCAACTACCTTACCGCGCGGCCCAACCGCTGCCGACATGACTCTGGTATACCAGCCACCACCGGCACCAATATCCATTACCGTCATTCCCTCATCAACCTGAAGAAGATTCATGACCTGATACGGCCGACGTGAGCCATCTCTGACACGATCAGCTTCAGGACGATCTTCAGATAACAGCTTGTCCATAAAGTCCGGTGCTACATCTGCGTTTACCATGTGTGCACTAAATAACAGGCAAAGCATCAGACCAGACTTAACAATTAACGTTTTCATGTATATACCCCTCGAACTAGAAATAGAAAAAAATAAATACTACAGATACTGACTTTACTTACAGCGGGCGATTGAAACTTTTGAAATTTACCTGCTGAATGCAAATTGGCCATCGAAAGTAAACTACATCCCGTCAGGAATCAAGGAAATCCCCGGGTCTGCCAGCCAATTTCATAATTCCTTCAACAATTAATCCGGTAAATAATGTTTATTATCAACCGGCTTCATGGTCGCATTGGCAACCAGACCAATACACAACAGGGCAGCCATAAGATACATGGTGTTGTTATAGAGACTGGAGGTAGGATCAATAGTGCCAGCTGGCGCTATCTCCATAAGGCTGGCAATGGTCACGGTTTGCGCTGAAACCAGCTGGGAAAGCTGGTCAAGACCTGCACCATAGTGTGCCTGGAAATCGGCGGGGTCAATTTTGCTAACCAGATCGGTAATTGCCCGGGTTACTGCAGATTCCCTGAACGAGGTTATCGCCAGCGGACCTACAACACCCGCCGTGCTCCAGGCAGTAAGCAAACGGCCATGTATTCCGCCAACATATTTTGTACCAAAGACGTCAGCAAGGTAGGCAGGAATAGTGGCAAAGCCACCGCCATACATTGTAAAGATAATCATGGTGGCCGCATAAAACAGTACCAGCCAGACCACTGCCGGATTGGCGCTGACCTGCTGTGCGGCAAATGGCACAGAACAATAAAGTAGAATTCCCAGAGCAAAAAATATCCAATAGGTATTTTTGCGGCCAATATAGTCTGAAAAGCTGGCCCAGATAAATCGACCCAGCATGTTAAAGACTGAAATCATGCTGACGTAAATGGCAGCGAAGGCACCGTCCACAATTCCTGGCAAGGTGGTGCCAAAAATTTCACTCATCATGGTGCTGGCAACTCCCAACACACCAATGCCTGCGGACACATTCATGCAAAGCACAACCCATAGTTTATAAAACTGTGGTGTCTTCATCGCTTCTTCGATATCCACATTATGTGAAGTCATCATTTTGCTGGCACTGTCATCATCCCGGGGCGGCGTCCATCCTTCCGGTTGCCAGTCATCTGCCGGAACCCGATAGGAAAAAGAGGCAATGACCATGACAATAAAATAGAGGATACCCAACACAAGAAAGGTTTCAGCCACGCCCACTGACCCGGTACCCACCACATAAACCCCTTCCGGACCTGGTACCAGCATGCCTGCAAGCTCATTGGCGCCAACTACCACTACTTCCAGTTGCTCACCGGCGCGCTCGACAAAGCGACGCCCGGCTTCAGTGATCAGGTTGACCTGATCAACTGTACCCAGATATTCCGGCGCCTCATAAAAATACTGTATGAAGTATCGTTTCAATGGCGCGCCTATCATTGCACCACCACCAAACCCCATGATGGCCATACCTGTTGCCATCCCCCGACGATCCGGAAACCATTTGATCAGTGTGCTGACTGGAGAAACATAACCAAGCCCTAGGCCACATCCCCCGAGAACACCATAACCAAAATACAACAGCCATAACTGGTGTGTAAAAATTCCGAGCCCGCCAATCAGGTATCCACCACCCCAGAGCACTGCCGCTGCTGTGCCCATCAAGCGCGGACCGACCTTATCGAGCCAGTGTCCGGCTAAGGCCGCGGCAAGACCGAGGAAAACAATCGCTACGGAAAATATCCAGGTAACATCCTGAAGGCTCCAGTCTGATGAAGCAGAATTGACGACACCGTACAGGCGCGTTAATGGCGGGTTATAAATACTCCAGGCATAAACCGAGCCGATACAAAGGTGGATCGCAATGGATGCAGGGGGAACCTTCCAGCGATTAAACCCCGGGGGAGCAATAATTCGCTCTCTGGATAAAAACTCTAGCATGGACTTTCCCCTGCATTTCTGTAACTGCTTGCAGTCACAGAATCTTTAAACGCAATTACAATTTTCATGATACTGGCTATAAACCTATGCCAGCCAATTCATGTAGACAAACATCAGCGCGACCAGTGTCAAAATAATTATAGTACCGATACTCCAGTAACGGATGACCTTATTCGGATGATCTTTTTCCGCCACATCAGGGCCAAACATTGCCTTGTGATTGAGGTAGGAAAAGACCGGTGCCACTACAAAACCCATGGACGTAACCCAGGCAATAAAGGTACCAAAATCATCCAGCAATACAAATAACACGCCCATGACGAGAAAGAGCTCTACTACAATGAAGGAAAGATAGAGCACACTAAACCTGGCGGACTTTTCCTCTTCACTTACCGACAATATTTCAACCAGCGCAGCCGCTGAAGATCGGGGCAGTAAATCCACCAGAGTCAGCAGGGTGGAAAACATAACGGTGATCGCGGACAAGGCAATAACCGGATAAATCCACTCACCAATAGTAGAAGTAAAGAGGCTGATCAGCTGGTCGGCAAAAGCTGCACCACCGGATTCAACTGCCACGCCATTGATGTACATCACCAAAGTGCCCAGCGTAACAAAGCAGATAGCCAGAAAAATTGCCGTTCCGTAACCAACATGAAAATCGAACGTAGCTTCCTTGATAGTGACCGGCCGTTGCAAACGTATGCTTTTAGCCTTTACCCAAAGAGACAGTCCCACAGAACCCGCTGTTCCGGTTGGCATCCAACCGGCAACAGCAATAAGAAATAATATCGTCGGGGTGTCAAAAGTCAGATCGGCGGACAGGCTTGCCCCATTGGTATCAATGCCTACGGTCGCCACTATTGCCGCTATTACCGTTCCGACAGTAAACAGAATAACCAATACCCGGGTTATATCTTCCAGAACAGAATATCTACCAAGTGCAAGGATTGCCATACAGATAAAGACCAGTCCGAGCTCCAGAAAAATGCCGGCTTCAAAACCAAAAACACTACGAATTATGGCTGCGGTGGTCACTGTAACGCCGGATATAGCAAAGGTATATTCAAATATTTGCATAAAGAAGAACAGGACAACTACCCACCTTCCCATGCGCTTATATCCTTCTACCAGAGTATCTCCGGTAGCCGCAGCATAGGTAGCACCAAACAAAAATGTCGGATACTTAACCAGACATACCAGAACTGCATAGCCAACCATGATGAGTCCATAGGTTGCTCCCGCAGTAGGAGAGGACACAAGATGGGAAACGCCCACCGCTAATGCAGCATAAAGCAATCCCGGACCGATTTTTTCCTGAAGCCTGTTAAACATACCTTCCCCACTATTGCATTTCTTTTTATTATATAATTTAGCAACGGACATACTTCTTGATATCCGATAAATTTTAGAACTTACTTTTGTGCTTTCCTTTTTCCTTTTTTAAGTAAGAAAAAATTTATCCCATTCGGGTTCGCAAGAATTTATTTCTACTTTTT
>Ga0255769_10002847_pt1 | contig 18088 bp, 8 predicted proteins | sample 041ome_9_FD_179637 | JGI IMG/M metagenome (GOLD analysis project Ga0255769, IMG submission 179637) | Coastal salt marsh microbial communities from the Groves Creek Marsh, Skidaway Island, Georgia - 041413US metaG (version 2) | ecosystem: Environmental > Aquatic > Marine > Intertidal zone > Salt... | reverse complement strand
CGACGTTACTTTGAATAGCCTGTTTGTTTGTGTGTGCGTTGCGCGAAAGATTCACGCGGTCGAAAAAGAACGAAAGAAAGAGATGAGTCAGACGGACCACACACACACGAGAGAGAGAGAGAGAGAATGAAAAAGAAAGAAAGAATCGTCGCGCGCGACGGACACAGAATTAAGAATCGCCCTAAAAAAAAAGGTAATCGCACGCCGATCATCTATCTTTTTTCGTTGGCCCAATCCAAAATGTTAACACAAAAAGAGAGAAAGAAAGACGCAGAGATAAAGCTGCCATCGCTCTAAAAGCGCACCTGCATGATGATTGGTTTTTTATTTTCTTAAGTGATATATAAACGCGTGCGTGCGTGTATATCTACTATATCGCGAGAGAATAAATGTGACGATCGGAGAACAAGGAGAGAGAAATTAACGAGAGAACTTTTTGCGGGTGAAGCGTGGGAGGGGCCACGTGCGTGAAAAAAGTTCCCCAAAAGACACTTACGGACACACTACGAGCAGTGTCTGATGTGAGAGAATCGAAAAAAAGCAAAAAAAAAGGCACACGGGGCAAAAGAAGAAGACGAGGAAAACTCTGATGAACTCTTCTCTCGACTCTCTCTCGTTTGGCAGCTTTTTTATTCTACGCGTTGGCGCAGCTTTTTTCTGTGCGAGAATTCTTCTTCTTCGACGCTCCTTCCTCCACTCCTGACGATTGGTATTTCTCACACGTTTGAGGGAGCGAGAGACGATATATACGGTGAAGATATAATAAATACGTGATATGACGACGATGATTGCGACGAGATAAAGCGAGAGACGAAGAGGAGAAAAGAAAGATCGCGCGGCGGCAATGTTGCAACAACGCCGAGCGAGCGTCGGCTGCGCCGGGGAGGACTTTGTCGACGACGCGATGGAACGAGGAAGCACGAATAATAACAAGAACGACAACGTTCCCATCGCGAAAATGAAAGTGCACGCCACGACGACGACGACGACGAACGCGTCATCCGTTTCAAGATTGATGCGGAAATTTACGCTCCTCCTCGTGTTTGTTGCCGCCGCGCGTTTGTACGTGATGCTGCACCAAGCGGCGAGCAAAGCAGCGGCGGGGAGTTTGGTTTTGGGAGGAGGAGGAAGCGAGACTTTTGCAGAAGGAGAGGGAGGGGAAGCGCTTCTCGCGGGAGATGGAAAGACATCATCGTCGTCCTCATCGTCAACGACGAAGAGACCTCTCACGCAGAAGCAGAAAGAGCTACAGTGGGCGTACGAGAAACGCAAAGCGGCGAGAGATAATCGAAAGAGAGGCCAAGAGAAGGAGTATGCGAAGGAGAACGAGTCGATGAAAAGTATGAGCCAAGCGCAAAGGGCGAGATTGAAAACGCACGGAGAAGGAAATGGTGACGATGACGACGGCAGAGGAGAAGAAGAAAGAGAGAACGACGAAGACGGCGACGAGGAGGATGACGGAGAGTATGAGGATGGCGAAAATGAAGGTCGCGGTAGTAAGAAAAATGAAAACTGGGCGGAAGATAGCGAGAATCCCGAAGACGCGTTGGTGGAAACGTTCGAGCCGACGCCATCTAAAGGCGGCAGTTTTGACTTTTCGCAAACAAAGTTCGCTTTCGGAGGTCCAAAGTGTGAGAGTTGGAACGTGGAAGATGGCGATGGCCAACAGGTGAAAATTAAACGCGCAGTGTGGATCCAAACGCACGGAAACAACACTGCGGCGCAGCTGAAAGCAGCCGAGTTGAATAAGAAAACTGGTCAGAGAGAAAACGCGGCAGATAAGGTGTATAAATCGTTGAGGTATCACCACGCGCCATCTTTGGCACGATTACCCAATGGTGGATTCGTGGCGATGTGGCACGCCTCGCCGGAGGTGGAAGGCGAGCGGTCGCAACACATTCGCGTGTCGACTTCTGATCACAACGGCAAGTCGTGGTCAAACTCATTCAAATTGAAAGTGCCGAGACGACGGGCACAGTGGAACCCAGTCATACACGTTGATTCGACCGGAAGAGTTTACGTTTTCTACAGCGAATCCGAAGGTGATTGCATAAAGCCAACGAAACCGCCGCAATGGCCTCCTGGTGGGTCGATCAAGATGACCTACACTGAGGATTTGAAAATTACCGAGGACTCCAAATGGTCCATGCCGAAAACAATCTATAGCTTAGACGAGGATAAAACAATACCGAAAATGGTTTCGAATAACTTAGTCGTGTTAAACGATGGAAAAACATGGGCATTGCCGATATGGCGGGAGCACGCCGGGATGGCAACATATGCTTGGCCGACGAGGTTGGCGCATTGTCGCGTGCGAAACAATCGCCACGGTCAAAAATGGACAAACACGGCGGAACATTCGGCGGGATTACTCGTTAGTGAAGATAATGGCGAAACATGGACGGCGAGGGGGTATCTAGAGCCTGCGCCATACCCAGACGACGATTCGAGCGGTGGAGGAGGATGGTCGGTGGGTCAAAAGACGACCGATTTAATGGATGGTAGTTTGTTTCAAAGTGCGGATGAGAAGACGCTTTCGATGTATTTTAAAACAACTGCGGGGGCAATTTACGGCGCTAACTCTGAGGATGAGGGGGAAACGTGGTCTGAACCTTCATCCATCGGAATTGACGCACCGGAATCGAAAACGCTCGTTCAGAGACTCTATTTCGACGGTGATCAGAAAGGACCGCTTTTGATGGCGTACAACGCGCACAAACGATCAACCATTACGAACGCCGTCGGCAAAGAAGTTCGTTTACCAATCAAATGCATTACGAACATGCTATTGGCAATATCTCCAGACGACGGCAAAACATGGGTAAAAATAGGTGCCGTTCGAGGCACGACTACGGCTCCAGGACTCCGATTTCATTCACCAAGCGTTGTTCAGAGTGGATGTAAACTCTTCGTTGCGTACTCGAAGCTCTATGCGCGTGGGTATCAGTTTTCAGAGAACGATAAAGATTTAGGCATTCGCTTAGTTCACATAAACATGTAGTGTTAGACAATAATATTTAGTAGCTAGTATTAGTATACAGCATCACAACGTGGTCTATCATTCTTTTTAAGCGACGACTCTTTTAAACAACAGAATTGAACCGTCCTCTAAACTGCTCACTCTCATCTCTTCGTCTAAGTACGAAACCTTCATCTCCACCGTCGGCAGTGGCGTCCCGCCTCCTATTATATTTTCAAACACCTCTCCGACGGGAACCACGGTGTTATTCAAAAAATTCAACGCCGGAATCACCTCTGTATCGTCCTGTCGAATCGTTGTGCTCTCCATCACGCAATATAACTTATCGTTTGCCTCCTCCCCACCTCCGCCGATGATATTCGCCTTCGAGATGACAGACCCAAAACCACTAAAAATCGGCGCGATTCCAACGAATGGAATTCCTACTGAAGCTTTGACGATGCAATCGCTCGTCAGAGTCATATCAATCGTGTTAATATTTTGAACTACTCGGCCAACACCTCCTCCAAACAACGACGTTTGATGCGCGTGCGCGTCGTAAAATAAATTCGCATTCTCATTCAACGCCTTTCCGAGCTGCCAAAAGAACGGTGACGCTCTGAACGCGTATGTATCCGTGTACACCAACTCCCACTGACCGTTGATTAATTCACTTCGTGCCGGCATCGGTGTTGGATTCAATCGATTCAACTCTGAAATTTTCTTTTGCATGGCCTCTTTCTGCATTGAGTCTGCTTCGACGCCCCGAGAGGTGGTCGCCGCGAGCGCATAAATGTCTGATTTTAATTGCATAATTTGGGCGTCAAATAACGGATGTTGCTGAGTTGTCGCGCTGGTCGCTTTCGCGCCCATCGTCGCTTTGTCCTCCGCGGGGTTCTCTTCGCCGTTGTTGGTTGAAGCGTCGGCTACGTCATCGGACGAGGAAGACGCGCGAACATGACAACGCTTCCATTCGCGTCGCTGTCGCGTCGAACTGGCGCTGAGAGACTGTATCGGTAACGATGCACGGATGGATGACGTCGGCATATTGATTTCTCCGGTTCGTTTCGAAACGCTTGCGTGTGTGTGCGTGTGTGCGCGCGAATTTCTTCTGGAGCGACTAATCCACTCCGATGCAAAAAAAAACCAAAACGAACTCGTGGCTGGAAACAACAGTACTCGCACTGCACCGCGCCAGACTTGAGACGATATTAATCACATCATGTAATATAGCAGTATTAGTATTATATTATTATTATTATTATTATTTAATTTATACACTAAGCTTATCGAAAATTCTCGGGACGCCGTGCGCGCAAACCAACGCCGATGTAATGTCTACGGTAAGCTCGACAAAGTGCAGGGCCGCAGAGCGCATGTGGACGGTGCCAACCGAGGCGGATTTTTCGCCCGGCTTTTGGAACCTCGGTTTGATTGAGTGGATGTAGACTTTCAAGACGTATTCCCAGAAGAGTTGCGCTACGTTGGAGATGGCAACGACGGAAAGTTTGAGGATGGCGTGTCCGAGCGCGGCTTTGAAGAGGACGATGCAAAGAAACGCGAGGGAGTTACCATCCTTGGACGCTTCCGAAAGGAGGAGGATCGGAGAGAGGAGTGTCGTCATCTTCGTCGTCGCTTTGGTTGATGTTGTCCGCGATGAAGAAATAGGCGGCGGACGTCTCCAAACGCACCCCGCGTAGAAGAACAACGCGTAAAATAGCGTTCTCCACATGCGTCGATAACACATCGACGCAGCAGGTAAGATTCCACCCCGGCTATTGAGAGGTACCGGCACGAGCGCAATCAACGCAAACACCAGCGCAACTAGCGAAAAGCCTTGCGCGTTGCGAACAGACGTCGACGACAAACCGTTGTGAGTCCATTCCGTCGTCAGTAACGCGCCGCGGAGAAGAATTGCACCCAAGACGACGCCACCTTGGACATTCGCGGGAGAATCGCCGTTCGCTAATCTACTGACGACGATGAGCAACAAAAACGCGAAAGCGATGGCGTAATCACCGACAACCGAGTACGGATTCTCCATCTCCCATAACCATACTGAACCGTGTTTCCAACGTAACAAGAAGAACGGGATAAACGAAGCATTCATGCCTGCGACGGAAGGCCACGCGTGGACAGATCCAGAGTTGCGCAAAGCGCCCAAGGCGGAAACTTCGCGGTTACTGCGTATCGTGCTCTTTTGCGTCGCCAACGCGCCTTTGCACAAACATCCGAAAGAAGATGTCAAGCAATACCAAAGCATTAAAAATCGCGCGTTTTTACTCTCCTCTGCGCATACCCAAACCAATACAGGCAGCGTCAATTCATAGAACGATCGCGATCCTAAATACGTGCTAACGAAATAGAATAAACGAACCAAGGCGGATTTGTTCTCCGTCGGGTGCATGCCGATGGAACGCAACAACGCTGGCACCAATTGCGACGTGACGTTAATTTGACCGATGATGTAGCGACGGAACAAGTTGTGCGCATGCAATAAGACGACGAGTAGGGGTACCGACAACGACGCCGGTTCTTCTTCGTAGTCTCCGGAGATGAAGAAGTTTTTCCACTCTTTCGTTTCGGCAATTTCTTCGTCAAGTTCAATCTTCCTCCGCACGACTTCCAGCTGTGAGGACGATGGTCTTCGCTGGTGTCCGTTACTGTTGGTATTACTGTCAAAAGAGAGTCTGTAATTTCCGTTATCTCGAAACGATCCTCGCGGAGACTGTCGAAACCGGTTCGGATTACTGTCTCGTTTTGTCGGCGATTTCAGCGCGTGCGAAGGTAAACACTTAAACGCCGCTTCGCCGAGTTTTTCGATAATGAATTCAATGTCGGATTCATCCCACGAGGAAGAAGCAAAACATCGAAGCGACGCTTTCGTCGCGGACGTGTGTATCATGGCGGGTGCAGAAACGACGGGGTTATACTTTGCCGCGACGACGCCTATACTCGTTTTTGATCGCGCGTACTCGGCGATATCTCTGATGATTTTGAACTCGTCCCCAGCCGCACCTTCCGAGACTAGACGAATAGGGACAACCGGTGATCCGAGATCGGCATCGGTAGTTAATCCGGGACAATCCCCTGCGACTAAAGCAGAGCGTAAACTTCGCGCTGCAGATTGCAATTTCTCTACTCTTTCCGGTTCGGCGATGATTCGTTCAATGGCATGCAAAGACGCCGTAGCTAAGTACGGCGGCAACGACGCCGAAAATACGTATCCAGATCCCATCAGTCGCTGATACGCGACGACACCGGTGTCACCAGCAACAAAACCACCGACTGAGGCGCACGCGTTTTCCAAACTCGCGACAATCACATCCACCGCAGTAGCTGGCATGCGATAGTGCTCAGTCAAACCTCTCCCGGTTTCGCCCATCGTCCCGAACGAATACGATTCGTCTAAAATCATTCGCGCGTGGTGAAAATTCTTCAAAGCTACGAGCTCTTTCAAGGGCGCGATTTTCCCCGTCTTTTCAAAGACGGCTTCGGTAATAAGCCATCGCCTTCGGACCGGTTTCGCCAACCTTGCGGACGTGTTCCCGTCTTCGGTTTCAATCTTGGCAAACACTCGCGCGCAATCCTCCGCATCGGCGTGATCATACCATCGAACCTCCAACTTTGCCAGACGTAAACCGGCTAAAATAGCCGGTCCAACAGCACGATCTACGACAGCGACGTCAGATCTGTGCGTCAATGATTGAATAGCGGAAGATGCTGTGCACGCGCCGAACGAGTACAACACTGCTTCGCCGACGTTGAGAAACTCGGCAATTTTATTTTCCAAATCGACGTGAGGTCGAAACGTTCCGTAAAACCCGCGAGGCGAGCATGAGCCTAATCCGTACCGACCGACCGTTTCAGCGCATGCCGAACGCATTGTTTCGTCGTTGGTCAAATTAAGCATATCTCTCGTTGAAATCGTCTTTTTGAACACCGTTCCAGGTCGTACGTCACCCTCCGTCGCGTGGATATCTCCGAGTTCTCGTTTAAGTTCCACGCTCAAGACCGATCCAGACGCTAAGTCGCCAAAAGTCATCTTGTTTACCTTTTCCACGCACTCCTCGCGTCGGCTCAAGGCTAACTTCTTCGCTTTCTCTGACGCAATTTCCGCTTTTCTCTCCAACGCTTGCAAACACCCGCCGTCGCCGAACAGTTTCGATGGCGGATGTAACTTGAACTTCAAGCTCAACGTATCCGCGATTTCGCTGATTGCATCCAAAGCGTTTTGTAAATCTTTCGTCTCGTGCGCCGCGGAGATGCAAAAGCGTACTCTGGGCAACGTCACCGGCGTCGCCGGCGCGCCAACCACCACCACCGCCAAGCCTTTATTAAACGCCAGTCGACTGAAATCGCCAATTTTGTAAGGTTGGTACAACATCACCGGCATAATCGGCGACGGATGGTGACCGAGCACTTCTAATCCTAACTCCTTCAATCCGTTACGAAAGAACAACGAATTCTCTCTCAACTTTTCCAATTTCTTTCTCCCAATATCAGTCCCGTCGTCGCCGGCGATGACTCGCAACGATTCTAAAACTTGCGCGCACACCGCCGCTGGCATTGCCGTAGCGTCGGTATAGCCGATTGAAAACCTTCGGATGGCATTAATTACTTTTTTGTCGCCGGCAACGTACCCTCCAGCTGCGCCAAACGACTTCGTATACGTCCCCATCATGATGCTAATATCCTTTGGATCTACGCCGAGCTCCTCAGTCACCCCTCGACCCGTCTTCCCGATCGCCCCAATCGAGTGCGCCTCGTCCAAGTACACGTGCGCTTTGTACAACTTACACACCTCGACGATTTCTTTCAAATTGCACAGCTCGCCTTCCATGGAATAAATCCCTTCCACGACCACGACAATTTTCCCGAACTTATACGCGCCGTTGGTCGCCTCTTGCAAAACAAGTTCCAAGTGCCCCGCGGAGTTATGTTCGAAAGGAATAATCTTCGCTCCAGATAACCTCGCCCCTTCAACGATTGAATTATGGTTCAACTTATCCGAAATAATCAAATCTCCTTTACTAACTAACGCTGGTAACACGGTACTGTTCGTTGCAAATCCCATACCGACCACCATCGCCGCTTCTTTTCCGACGTACCTCGCCGTGTACTCCTCCACCTCCGTCAACAGCTTAGTCCTACCCAACTCTGCCGCGCACGACCCGCTCGTCACTGGATTTTCCAACGCCACTTTCTTCACTCTCGGAGTGCAAAACGAATTCACGCCTCCAAAACCCAAGTAATTGTAACTCCCCAAGTTCAAACACCTCCTCGACGCCGGCGTGTTGACCAATCGCGCGAAATATCCTCTCCGATTATTCGGTTCCCGAATAGCCACGTCGATAAAATCTTCCGGAGGCGAATAGATCGGCCTGTTGAACGTATCCTCGATGTTCCCGTACAAATTCGCGATGTAAAAGAAATCCTTCGCCTTCCCTTTCGAGAGCGGCAATAAGTCGTTCCTCTCGCCGTTCTCGTCATCCGTTCGCCAATCTTTTATCCCTCTGATTTGGTTGTAACAGTTCTTCATGACGCCTTCGGTGACGTACACGACGTACTGTTGGTACGTTGCCATTCGATGCCCGACGTATCGGTACGTTTTCGCCGATTTTAACGCCGAGGTGGTCGAGTCCGGGGCGTAATCTTCGTACTCCATATTTCTCTCTCTTACTCTCTCTCTGACGTCTCTCCTCTCCGTTTGGTTTTGGTGTGGCCGTTTTTCTCGTTCACACCTCTTCGCTTTCTCTCGCGCGCTTTGATTACCCTTTCACCAAAGTTTGGCGAAACCCGACGAGAGAGATGGAAGGGAAGAACAGAAGCGCCGTTCGAGTTCGTTCGAGAGCGCGAGCGAGAGAGAGAGAGAGACGGAAGAGGAGATGGAGGAGCGGGGAACGCACAAAAAAAAAGTAAGACACGCAGAACCACAAAAAGAAAATTTTTGAAATCCATTTTCGTAAGCATGGAGTAAAACGTATGCACTTAAAAGTAAGGCTTTTAGACCACAATAAGTTTAGGGTATTAGTTGAAAGAGTATACCCTTAAGTACGTTTTGCGTACTCTTCGCCTTTAAATCCACGTCCACGTGTTCCAACCAACTGTCACACGCACGCACGACGTGCTTCATTTTTTTTCTCTCTCTCGTTGTCTCTCCTAAACGCAGCCGCGTTTGTAGGAGACCGTTGATCGAACATGTTTGCCGCATCCATCGCTACCCACGCGACGACGACGACGACGACGACGCGCGGTTGCTCTTGTTCTTCTTCGTTCAAGTCGACGACGGTTCGACGAAACGGAGCTTTCGTCGATTTACAGAAAGACAGAAAGAGGAGAGGAACGCGGATCAGAGCCTCAGCCGGCGAAGAGAAGGAGAAGGTCGTCGACGGCGACGACGACGACGACGCGCCTTCTTCTTCCTCCCCTCACTCGGATGAATATAATCTCGACCGGCCTTTACTCGTCATCGTCGAGTGCGACGGGGTGATGATTGACGTCCAAACCGACGGGCACAGAGTTGCGTTTAACGAAGCGTTTAAGAAAATGTCCATCATGAGCGCGGATTGGACGCCGGCAGAGTACGCGAGTTTGTTGCGTTCGGGTGGAGGTACCGCGGAAGGGATGATTGAGCGCTATTTTCACTTCTACGGATACCCACGCCCGGATTTACGGGACGAGGTTGTCGCGGAGGAGAACGACATGGAGAGCGCGTACGAGGCGTACGTGAGGAGACAACAAGGTCCAAACGCGAAAAAAGATACATTTATGGGGGGACCACAAGGTGGGAAGGCAAATTTGAATCCAGTCGTGCAACCGACGTCTGATGCGTTGAAAATGAGAAGGCGGGAGTTTATAAGGGAAGTCGCGGAGACAAAGGACGAAACGTTTAGCGAAATGTGTCGAGAAGGCCGATTACCGCTTCGTCAAGGCGCCTTAGCGTTTATGGACGAGTGTTTGACGCACTCAAATCCGGACGTGAGAGTTTTGTTAGTCGGTGAAACGGCCTCGTCGCCAGGCGAAGGGGTTTTATCCGCGTGTTTGACGCAAATGGGCGAACTGCGTGCGGCGGGCGTGAGCGTCGCCGGCTCGCCCGAAACGCTCGCCGGTGAGGACAACTACGAAGATGCATTGTATAAACGCGTAGAGAGAGATAAGAAGAAGAAAAAAGGCGAACTAATGGCACCTGAAGTCGGTGGAGACTTGCAAAGACAAAACTTCAACAGCGATGTCGTGATAGATTCGAGCATGTTTTCGACTTCGCGAAGGTCGTCGCTGACCAAAGCCGCCATCCGCACGGCGAGCGAGCAGAGAGGTTTCGACGTTGAATTTGACGTCATATTTGTCGGTGCGAGTAACTCCACGTGCAAAGCCGCCACGGAAGCCGGCGCGCATTCCGTCGTCGTTCGAACGAGCGAACAGAGAGGCGGCGAGTTCAAAGGCGCCGACGGCGTCGTCGACGGTTTCGGCTCCGGCGGCGGTTTGACCATGCGCTCGTTAAAAGCGCGCATGGACTCCAAACGGAGGAAGCTCATGGAAGAATATAAATACTGATTCGATGAGAAGCATGATTTTGTGTAAATATATACACGTTTATGTATGTGTGCATGCCCGAGAGCACATTGTCTTTCCGCGTTTGAAATCGATGCGATTATATTCACCTTTTTTTTTCGCGTTCCCAACGAAAAGCTCTCTCTCTCTCTCTCTCTCTCGCACATCAACAGTCTCGTCTCTTTTTTTTGCCGCGGGGAAAAAAAACGACAAAAAAAGAGCACACGGAGAACAAACACAAAAGATGAGTCAAGAACGCGCGCCGTTGCTGCTCGCCGATGAGAACGCGACGACTAACAGAACGAGCACGTCGTCGTCTTCTTTGAATTTGAAGACCGCGGCGAGGGGCATCGTCGCGGTCGTTTCTGCCGTGGGCTTGACGTTCGCGATTGCCGGTGATTTTGGCGCGTCGTCGTCGTCGTCTTCGCTGTCGCTTTCCCGCGCGCGTTTAGGCGCGTATCCACCGGAAACGTACGCAAGAGACACGTCCAAGTACGATTTGAACTTACAGTCGAAGAAGGAGGGAGAGGAGTTGCCGATTTTCGTGCACATTCCAAAGGCTGGAGGGACGTCCGTGGAGTCCATGGTTGGTCAAGCGGGCGGGAAGATTGGTTCGTGCAACTCGGGCGATACCGCCGGGAAGAGACCTTTTGAGTTATCCGAACCGTGGGTGAGAGGTGGATCGGAAGACATGCACACGCCACCGGCCACGTATTTGGAGAATGGTTTCACCACGGTGAGAAATCCATACACGAGAATGGAGTCTGAATTTTTGTGGGGGGTGGCGAGGTACACGCCGGACAAGTACGATCAGATGGCCGTTGGCTACAGCGAGGAAACTTGTCGAGAGTTTGCGAGCTTTATTAAAGACGTGAGCAGTTTTGCCACGGGACATCCGCTGCTGGCGTGCTATTTAGAAAGTCACTACTCGCCGGATGGGATGCAGGAGTGCAACGTGCAGTACTTTCCAACCGCGTCGATACCTTTAGCGCATTCGCATCACGTGCCGCAATACGTTTTGGCGAGAAAAGTTAAGACTGTTTTCCCTCTGGAAACGTGCGTGCAGAAAGAAAGTGGGACGTGTACCGACGTAAACGTAGAGTCTTCAACGTACGGAAAGACGATGCCGAACTTATTGGCGTATTTGCAACATTACTTTTCGCCGAAGATTACGTATTACGAAGGAAACGGAGTTGGATTGAGAAAGGATTTACAAAAACCAAGCGTGAAGGGGTGCTGGACGGACGGAAGTATCGACGCGGAAACGTTAGGTAAGTTTCAGTTGGGATACTCTCCCGATTTCAGAGCGTATGGGTATGATTTGATGCCGCCACAAATGGATGAGAGCTCTGCTGCGTTGGGGAAAATAAACTACGAACATCCCGCGGTGAAAGCGGTGAGCAAGAGTTTGGAAACCGTTGAAAATCTTTTTGCATCTTCGTCGTCGTCGTCCTCGTCGTCCTCGTCGTCGCCAGAAGAGGCTGCCGCCAAAGAGACGGCGAGTCTGGCATCTGCCAGACGTCGTCACAGTAAACAACATCGATACTTGAACTCTGACGAAGTTTCCGCCAACTTAGGCGGCGAAAGATTGATGGCGAAAGATATAGAGTTCTTCCCCACCTGTCCGATTTAAAGTTTATTAAGTATATTACCATTTAGATTTTTTAATAGCGAAGAGCTGTCGCGCAGATGTACATTTTAATTTATACCGTATGAATATCATCATTGATAATTGAGTGGTGATCGTCACAGTATTATTACACAACCGCCTCAGGCAGTTTTACAAAATCCGAACGCGTTGGAGCGAACAGAAAAAAATCACTACTACTAGCTCTCACCACCGCTACCGCTAAAACTCCCCGAAAATGAACCTAACCTACCAAGAAATGATCCGCTTGACTTTTTCTTCATCGTCCCTCCTCCATCTTTAGAAGAAGGATCGCCTAACAGCGGCGTCGTCATCGTGCTCCCATCGTCCCCTTCTTTGCCTAAAGTCGCCTCCCGCATCCCTTTCTCATTTCTAACTTCCTCCATGTCTCTATTCTTCGCCACGTTGAACAATCCAAATCCAACGATGGCAATCCCGTAACCCACGATTTCCATCCATGTCAACGACTCCCCGTACACCACGACGGCGAACAGAATAATGCAAAAGTTTTTTATTTGGGACATGGCTTTGAACAACGTTGCCCCCGCGTTTTGCACCACTCCTAAACCACTCAATGTCACCAGAAAACCCAATCCGGCACTAATACAAAACAAATACCAATACTCGTGCACGACTTGCATGTGCTCTCGGTTAAACAACGTTTGACCTTCAAAAATGGCCGTAAAGATGGTCAAAAACAACAACGTCGCCGGACAAAAGTAGTACATTCCTTCAATCAAACCCATCTTCCGATTGACCAGCAGCAACTGAATCCCGACCGACCTCAACGCCTCGCTCACTTCCGCAACAAACATGCACAGCAATCCCAACATGGTAAAATGAATCTCCCCGTAACACGCGATCAGCGACCCGCACACTATGACGCACAGCGCGCCTAAAATTTTCGCGTTGTGCCTGTCCAACCCAAAAGCAATCAAAACGCCAAACGTAATGACCGGTGCGAACGCTTTCAACACCTGAATAAACGCCAACGAAAGGTAAAAGTACGCCAAATTAGCCGCCGCGAGTGAAAACGCCGTCGCCAGACCAATCGGTAACACCGACGTCGCCCACTCTCGAAAACTCAAATTGTGCACCAAAGTCGTCCGCTTCGACCACACCATTCCCAACGAAACGAACCATCCGAACCACGAGCCTAAACTCGACACGAATATCGCCGAGTGAAAGTTCGTGTTCATGATCAAGTGCTTGTTAGAGATCACCGTCGTCGCGGAGAAGATTAAATACGCGATCCCATAGCACAGCGCCCAGAAGACTTGACTCTTATCGTACGAGGACGTTTCCATCAGCTTCTTTTGCGTTCCCATGCTTTTTTTATTTTGCGTGTGAAATTGTGGTGTGCTTTGACCTGCGCGTTTCTAGTCGATTGCTCTCTCTCTTTCTCTCTCTCTATCACCGTATCCAGATGCGTTTATCACGTGCGATTGTGTGGCAACTTCTCTTTCTCTTTCTCTTCTCGATGCGAAGAGTCGTCAGCTCGCGCGCGCGGCAGGAACAGATTTTTTTTGTGCTGACGGAGAAGAGCAGACGCGGCTCTTTTTTTTCTTTCTTCCGAGTTAGGGTTGGAAACCCTAAATAACAGTAGTAGTAAAAAAGAAATAGAACACAGACAAACGATAAAGAGAGGAAAGAGTTCACGCGACCACACCCGCGCGGGAGGGATCTGGAATCGAAATCGAATGAGCAATTTCCTGTCCTCATTGATGGCGCGGAGTAGCGCCGGTGGGGGCAGCGGTGTGAGTGCACGGAACGGAGCGCGTCACGACGACGACGATGATTACGAAAGCCGACGACTACAAACGCCGGTGTCTGCGTTCATCCAACAATCGTCGCGTGACCCGCGGAAAGATTTGGAATTCGAGCGCTCGCGAGCGACGTTTAGATCGAGAGAGCTGGAAGTTTTGTTAGCCGGGGGCACAGAGAACGTGAAGCTGAGAAAACTCGTGGCGGAGACGCTCGCGAAGGATAGAGTTTTCGGTAACAAAACGAGCGAGAAGTACTCTTTGAGAAGGGAGGAGTTGTATCGGACGACGCTGGAGAAGTATTTGGAGATTCCGAGAGTCGCGAGGGAGGTTTTGGCGAAGATTAAAAGTGCGAACGGTGGCAGCAGTGGTGATACTCATGATAGCCGAAATAGTGGGAATAGCAGTAACAACAACAAATTGATAGCTATAGCTCGCGTCGTACGCGAGTTCATCGATGAACCGGGCGGGCTGGATTTACACCTGGGTATGTTCATACCTACGATCCAAGGACAAGGAACGGACGAGCAGAAGAAGTATTGGTTACCAAAGTGCGTGAATTTAGAAATTGTTGGGACGTACGCGCAAACAGAGTTGGGACACGGGACGTTTATCAGAGGATTGGAGACGACGTGTACGTACGACGTTCGAAGGAAGGAATTCATCGTGCACTCGCCGACGTTGACGGCGACGAAATGGTGGCCAGGAGGATTGGGGAAAACGGCGACGCACGCTATTGTCATGGCGAGGTTATTTGTTCCTTCATCTTTATCTTCATCTTCTAATTCAGAACCGACATTCTCGGACAAGGGCATTCACGCGTTTGTCGTTCAGATTCGGTCAACAAAGGACCATTTGCCTTTACCGGGCGTCCAATGTGGAGATATCGGCGATAAAATGGGATATAACGCGGTCGATAACGGTTTTTTGCGCTTCGATCACGTGCGGATACCGAAAGACGCCATGCTTATGGGTCATTCGAAAGTTTTAGATGATGGGACGTACGTCCCTCCGCCAGTCAAGAAAGCTGCATACGGGACTATGGTATTTGTTCGATCCGATATTGTCATGAACGCGGCTTTATACATGAAAAAGGCCGTGACGATTGCGTTGCGATATAATCTCGTCAGACGTCAATCCAACGCTGATAGTAAAAACAAGAACGTCGAGACTCAAGTGTTGGATTATCAACATTCGCAACGGACTCTGTTCCCTATTCTCGCCTCTTCGTTTGCGTTTCACTGCACCAGCGACTTCATGCGAAGAATGTATTTTGAGTTTCTGAAACGTTCTCGATCGTCTGAGAAAGACTTCGATGCCTTGCCAGAGTTGCATGCGACGAGTTCGGGTTTAAAAGCCTTTTGCTCGTGGAAAACGAAAGACGCAATTGAGAGTTGTCGATTGACATGCGGCGGACACGGATACCTCGCGAATGCTGGTTTTGGAACCACGTTTGCGAGTTATGCTCCAAATGTTACGTATGAGGGCGACAACAATGTGTTGTGTTTACAAACATCGCGCTATTTGCTTAAAACCATGCGCGCGTTGCAAGCAAAATTAGTCACGGAGGTCAAATTGGTCGGCCAAATGAAATATCTTTCGGAAAGCGGCAACACGTTTACTTCCACCCTCGGACACGAGGTAGGCATTCGCGACGAAGACGCGTTGCTGCGTGCGTATGAGCATCGAGCTTGGCGCCTGTGTTCACAAGCAACTTCCCGCGCCGGGAACCTTTCCGTGGACGATGCCATGCGTTTGGACATGGTGAGCTGGATCAAAGTTGCCAAGTCGCATTGCGCTTTAGTCGTCCTCGCAAACTTTTTCGACGGCATTCACGAAGCCGAAAAGCTCAACGTAAGCAAGGAAACCATAGCAGTTCTGAAACGTCTCGCCACGCTCCACGCGCTCTGCGGCATCGAAGATGAACTCGGCGACTGGGTCGAAGATGGCTACCTTGAAGCCATGCAATGCCAACTTGTTCGAGCGGAAATCGCCCAGCTCCTCCAAGAACTCCGCCCAGACGCAGCAGCCTTAGCGGACTCCTTGGGTTTGCACGATTACTTCTTAAACTCAACCTTAGGCGCTCGCGACGGGAACGTCTACGAAAATCTTTTCGCTGCCGCACAAAAAGCGCCGTTCAACGCTTCGCACAAGCCGCCCGGGTACGACGAGCTGCTCTGGCCTCGATTTAATAAAGGTAGCGCCGGGCGCTCAAAGCTTTAAATTACTACCCAAACACATAGCGAATCTACCAGTTGTCATATCGATGATGATGCTGAAAACGATAGAAGAGAGCACGCTTTTCATTCACAATTAATAGCTTGAAACTTTTAAACTTTTACAGTTTTAGTCTTCGCGTGCCTTTTGTTTGCGAACCACCTACGAGTACGTAATACTTTCTTCACAAAAAACGGAAAAGAGAGAGAAAAAGGAGAAGAAAAAATGGAGGACGACGAGCGACTCTATCTCGTCCTCCTCTTCGTGATCCTTTTCGTGCGAATCTTGAAATCTATTTCAGATGCCGCGAAATCTGTTCCAACGGTGAAATCTGTTCGCGCCTTGCTGCGATCAAACGGCGCGAAGAAGAACAAGAATCGCGACGAGTTTGTCGCCGATGCGCGTTCGATTTTGGAAGACTTAACAACCGAAAAAGACGACGACGATAAAGATGGTGAAGACGACGCGAGAGAAGAAACAAACGCAAATGAGGGAAGAAGTAGCGAGAGAAGTACCAAAATATCGTTGGAATTTATAGAAATGGCAAACTTCGCGCTGCACGCGAAGGCGTTGGAGCAAGAACCAAAGGCAAAACGGTTACTCGTGACTTTCATTTTCGTCTCCTTCGGGGCAATTTTAGCGGCGTGTTGGTGGTTCTTGGCGTCACCGCAAAGAGATCGTATGTTTGCTCTGAGGAACAACACCGATTTGGTTGGGCAAAGTCAGAAGAGAGATGTGCCGGGTGATTTTCTTAGCGAGAGGAATAGGAGTAGTGGTGATTACGGGGAGGACGGCGTGTCCGCGTTGGATGCGATTGCGAAGAGTATCATCGATGAAAAGAGAGAAGGGGATATGGAAGTCGTCGTGCGCGTGCACTTCGTGCAGAAACGAGGCCCCACAGAGACGAACGTGGCGAGAGCTATTCGGGAGAGGTTTCAGAAGTGGGTGATTTTGGAGAGAGGCAGAAAGGCTGAAGAGATTGTGAAAGTGACGTTTCGCGGGTGCATGGACGTTATTGATCGCCATGCATTCGAGGCATCGACGCGTGACGATAACGGAGCAGAGTCAGAAGCATCATCAGTGTTCGAGGTGTGCGATAAAGGTAGAAGTGAATTAGCTAGACGCGCGAGATTTTATGCGAGATCCACGAGGTCGAGAGGAGATGAGCACGACGAACGCGCAAAAAATATAATGTATTCGCACGTGGAAAACGAGATGAAAATGAACTATGCGACATACCCGAATGAAATCTATACGTACATTTTCGACGACGACAGCAAAGTGAATTTCGACGGTGAAGACAAGAGTTTTCAACTCCATATTGGCACCGAACGAAACGCATTTGTAGACGCGAAGTGGACCTCTTCGGAGTGGTCTGGAGGCGGCGTTGTGTTGACAAAAATTCGGGGATTGGTTCAGAAACTATACTCGTCCGCGTGGAAAGTCGCACGAAAAGACGCAAAGTTTGATGGCCACTTTGGCACTTCTGCAATTTCGCTCTCGTTTGCACTCGTCATTCCTGACGACGACGAAGGAAAGGGAACATTTCCGTGGAACTTCAGAAAAGATGTGCGTGAGCCATTCGTGCGCAGTCTCTCGAAACGTCTCGAACAATTTCTGAAAATCGAAGCAGAGTCTCGGTTCGTGTACCACAGCCGCACCGAAGAAAACAAGGCACGAGACGTGCAAAATGCAACGATAAAAGGTCAACTAGCGATAGAAATGTTTACGCGGGCGTTACCTTTGAGGAAAATGGACGTGGACTTGACGCCATCCATGCCAAGTGGTAAATTCGTGGTGTACAGAAAAAAGGACACCGACGATGGTCTTCTTCCAAAAAATTGGTTCGCAAAGCGCGATAATGTCGGCATAACCATTTGGGAGGAGGGCGAAAGTGTTACTGACATTCTCCCATTCGTCTTTGCCAACGTTCGAGCGAGGCTACTC
>Ga0255769_10002846_pt1 | contig 18090 bp, 19 predicted proteins | sample 041ome_9_FD_179637 | JGI IMG/M metagenome (GOLD analysis project Ga0255769, IMG submission 179637) | Coastal salt marsh microbial communities from the Groves Creek Marsh, Skidaway Island, Georgia - 041413US metaG (version 2) | ecosystem: Environmental > Aquatic > Marine > Intertidal zone > Salt... | reverse complement strand
ACCTGGTGATTGCTCACCATCACGAAGTGTGGTATCGAAAATTCTAATATGGTTTCCGTCTGCACTCATTTGCTAATTAATTCTTTTCTTTATCAACTAACTTTCCAGCTTTAATCCATGGCATTAAATCACGTAACTTTTCACCCACCTCTTCTACAGGATGCGCATCGTTTAATTTACGGATTGCTTTGAATGTCGGTTGACCAGCTTTACATTCATTCATCCAATTTGTAACAAATTTACCAGTTTGAATATCATTCAATATCCTTTTCATTTCAGCTTTGGTTTCATCAGTTATCAACCTTGGTCCAGATTGATATTCACCATACTCTGCAGTATTTGAAATAGAATAGTTCATATTTGCAATACCGCCCTCATATATAAGGTCAACAATTAATTTAACTTCGTGCAAACACTCAAAATAAGCCATTTCAGGTGCATACCCTGCTTCAGTTAATGTTTCAAATCCAGCTCTTATTAGTTCAACAAGACCGCCACATAGGACAGCTTGTTCACCAAATAGGTCAGTTTCACATTCTTCTTTGAAAGTAGTTTCAATAATACCAGAACGACCACCCCCAATACCACTTGCATAGGATAATGCAATATCATGTGCATTACCTGATGAGTCTTGATGAACTGCCATTAAACATGGAACCCCACCGCCTTTTTGAAACTCTCCACGAACTGTATGACCAGGGCCTTTAGGCGCAACCATAATGACATCTAATTCTTTTGATGGCTCGATAAGACCAAAATGTATCGTAAGACCGTGAGCGAATGCTATAGCTGTTCCTGGCTTAATATGATCTCGGATATGGTCTTTATATATATCTGGTTGTATTTCATCCGGCGCACACATCATGATCATATCCGCCCAAGCAGCAAGTTCTGATACAGACATTACTCTTAAACCATTATCTTTTGCCTTTTTTGCAGAGGATGAACCCTCTCTTAACCCGATAGCAATTTCAGTTATTCCAGAGTCTTTAAGGTTTAGAGCATGAGCATGCCCTTGACTACCGAATCCAATGATGCCTACCTTTTTACTTTTTATTAGGCCTAAGTCAGCGTCTGTATCGTAATAAACTCTCATATTAATTTCCCTATTTCTTATTATTAAAATTTCTAAATTAAACTCTTATTCTAAAGACTTATTCTAAAGATTTATAATGCATCTTTATTCAAAAGAAAATAAATTAAGTGTTATCCGCTCCTCTTTTAAGCGCTGCAACACCCGTTCGTGAAACTTCTGTTAAACCCACGCTTGACATTAAGTTAATAAAACGATCAATTTCACGGGTTCTGCCTGTTATTTGAAAAATAAAACTATCTAAGCTTGCATCTACTGTTTGTGCATCAAATGCTTCTGCTAGACGCAATGCTTCAAGTCTCTTATTACCTGTTCCCTTTACTTTTATAAGAGCAAGTTCTCTCTCAAGAGCTCCGTACTGTCCATATTGAGCTGTTAAATCACTAACTCTGTGAACAGGAACTAATCTATCAACTTGAACCTTAATTTTTTCTATGACACTTGGTGAGCCTGATGTCACAAGTGTTATCCGGGATAATTGGTTCTTACTTTCTGTTTCTGAAACTGTAAGTGAATCAATATTAAAACCACGTGCTGCGAATAGCCCAATCACCCTCGCAAGCACACCAGGTTCATCATCAACAATAATTGATAGTGTATGCTTTTCTTCATTTTCATTCACTTTGACAATGTCATAAGTTGAGGCAGGATTTTTTTCATTCATAATTCACACTTTCGTTTTAGTTTATACCATTATTTTTCCATCATCATCGATGGCATTTGATACTTGTTCATCTGAAACATCTTCACCAAGTAACATATCATTATGAGCTTTTCCTGATGGAATCATAGGAAAACAATTCTCAAGATTTGCGACCTGACAATCCATAATTACTGGACCCGGTGTCTCTATCATTTTTATGATTGCATCATCAAGATCCTTTGGTTTTTTTGCAAGAATACCTGTAGCACCATAAGCCTCAGCAAGCTTTACGAAATCAGGAAGTGACTCAGAATAACTTTCTGAAATTCTGTTCCCATGAAGAAGCTGTTGCCATTGTCTTACCATACCCATATAGCTGTTGTTTAATATAAAAATTTTAGTATTCAACCTGTATTGAACTGCTGTAGATAGTTCTTGAATATTCATCAAGATTGATGCATCACCCGCAATATCTATAACTAAGGATTCAGGATGCGCAACTTGCACTCCATTTGCCGCAGGAAAGCCATAACCCATTGTTCCAAGTCCTCCAGATGTTAACCATCTATTGGGTTCATCGAATTTATAGAATTGAGCTGCCCACATTTGGTGTTGCCCAACTTCGGTTGTTATGTATGTATCTTTGTCTTTTGTGAGTTCGTAAAGACGTTCAATTGCATATTGTGGCATAATTATATCAGAGTTTGCTTTATATTTAAGACAATTGACGGTCTTCCAGGTATCAATTTGCTCCCACCATTTTTGATATGTCGGAAACTTTTCAACATTACGATCTTTTATAATTTTTAAAGCCTCATTAAGAAATTTGTGGCAATCTGCAAGTATAGCAAGATCTACATCCACATTTTTATTTATTGAAGTCGCATCAATATCAATATGCACTTTCTTGGAATTTGGTGAAAATTGATCTATTTTTCCAGTAATCCTATCGTCAAACCTTGCACCCAAGCAAATCATTAAGTCACAGTCATGCATAGCCATATTCGCTTCGTATGTTCCATGCATTCCTAACATGCCTAGCCAATTTTTTCCTGAGCCGGGATATGCACCCAATCCCATTAGTGTTGAAGTAATTGGTATATTGGTCTTTTCAACGAATTTATTTAATAATTTTGAGGCATTTGGACCTGAATTTATCACACCACCTCCAGTGTAGAGGATTGGTTTTTTTGATCTTTGGATCATTTCAACTACTTTACCAACTGCTTTATGATCCACTGAAGTTGGCGGAGTATAAGTTTTATGAGTGATTTTTGATAAATTTTCATAATCACCTTCAGCAAACTGAATATCTTTTGGAATATCAATCAACACTGGACCTGGTCTACCTGATCTTGCGACGTAAAAGGCTTCATGCATAATCCTTGGTAGATCTCTAATATCTTTAACTAACCAATTATGCTTTGTGCATGCCCTAGTTATACCAACTGTATCGGCTTCCTGAAATGCGTCAGTTCCAATTAGATGTGTTGGCACCTGTCCACTAATACAAACTATTGGAATTGAGTCTAATAAAGCATCTGTTAGTCCAGTCACAGCATTTGTAGCTCCTGGACCTGATGTCACTATAAGAACACCAACTTTTCCTGTTGAACGTGCATAACCTTCTGCGGCATGAGCAGCTCCTTGTTCATGCCTTACAAGAATATGCTTAACTTCTTCTTGCTGAAATATAGCATCATAAATTGGCAGAACAGCTCCACCTGGATAACCAAATACAGTATCAACGCCTTGATCCGCAATTGCTTGAATTACTATTTCTGCACCACTAATATTTTTTCCCATTATACAAAAACCCAGTTAAATTTTTTTCAATATCCAAAAAAAACATTACTTAAAAATAAAAAAGGGGCGTTTGCCCCTATAAAAGTATCACCATCATGAGTCCAAAGTGAACTCAGGTGATACATAAGACGACCAGCAGTTTATTATTTAAGTAAATCATTAATTTTCCAAATTAAACATATATAATATATTACAAAAAAAAAATTAATCAATTTTTTTGTTTCTGCTCAAAGAAAATATTTAGGTTCATCAATCCATTCCCAATCTATCATTTTTCTTCTAGCCCATGTCAGTTGTCTTTTTACATATTTTTTTGTATTTGTAATAATTCTATCATTAAGTATTTCAATAGAAATTTCTCCGTCTAGATAAGCAATGGTATCCTTTACACCAATTGCTTTCATAACGGGGTATGAGTTTGATATTTTTTGACTACTCAATAGCTTTATTTCCTCATAAAGTAGCTTATTATCTATAATTTCTTTGGTTCTATTTATTATGTTGTTATTAATAACATCTCTTGGTGGGCAGAGATAAATCATTTTTGACAAAGATTTATTTATGATTGTTTTGCCAGGTAACGCTTGCCAGTCTTTAATTGATTTACCTGTATCATCAAAAACTTCTAATGCGCGAATAATTCTGGTCGTATCTGTTGAATTAGTTATGGCTGCAGACTTTGGGTCTAACTCTTTAAGTTTATGAAATAATGCCTCCGTACCTTTTTGCTTTTTTATATCCTCCCATTTTGATCTAGTTTTAGCACTAATCTGAGGTATTTCAGAAATTTCGCCAAATAAACCTGAAAAATACAATCCTGTTCCGCCTACAATTACAGGAGTCTTATCAATTTTATTTAAAAAATTTATTAGAGGCTCAATATCGCCAACCCATTCACCAACTGAATATCGTATTTTTGGATCAATATACCCGTATAGAAAATGCGGAATCATGTCCATATCCCTATTTGATGGTCTTGCTGTGATTAATGAAATTGTATTATATATTTGCATAGAGTCAGCATTGATTACAACTCCGCCAATTTTTGCTGCAATATCCATTGCTAATTTTGATTTACCAGATGCTGTTGGACCTGATATAAGAATTGAGTTATAATTTGACATCTACCGTGATCTCTTAATTAATGAAAAAATGAAAAAAGTACTTACCATTGTATCTAATGAAAATAATATAATATCAAATAATAGTTTTGAAGCAATTCAAGACTTGATAAGCACAAAGACAACAAATACATGGTTAAAAAGGGAGTTGGCGTGTGACCTACACTTTGAAGATAAAACAGCAAAAATAGATCCAAACTTATTCATATATCTTGATCAAAACAAGTTTGATTGGGCAATTCAGGAAACTCTGAATAGAAATAAAAAACTTTTCCTAACTGATATGGACTCAACAATCATCAAACAAGAATGTATCAATGAATTGGCTCATTATGCTGGTGTGCGTGAAGAGGTTAGTCTAATTACAGAAAAATCAATGAATGGTGAGATAAGTTTCACAGAAGCATTTGTTGAAAGAGTAGGTCTATTAAAGGGTATGGATGTAAATGTGCTAGATAAAGTTTACTTAAATATTGAGCTCAATGATGGAGCCGAAATACTTCTTAAAAATCTTTGTAAGCGGGATATACATACAGTCCTTGTATCAGGTGGCTTTACATACTTTACTGATAAATTATCAAAGAAACTTGGCTTTAGTGAGAACTATGCGAATAAGCTTGAAATTCTAGACAACATAATCACTGGAAAGATTTTACCCCCAGTCATAGATGGTAAAGCAAAAAGAGACATCTTAGATAAGATCACTCAAAAGTTGAATATTAATAGACATGATGTGGTTTCTGTAGGTGATGGTGCAAACGATGTTGAGATGATTAGTAATTCAGCACTTGGCGTTTCATATTATGGAAAAAATATATTAAAAAGTAGAGCAAACGCACAGATTAACAATACAAATCTATCAAGCATCTTATTTTTTATCGGCCTAAAAGAGGCCGATATTATATATTAGTCGTTCGATACTTTTATTGGAAAAACTCTTATCATATTTTGACCGCGTATGGCTTTAATGAGCATTAGGTCTCTATCAGCTCTACGGTATTTTTCTATGATTCTTACAAATTGATCCACACTATACAAGTCTTGCTCATTTATAATATTTATAAGATCTCCTTCACGAAGCCCCCTTCTAAAAGCATCTGATTGTGTATCAATTTCTGTTACAACTAGTCCCTTTTGCTTATCATTCAAATTATATTTATTTGATAAATCATTTGAAAGTGTACTTAAAGAAAATCCTAGATCTAAGCTTGTTGAGCTGTTTGTATTTGTATCTGAGTCATCTTCGATTGATGCAATTATGTCACCTTCATTAAGCCTATCAATGACAACATACTTTGTTATAGACTTATTATTCCTCCAAACTTCAACTTTTACTTTTTTCCCAATTTTTGTTTCAGCAACAATTCTGGGTAATTCTCTCATTGTGTCAATAGGTTGATTATCAAAATTAAGAATCACATCACCGGATTTAATACCTGCTGGCTTAGCTGGACCACTTTCATCAACTGCAACAACCAAGGCACCCCTCGATTCATCTAATCCTAAGCTTTGTGCGATATCATCTGATACCTCTTGAATTCGAACACCTAACCATCCGCGTCTAGTTTCTCCATATTCAATAAGTTGATCTATGACAGATATTGCTGTCTTAGAAGGAATAGCGAATCCAATACCAACTGAGCCACCTGTAGTTGATATAATTGCAGAGTTTATGCCAACAACTTTACCATCAGCACTGAATAGTGGCCCACCACTATTACCTCTGTTGATTGCTGCATCTGTTTGGATAAAGTTATCATATGGACCTGATCTTATATCTCTGTTTTTGGCTGATACAATACCTGCTGTGACAGTTCCACCTAATCCAAAAGGGTTCCCTATAGCCATAACCCATTCACCTACTTTTATACTATCTGAGTCACCAAATTCTAAAGCTAACAATTCTTGACCTGGCTCTGGATCAATTCTGAGCACTGCTAAATCTGTTTTAGTATCTTTACCTAAGAGCTCAGCTGGTAAAACAATTCCATTTGAAAATATTACATCTATTTCGTCTGCATTTTGTATTACATGAGCATTTGTTAAAATGATTCCTTCACCATCTATTACAAAACCTGAGCCCAAAGAACTGGGCACTTGCTGCTGCTGTGAGTTTTTATTTTTTTCATACCAATCCCTAAAAACATCAGGAATTTCATTAGGATCTAGTCCTTGAAACATTTCATTATTGTTGACAGTCTGCTTTGTTGAAATATTTACAACCGAGTCAGCATACTTACTAGCTATCTCCGAAAAATCTGGGTAGGCTTTAGCACCTACTGGAAAAGTTAATAAAAAAGTGAAAATTATTATATAAAGTAATGATTGCTTATGGGTAAACATTTTATAATTAATCCTTTCAGAGATATTTTATAACTAAAAATATTAAAAGATTTTGTCAAAATTATGTTCTCATACTATCCATATCAATAACACGCCGACAGAGACCATAACCAAACCAAATACTCTGAGATTATTAGTGTCCATTGACATTAACGTTGATAGCATCTTTTTTGTTTGTTCAGGAAAAAATGCATAAATTGAACCTTCAAACAATAAGAAAATTGCAAGTGCAAGAACAAATATTTCCATTATTTATTTGAGCCAAGCGGGTCTTTAAAATAGGTAAAGAAGTCAGTATCAGGTGAAATAACTAATCTTGTATCACCAGATTTAAGACTCTCTTCATAAGCGACCATTGATCTATAAAATTTAAAAAACTCTGGATCCTGTCCATAAGATTCAGCATAGATTTTATTTCTTCCAGCATCACCTTCACCACGAGTAATTTCAGATATTTTATTTGCTTCTGCTATAATTATCTTCGCTTCTTTGTCAGATCTTGATGTGATAATTTTGGCTTGCTCTTGACCTCTAGCCCTTATATCATTTGCCTCTTTTGTTCTTGCTGTTTGCATTCGCATGTAAACGGCTTGACTGTTTGCCTCTGGTAGATCAGCACGTCTGATACGCACATCAACTATTGACATTCCAAGAGCAGCAGCTTCATTATTCACTTGCTCAGTTATCCTTTTCATAAGCTCAGGACGCTTATCTCTTACAATTTCTTCAAATGTGGATTCACCTAATACCCTACGAACAGCAGAATTTAGAATTTGGGAGAGTCTTGCATTTGCTCTAGCTGATGACTGTACAGATTGATAATATTTTAATGCATCTGTTATTTTGTATCTAGAATATGCGTCAACGACCAGTCTTTTCTGATCAGATGCAATTACCTCTTGTGATTCAGAGTCCAAGTCTAAAATTCTCTTATCTATATAAACTGCATCATCTGCAATTGGCAATTTGAAGTGTAAGCCTGGTTCTGTTACGATTCTAATTGCTTCACCAAACCTGAGTATTAATGCTTGTTGTGTTTGATGCACTGTAAATGCAGCACTGAGAAATACAAAAGCAGAAGCGATGACTAAAATTATAAGTCCCGTTATTCCAATTTTCTTAATCATTGATTTGCCCCATTATCTTGTTTCTTTTGCAATTGATCTAAAGGTAAATATGGAACAACATTTGAACTTTCACCACTTTGATCAATGATTATCTTGTCCATTCCACCATAAACTCTCTCGATTGTTTCTAAATACATACGACCTCTTGTAACTTCAGGTGCTTTCTTATATTCTTCATATATTGAATTAAATCTTGAAGCTTGACCTTCCGCATCAGCAATAACTGAATTTCTGTAAGCTTCTGCAGCTTCTATTAATTGAGCAGCCTCTCCTCTTGCGGCTGGAATGATCCTATTTGAATATGCTTCAGCTTCATTTCTCAATCTCTCCTGATCAGCTCGTGCAGCTTGAACATCTCTGAATGCATCAATGACCGCAGCAGGTGGATCTACCTTTTGAAGTTGAACCCGTCTTATCAAGATACCTGCACCATACTCGTCCAGTGTTTTCTGCATCAAGTCTCGAACTGCTGATTCATTTCTTTCTCTTCCTTGTGTGAGGATTTGTTCAAGATCTGCGCCGCCAACTATTTCTCTCATAGCACTTTCTGCAACTGCCTTAACAGTAGACTCTTGATTTTCAATGTTGAATAAGAAATCAGCTGCATCATTAATTACCCATTGAACTGAGAAGTCCACATCAACAATATTTTCATCGCCTGTTAGCATTAGACTTTCCTCAGGAACATCTCTACCAACCGTACCTCTTCCAATCGCAGCCTGACTTGATGTCCTTACTCCAACTTCTACTTGATTTTCTCTTGTAACTTTAGGCTTTATAACTGTTTCAATTGGAAATGGAAGATGGTAGTGAAGACCATCTGGAGTTGAACGAATGTATTCACCAAAACGGAGCACTATACCTTGCTCATCAGGTTGCACTCTATATACACCTGTTGCACCCCAAATTGCTAAAGCAATTAATATGATTAATCCCCAGTTCTTTTTACTTACTTTTCCATTTGGTGATTTTGGCGAAAATCTACCAAAGCTATTTTTTAAATTAGTGATTAATTTATCTAAATCATTATTATCAAAATTACCACCGCTTGGTCCTTTGCCCCATGGACCGTTATTGTTGTTGTTGTCCCATGACATTAGTAGTTTTCCTCTTGAATTATTACAGGTCACCCTATTATAAGATAGTAACTCTGTAAATTAATTTAAAGTCTTTCAACAAAAATAGATCTAAATAAATATTTCTATTTTTTTTCATATAAAACAAAAGAAAATGGAATTATATCATTTTCAGAATTATGTATATCTCTGCTGACCTCTACCCAATCGTCACTTCTCAATTCTTCAAAGAACACATCTCCTGCATATTCAGCATGGATTTCTGTAATATATATTCTGTTTACAAATTCCATCGATTGCTTAAAAATTTGAGCCCCACCGATAATAAATATTTCTTTTTGTTCGGTTGCCTCAGTTTTATAAAAATTTTGTGCTTCCAAAATTGCAGTTTCTAAATTATTTACTACCAAACAGTTCTCAATTGTAAGATCAACATTTGTTGTAATGACTATATTTAATCTTTCAGGTAGCGGCTTCCCAATTGACTCAAATGTCTTTCTTCCCATGATTATAGGTTTGCCAGTAGTTATTGCTTTGAAGTACTTAAGATCATCAGGTATGTGCCAAGGTAATTGACCATTTATACCAATAGCTCTATTTGCGGAGTGTGCAACAATTAGTGAAATTAACATTATACGGCAACTTTTGCTTTAATGTGCGGATGAGACTGATAATCAATTATTTTGATATCTTCATATTGGAAATCAAATAAATTATTTACACTACTATTTAGCTCTATCTTTGGTAAATTCATCGGTTTTCTTTGGAGTTGTAATTTAACTTGCTCAACATGGTTTGTATATATATGTGCGTCACCGAAAGTATGAACAAAATCACCAACATTTAAATTGGATACATGCGCAATCATGTGTGTTAAAAGTGCATAAGATGCAATATTAAATGGCACCCCCAGAAATACATCTGCTGACCTCTGGTATAAGTGGCAACTCAGCTTATTATTTGATACATAAAACTGAAATAAACAATGACAAGGAGGAAGTGCCATATTTTCTACATCGCTAACATTCCATGCAGATATAATATGACGCCTTGAGTCTGGATTTTCTCTAATATTTATTAATAAATTTGAAATTTGATCAATAGTTTCATTGTTAGGTGCAGACCATGAACGCCATTGCTTGCCATACACAGGACCTAAATCTCCATTATTATCTGCCCATTCATTCCATATCGATACGCCATTATCATTTAAGTATCTGATATTCGTATCGCCAGATAAAAACCATAGTAATTCATAGACTATTGACCTAATATGCAGCTTTTTCGTTGTTACCAATGGGAACCCTCTTGATAAATCAAAACGCATCTGGTAACCAAATATTGATAAGGTACCGGTACCTGTTCTATCGTTTTTACTCTCACCGTTTTGTAAAATATGGTCCAAAAGTTCTAAATATTCTAGCATTCGTAAATTATGACTGATTCATTGAGCTATATGAAGTGAGAAATAATTTTATTATAGACTTTCTTTAGATGTTAATTAGCATTATTATAATAGAGCTTTCGAGCTATGGTAATAAATTGGCGTCAAAATAAACTTATCGGACCCGGGGGCGGTACCCGGCGCCTCCACCATAAATACATTAAAGGTAATAGGATGCAAAAAATAAAGGATATTATTAAAATCACTATTGGATTAGAAGTAATTGTTATTTTGGCGTTCTTATGTGTTCTTATGCTCCAAGAAATGGAACTAAAAGATATTTCCATAGAAGCTTGGTAAGAAAAATTAGAGCAAATCAAATAGTGTATTTATGATGGGGGCGAAATAGGATCGACGAGAGCGTAAAAGGCTACCTTTTACTCGGTATAGTACCACCGTTATCGGGCTAAACTTATAGTTGCAAATGACAACTATGCTCCGGTCGCAGTAGCTGCATAGTCAGCTTGAGCACCGAAACTTAAGCCCTTGTCTCTAGCAAGCCAAGGCGGGGTGTGGGGGCACCTGGCAACAGAACGCCCCTTTTTTACCTCCACCCAATAATTACATCAAAGTTATTTTTTCTTATGGTCAATGAGCAGAATTTATCAATTTTTTCACTGATTAAGAAAAATATGTGATTTAAATTTAAGAAATTTTGTTTAATAATTAAAACAATTTCGATGGTGTAGCACATGAATTCTGATTTGATCGGTTATAATAAACTAATGAGTAAAGCAATGATTAATGTTATCATTGACGTTTTATCATTTATCAAAGACAGTAATCATATCCCAGGGGAACATCATCTTTACATAACATTCAGTACGAAAAAAGAAGATGTAATTATCCCTGCAAAATTAAAAGAAAAATTCCCAGATAAAATGACTATAGTGCTTCAACATCAATTCCAAGATCTCGAAATAAAAGAAAATCATTTTTCAGTAACACTTCATTTTGACAATACACCTGAGAAAATTACTATTCCATATGGAGCCATTACAAGCTTTTTTGATCCAGCAGTTAATTTTGGAATTGATTTTCTTGCACAAAATGAAGTAACTACAGGCACAAAAAACAAAAATGATGAGAACAAAACAAATATAGGCAACAGAGAAACATCTATGCAAAAAAAAAGAATAACACCTGAGAACAAAAGATCCGCAGAAATCGTTTCTTTGAGTGAATTTAAAAAATGAATGAAATTATGAGGCAAAAATGAAAAAAAGAATTGAAACCGATACCTTTGGTGAAATAGAAGTTGATAACGATAGGTATTGGGGAGCGCAGTCACAAAGATCCATCCAAAACTTTAAAATTGGCTGGGAAAAGCAACCAAGCTCAATAATAAAAGCTTTGGGTGTAGTAAAAGCTGCAGCTGCAAAAGTGAATATGGATTATGGAAAACTGGACAAAACTATTGGACGAAATATCATAAAAGCAGCACAGGAAGTCATTGATGGCAAACTGAATGATCACTTTCCACTCGTTGTTTGGCAAACGGGATCAGGTACTCAATCTAACATGAATGCAAATGAGGTGATATCCAACAGAGCAATAGAAATAATGGGAGGTAAAATTGGATCAAAATCCCCTGTGCACCCAAATGACCATTGCAATATGTCTCAGTCATCGAATGATACATACCCAACAGCAATGCATATTGCATGTGCTACAGAGATAATTGATCAACTCATACCCAATCTAAGATCATTCGTGAAAAAATTAGATGAAAAATCAAAAAAATGGAATGATATCATTAAAATTGGTCGAACACACACACAAGACGCAACACCATTAACTTTGGGTCAAGAGTTCTCAGGCTATGCAAAACAAATTGAATTTGGAATAGAGAGAATTGAAAATACATTGCCAAGGTTAATGGAACTTGCGCAGGGTGGTACGGCTGTTGGCACAGGTTTAAATGCACCAAAAGATTTTGGTGAAAAGATAGCAAGAGAAATATCTAAGTTAACAAATAAGAATTTTACAACTGCTCCAAATAAATTCGAAGCATTATCGGCGCATGATGCGATGATTATGTCTCATGGTGCTATTAATACTGTGGCTGCATCGCTATTCAAAATCGCCAACGATATAAGATTTCTTGGGAGTGGTCCACGTGCTGGCCTAGGTGAATTGTCATTGCCAGAAAATGAACCAGGCTCATCCATCATGCCTGGAAAAGTAAACCCAACACAATGTGAATCATTAACACAAGTTTGTATCCACATTTTTGGAAATAATACTGGAATTTCCATGGCTGGCAGTCAAGGACATTTCCAATTAAACGTATATAATCCCATGATGGCTTACAATTTTCTTCAATCAGTAAAATTAATGTCTGACGCAGTTAAATCATTTGAAATAAATTGTTTAGATGGTCTTGAGCCACGGGAAGACAATATAAAAGCAAATGTTGATAGATCTCTTATGCTAGTTACCGCTTTAGCTCCTAATATTGGCTACGATAAAGCCGCGGAACTTGCAAAAAAAGCACACAAAAATAATACTACTCTTAAAGAAGAAGCAATAAAATCTGGATATATAGATGAAGAAAGCTTTGATAAATTGGTTGATCCTAAAAAAATGATTTGAATCAATGAAAAAGCGGTCAATAAGTATAGCAGGGCATCGGACAAGTATTGCTCTAGAGGATGAATTCTGGATTTTGGTTCAAAAAATATCCGTTGAAATGAATTTATCTATCCCCAAATTGCTTGAGTTAATTGAAAACCAAAAGAAAAGTGATAATTTAGCATCTGCAATTAGATTATATGTGTTAGATTATTCCACAAAAAACAGAAATTAGTTGGTTAATTCAATTTATATAACTCAAATTACATAACAATAGTATAGGTATAATTTATTATGAACACTGATTATCTATCCTATCTCAATGAACAACAGAAAGCTGCTGTCCTCCATACTGAAGGCCCTCTATTAATACTCGCGGGAGCCGGCACAGGTAAAACAAGCGTCTTAACTTCAAGACTTGCACACATTATTAACAAAAAACTAGCGTTTCCAAATAATATTTTAGCAGTTACTTTTACAAACAAAGCTGCAAAAGAGATGCAACTCAGAATTGGAAATATCATTGGTAAAGCGGTTGAAGGTATGAATTGGCTTGGTACATTTCATTCTATTGGAACAAAGTTACTAAGAATGCATGCAGAACTGGTTGATTTAAAAAGTGACTTTACAATTTTAGATACCGATGACCAACTAAAAGTTATAAAAGAAGTTATTAAACTTCTAGACATTGATGAAAAGCAATTTCCTCCGAGGTTATTTCTTTCATTTATTGATCAATGCAAGAATAAGGGACTTACACCAGAAAGGGTTAAAACTGAAATAGACCTAGATTTTATCCATGAAAAAAGCATAGAAGTATATAAAAATTACCAACAAAGGTTAAAGACACTAAATTCCGCTGATTTCGGAGATTTATTGATGTTACCTTTACAAATTTTAATAAAAAATGAAGAAATACTTGATAAGTTTCAATCAACTTTTAAGTATATCCTAGTCGATGAGTATCAGGATACAAATACAGTTCAGTATCAACTACTCAGAATTTTATCCCAGAAAAATAGAAATATTGCATGTGTCGGTGATGATGACCAATCTATATATGGTTGGAGAGGAGCTGATGTAAATAATATATTAAACTTTGAAAAAGATTTTTATGGATCAAAAATAATCCGGCTTGAAAAAAACTATAGATCCACTGTGAATATACTAGGTGCTGCAAGGAGTTTAATTGCAAATAATATTGATAGACTGGGGAAAGAATTATCTTCCAGCTCAGATGATATAGGTGAAAAAGTCAAACTTGTATCTGTATGGAGTGCAGAGGATGAAGCAATATTTATATCAGATGAAATTGATAGAAAATTAATATCAAAAATTGATCTAGATCAGATATCAATCCTTGTAAGAGCAAGTTTTCAAATGAGAGAAATTGAAGATAGATTAATACTAAATAGTATACCATATAGAGTAATTGGTGGTCCAAAATTCTATGAAAGACAAGAAATAAGAGATGTAATTGCTTATTTGCAATTATTATTAAACCAAAATCATGATCTTAAATTTGAGCGTATACTAAATGTCCCAAAAAGAGGCTTGGGTGAAACAACCATCAGAATGCTTAATGACGCATCAAAGATATATAACTTATCACTTTTTGATGTTTCAAAAAAGCTCATACAAACTGACGAGTTAAAACCTCAACAGAGGACTCAACTTAGTGGCTTTATAGCGATGATTGAAAATTGGAAACAAAAATTAAATGAGTTAGACCACGTTACTCTCACTGAACTAATTTTAGAAGACTCAGGTTACATAGAAATGTGGGAGAAAGATAAAACGCCAACGAGCCTAACGAGAATAGAAAATATTAAGGAACTTGTTGGACAAATTGCCGAATTTAATTCATTGCATGAATTCATTGAGCACATCTCATTGGTACTTGAAGTTGAAAATGATCAGAGTTCTAGCAAAGTTAGCTTGATGACTCTACACTCTGCAAAAGGACTTGAATTTGATTGTGTTTTTATGCCTGGTCTTGAAGAAGGTATTTTTCCAAATCAAAGATCATTAGATGAAAAAGGTAATAGTGGACTTGAAGAAGAGCGAAGGCTTGCTCACGTAGGAATGACACGAGCAAAAAAATATCTATACATAATTCATTCGCAAAACCGAAGGGTTTATGGTAATTGGATGCAATCAATTCCTTCTCGTTTCATTTCTGAAATTTCGAGAGAATTTATTGATGATGCCTCAACCTTAAGTGGAACTACAATAAATACCTATGGTAATGGTATTCAGAACACATCAGCATTTGATTATCAAAAGAAGAAATTGTCGGCTATTGATAGATTAAAGGCTGCAGGACATTTCAATAATAACATAGAAGCTATCGAAGAGATTTCAGATTATAATAATGTAAGCGTATTACAAAATCAGCGTGTTTTTCATACTAAATTCGGATATGGAATTGTAATTGATAATGAAAATGATCGGGTTGAGGTTGATTTCGATAAAGCTGGTAAGAAAATTGTTCTATCTTCGTATTTAGAAGTTGTAAAAAATGACTAAATATGTTGAAGCAATTATCAAGTCTGATCTTTCAATAGATGAATTAGATGATGATTATTTATTTGAAAAAGGTATCATATCAATTTCACAAGCAAATACAGGGAAAGATCAATGCATTAGTTTTCATTTTGATAAAAAAAATGAAACTAATATTATAAAAATAATTCAGAGTGTATTTGGAAAATTTGTAAACTTTAATATAAAAAACATTCCAAAAAAAAATTGGGTACTTGAGACACAAAAGAATCTAAAACCTATTATAAGTAAAGATATCATTATACATAATGACAATTATTCAAGGTCAAAATATTCAAATATAGATCTATGTATTAATGCAAGCATGGCATTCGGAACAGGTCATCATGGAACAACATATGGATGTATTGAAGCCTTATCAGACTTAAGGAAAAATAGAAAGATTAATAACTTTCTCGATATTGGCACTGGAAGCGGAATATTATCAATTATTTCAAGTAAATTGTGGTATTGCAGCGGGATTGCAATTGATAATGATCCCGTCGCAATTGAAATTACAAAAATTAACTTCAAAAAAAATAATGTTAATCCATCAGTAACATACAAAGTATTAGATATTATTAGAGATTGTAAAAAATTACAAAGTAATGGTTATGACCTTATAATTGTTAATATCTTGGCTAATGTAATTAACAAAATACGATTTGATTTAAAAAAATTATTAGATAAGAACGGTATCTTAATATTATCGGGCATAACTTATTCGCAAAAAAGATCAATACTTATGTATTTTTTGAGTATCGGTTTTATGAAAATAAAAGAAATTCAGTATGCAGAGTGGGTTACTCTTACATTGGTATTGCAAGAGTAACAGATATAGAAAGTAATTAGGTTGTCAAAATAAATATCGAGGCCCTATATATATAGTTAATTTCTATTTAGATGATCATGCATAATTATCCAAATAAATCATATAATTACTTAGAAGTTACATTATTAAGTTTAACTACAATATCTTGCAGAGATAAACCCTTATAGTCTTCTGTATTTACTAATTTCTCTGCAACATAATAATTTGCTTGGTATTGCCTTGCCAAAACCCAACTTTTAAAGAACCCCTTTAAAACTTTATTAATTGTTGTGAATATGGTTTCAACGGCGCTAACTGAATTGTTAAGTATATATTCCATAGTTTTATTATCTTCCTTGTTGATTGTATTATTTATGCTATTGGGTGTTATTTTAACTTTGAATAAGATGCTCTACCGATGGAGACGAGAACATCACCTACAGGTAGACCTTCTGCCTTAGCGAACTCACGTGCGGCTTTTAAATAAGCTTGCTTTTTCTTATTAGAATTAAAGTTGATACCAAAAAAACCACTTGCAAGGTTTATTGAATAATTTGTAAACTGCATTTTTTTCCTTTCTATATTTTCTATTTAGTTTAGTTTTGTAATCAGTTACATCCATATATATAGTTAGTTAAGAGCATATGAGTAGTACAAAAAATTTATAATAGATATGCATTTTTTGCATACATATATATAAAATGATTGCATTAAAAATATATGAAATAATATTGAAAAAATCATGACAATTCCAACTAGAATAGAAAGATTAAGAGATCGAATGAAAGCGGAAAATATCCAGATGTATATTATCCCAATGAAAAATACCTATCTTAACAGCGATCTAGAAGAACCCGATATGAGGATAAAATATGTATCTGGATTTGATGGTTCAGCTGGATTGATTTTCATAACACAAAATAAAATATCATTATTTGTAGACGGCAGATACACTCTACAGGCAAAGCTGCAAGTGGATAGCAATATATACGAGATTAATGAACTTAATTTCCAAAAAAGTATAGAATGGATTAAAATAAATTTAGAAAAAAATAGTAGAATTGGCTTCGATCCAAAATTACACTCAATCGATGAGATAGAAAATTATACAAATAAATTAGAAAATAATTTAATAAGTTTCGTATCAATTGACCAAAATCTAGTTGATTTGATAAGAACAGATCTTACTTCAATTAAATCAAAAGATTATGTCTTATCTATAATAGATAAGAAAAATAGTGGATTATCAATTTTAGAAAAACTGAGTTACTTGAGAATTAAATATCTTAAAAAAGATAACGAGCTTATATTCACACAAGATAATGATATTGTTTCATGGATTTCGAACCTGAGAGCACTTAGTAAAGAATATACACCATCAATTTTGGGCTCATGCATTCTTACAAAGAATAATTGTTATTTATTGATCTCTAACAATCAAATTCTTCCTTATAAAAGTAATCCGCAATACTCTGAGATAGACTTTTTAGATGAGGTTCAGTTCGATT
>Ga0255769_10002829_pt1 | contig 18171 bp, 16 predicted proteins | sample 041ome_9_FD_179637 | JGI IMG/M metagenome (GOLD analysis project Ga0255769, IMG submission 179637) | Coastal salt marsh microbial communities from the Groves Creek Marsh, Skidaway Island, Georgia - 041413US metaG (version 2) | ecosystem: Environmental > Aquatic > Marine > Intertidal zone > Salt... | reverse complement strand
GAATTCTTGGGTCAAAAAATCAAAACGCCGCCCTATGGGGGCAGTGTCGCTCAGCAATTCACGTGCAGCGATAATATGGGTCGCAAGACGGTCAAGTTCTTCTTTCACGTCTTGTTTAATAAGGATCATACAAATTTCTTGGGCGACGCGTTCGCGATCGATGTCTACATTCGCGTCCGTCAATCGCGCAAGGCTCTCACGGAACACCCCATCAATGCTTGCTTGGCGGTCGGGTAAAACGGCAATCGCTTGTTGAACCAGGCTTTCAATTTCGTTGATCGCATCAGACAGAACGCCGTGCAAGTGTCGGCCCTCGTCGCGGCGGCTGGTGATGAATTGATCCAGAGCATCGTCAAGCAGCGTCTCAATCATCTGTTTTACATCGGCCTGATCCAGAACCTGTGGTTCGGCGGCATCCAAAACCCCCTTGATCCCAAGGATATCTGTCGCATTTGACGGCGCCAAGCTGATGTTGCGCTCCATGGCTTGGGTTTCGATTTCTGCCATTGCGCTGAGTACATCGTGCAACATGGCTGCGTTCACTTGAACTGACGCACTTTGGGCCTGACGCGATTGCAGGCGAATATTTACCGTGACAGAACCACGTGTGACGTGCTGGGAGACCTTGGTTCGCACCAACGATTCCAATCCATCAATACCGTCTGGGACGCGGATTTTTAGATCGAGACCACGGTTGTTGACCCCACGGATATCCGCGCTGATCACCCCGATTTCGGTGTCACGTGTCGCGGCGGCAAAGCCTGTCATTGATTTAATCACGGCAACGGTTCCTTTTCTTTGCGCAGGTTTTACGACATCCCCCGCAACGTCACAAGTCCCGAGGCCGTTAACCAAAAATTAAAATTTTTGCCGCAGAAGGTTAAAAAACTATGTATTTAGAGAATGTTAATGTTTCATATAAATCACTAAATGGCCCATCTATGAAAAATGTTGTTTCATTTCAAACGTTCCACATGGCGCGACACTATCCTGAAATCTGTGCCTTGATTGAATATTGGACGTCGTTGTTGCAAGCAGGGTCCGTGCCCCGCCGATCAGACGTCGATCCCCGCGCGCTTGGTACGTGTCTGCCCTATATTTTCTTGCTGGATCGTGTGGCTGACGCCGATGCACGGATCCGAATTTGCGGGACCTAGCTGACCACACTATTTGGCGAAGATGCCAAGGGGCGCCCATTGTCGGATCTGTTCACGCATCACGCCCATGCAGAATTGTCCACGACATTGGGGCGGCTATGGGCGCACTCAATTCCAAGCGTATTTGAAATCACATTAGATACACACGTCTATAGCGAACATGTGATATCTGGCAAAGTGGCCATTCTGCGCCTGCGCGATGCATTTGGTGGGGTGACCAAAGCCATCGGCATTCTGCAAACAGGCGGTCGCATTAAGTATCCACCGTATACATTTGATATTAATACCTTTAAATAAAATATGAATGTTGAAAACCTGTACCCCGGCACAAACCCGATGTTGAACGAAGGCGCCGGACATGTTCAGATTTTATCCTAGCTTCACGCCAATCCCATCGAATTACGCATGACGCGCAGAACGTCGTCCTTGGGCACATCGCCGGTCACAAAGGCCTGACCAATCCCGCGCGCCAAGATGAACCGCAATTGCCCGTCGATCACCTTTTTATCTTGGGCCATTTTATCGACCAAGCTTTCGACAGTGCCCACATCACCACCAATATCGCTGATGTCGGTCATCATGCCCATATCGCGCAAATGGGCCCGAACGCGGCTTGGGTCTTCTTGCGAACACAATCCTAGACGCGAGGACAATTCGAACGCCAAAGCACAACCAATGGCCACCCCTTCACCATGCAGCAGGCGATCACTGTAACCGGTCGCAGACTCAAGCGCATGGCAGAACGTATGCCCCAAATTCAAAAGCGCACGATCCCCTTGTTCGGTTTCATCCCGCGCCACGATATCGGCCTTCATCTGGCACGAAATACGAACGGCTTCGATGCGCGCAGCAATGTCGCCCTTGGCCAATTTGGGACCAAATTCTTCGAGCCAATCAAAAAACGGTGCATTGCCCAAAAGGCCGTATTTCACAACCTCGCCATAACCCGCCAAAAAATCGCGCGGCGTTAACGTAGACAGAGCATCGATATCGGCCAAAACCAAACTGGGTTGATGGAATGCGCCAATCAGGTTTTTGCCTTGCGCCGCATTGATGCCTGTCTTGCCCCCAACGGAACTGTCAACTTGGGCCAACAGCGATGTGGGCATTTGCACAAACCGCACACCACGGCGCAAAACGGCGGCGGCAAAGCCCACCAAGTCACCGATAACCCCGCCGCCAAGGGCGATCACGATGTCACGGCGTTCTATTTTCTGGTCCAACAACCATTCCACAGTTTGGGTAAACGGCCCCCATGATTTCGTCGCCTCACCCGCAGGTAAGATCAAACTGTCATGCGCAATGCCAGCCGCGGACAAGGCGGTTTGCAAGGTTGGCAAATGTAGCTTTGCCACATTTTCATCGGTGACAATCGCAACACGTTTGCGTTTCAAAAGCGGCAACAGATGGGTCGCCGCAGAACCAATCAATCCTTGACCAATCAAGATATCATAGGATCGATCGCCAAGATCGACATGAACAGTTTCAATCATCGGTATTCTCAATCACATCTGGGCGTTGGGACAACGCATCAACAACACGTTGCGCCATGTCTTCAATCGAAACATCATATTCAGAAACAACTGTCACGTCGGCCAATCGATAAATTGGGACGCGGGCTGTGTAGATAGATTTAAGCGTTTCATACGGATTTTCGGTTCGCAACAAGGGCCGCGTGTCTTTGTTTTTTACCCGCGCCCACAACACATCGATTTCGGCATCAAGCCAAACAGACACGCCTTTGGCAGACATGGCTTCACGGTTGCGTGGGGCCAAAAACGCCCCCCCGCCTGTGGACAAAACACAAGGCGCAGAGTCCAACAAACGATTGATGACTTGGGATTCTTTTTCGCGAAAAAACGGTTCCCCATCGCGTTCAAAAATTTCGGGGATCGTCATATTGGCCGCTTTTTCGATTTCTGCGTCAGAATCCAAGAAATCAACGCCCAACTGCGCAGCGACAGCTTTGCCCACCGCGGTTTTCCCCGCCCCCATCATGCCGACCAAGGCAACAGTTTTCATCAATCGTTGTGTCATTGCGTTCTTTATTGGCGATCTGACGCCAAATTTCAATTCATTGCATGAATGACGTGATCTTATCGAAAAGACCATATATAAAGTGAATAGAATTAAAATAATACGAGGTTTGAAATGGGCAGAATCATAAAATGGCTCTTTATCCTTGCGCTGGTGGGATTTGTGGCCTTGGCGGGATACACGTTTATTGGCCCGTTTTTTGGGGTGGACTTTGCGCCAATTCAAACCAAGACAACGGTGTCGATTGAGCTGAATGAGAAATAAACTATTTGCATGGATGATCTGCGGCCCAGGTGTCGCATTTGCGGAACAGGCTCCGTTGTCTGCAATCGACTGGTTGGCGTCCCCGCCTGTTGCACAGACCTCACCATTGGCCAATACACCCCCAACCGCAGAACCACGGCCAACCGGCGCGCAGGTGCCAGAAATTTCTGTCACGTCACTGGAAATGGTAAACGCAGATTCGGCTGGGCTCTTGCCACCGTCGTCAACAGGATTACCGGTGAGTATTTGGCGCAATTCCCAGACCGCTGATATTATCGAATTGCTCAATAACCTGCCAAAAACCAGCAACTCTGCCATTCAATCGGTGATCTATAGCCTACTTTTGGCCGAGGCGGACGCCCCACAGTCAACCCCATCTGCGGGCGTATTCTTGGCCGCACGCATTGAGACGCTTGTGAAACTTGGGGCGGTCTATCCTGCGATGGCATTGCTGGAACGGGCCTCGCCCCTGCCCGCGTCTTTGGTGCCTGTGGTCTTTGACGTGTCACTCTACGATTCGTCATTGGCGCCAAGCTGTGATCAGGTCCTGGGGCTTGGTGCGTCCTATCCCGATGATGCAACACGGATTTATTGTTTGGCGCGCAAAGGTGATTGGCTTACTGCGTCCTTGATCCTGCAAACAGCCCAAGCGCTCGACAGTTTGACCCCGCATCAAGCCGCGTTGCTGCATGAATTTTTACAAACCGATGTGCAGGATGGATTGATCACATCAATGCCGCCCCCTGCGCAGGTCACGCCGCTTGAATTCCGCCTGTATGAGGCCATCGGCGCACCGCTTTCCACCAATATGTTGCCCCGTGCCTTTGCAAATTCTGACCTGAATGGTGATAACGGATGGAAAAGCCAACTGACTGCGGCTGAGCGATTGGCCGAGACAGGCGCGATCGGGGATAATCAGCTTTTAGGGCTTTACACCCAAAACGTGCCCTCGGCATCTGGTGGTATCTGGGATCGGGTTGAGGTGTTTCAAAAATTGGACCGTGCCTTGGATGCAGGTGTTGCGGAAGAAATAGCATCGGCATTGGATCGCGCGTGGGACGCGTTTGATGGCACACCACTGCGTGAAACATTTGCAAATATCTTTGCCGATCGTTTGTTAGGCGCGCCGCTCACTGGTGCCGATCGTATCCTTGCCGCGCGGATCTCGGTTTTGTCGCCACAATATGAACGCGCGGCGCAAAATTTGGGCGGACAAGATCAGTTTTTGCAAGCCATTGCCCAAGGGGATTTGGACAATTTGACGCCAACGGGGGCCATTGATCGAGCGATCCAGGATGCGTTCATCGCGCCACGCATTCCGATGTCCATTGATCGATTGGTTAATCAAGGGAAATTGGGCGAAGTCATCCTGAACGCGCTTATCCAATTTGATCAAGGTGCCCAAGGCGACCCACAAGACCTGTTGGAATCATTATCAACGCTGCGCTTGATCGGGTTGGAAAACACCGCCCGTCGCGCCGCGATTTCGGTCTATCTGGGGCAAGATCGGTGATGTCAGACACCTATAAAATCCAAGCATTCCTCACCGCAAAATCCGCAGAAGTAGGCGCATCAAAAAACACAACCGACGCTTATGCCCGTGATTTGATGGATTTTAACGGCTTTTTGGGTCACGCTGGATTTGATTTCATGTCCGCGCAGATGATGCAAATTGAACGATACATTGTTGCGCTTGATGCCCAAGGCTTGTCCCAAGCCACGCGCGCGCGGCGTTTGTCGGCGATCAAACAATTCTATCGGTTTTGTGTCGAAGAAGGATGGCGCGGCGACAATCCTGCAATCCAAATATCTGGCCCATCAAAAAAGAAATCGCTTCCGAAAACACTGAGCGTTTCGGATGTTGAAACCTTGCTGTCAATGGCGGTGTGCTCTGCCAAAAACCACGAAGACGCATTGCGGCAAAATTGTCTGATGCAAATTCTATATGCCACCGGCATGCGTGTGAGCGAATTGATGAGCCTGCCGATTTCGGTTGCCCGTGGACATCCGCAATTTCTGTTGATCCAAGGAAAAGGTGGTAAAGAACGGATTGTTCCGTTGTCTGCCCCGGCAAAAACTGCGTTGACGGAATGGCTTTCGTTTCGTGATCAACAAGATGAACTGTTGAAAAAAGAGGGCAAGCCCATATCGTCGTTCTTATTTCCCTCACGCGGGAAACTCGGGCATTACACGCGCCATTGGTTTTATCAAAAAATCAAGGAATGGGCGCTTGCAGGTGGCATAAACCCCGATTTGGTGACACCCCACACCATTCGGCACGCTTTTGCCACGCATTTGTTGGCAAATGGTGCGGATCTTCGGATCATTCAAACCTTGCTCGGTCATGCCGACATCTCGACGACCGAAATTTATACCCATGTTTTAGAAGACCGCCTGCGCGAACTGGTGATTGAGCATCACCCGTTGTCGCGGCGCAATTGATGCGGCAGCACGTCTTCGGACGGCCAGTATCCAGTCAAAAGTGCGTCCCGATACCCCGTCGGCAGACCCGCATCTGTCATGGCATCCGCAGCCCCGAAATGGTCATACGACAAACGGCGCACCTCGACATGCCCGTTGTCCAAAACGCAATATTGGGTTCTTGGATCCCCATCATGTGGGGGCATACCAATCACACCTGCATTGATCCACTCAACCCCGCCTATAGAACGGGTGAATGCAATACCGCTATGGCCACACACAATCGCATCACAGGCACCGATATGGCGGATAATATGATCGATTTCTGCCTGCAAGACGCTGTCCTGCGCAGTTGAAAAAATGAACGTCGCGACAGCGCGCGCGCCCCCATGGATCACACAATATCGCTTGCCACTGTGGGTAAAGATAATCCAATCGGGCCAGTCGGCCATCACCTTTCGATGATGTGGTGTCACCTGAGTCTGTGCAAAGGCATACCACTGTACCGATAAAATATCGCAGGCTGTCCCGTCTTGGAAACCACACCCACAATCAGGGGCATTTTCAGACAACTGAATTTCACAATTGCCTTTGATTGCGCGGACCTTGGCGTCCATCAAACACTGCACAACAGGGGTAGGATCCGCACAATAGGCAATCGCATCGCCAGTATGAATAAGGGTCTGCGCGCACATGTCATCTGCAAGCCTGAGGATTGCTTGGGTTGCCTGCAAATTGGAATAACACCCCCCAAACAGAACGAATGGCCCCTCAAGCTGCCCCAAATCTTGGATGATCACGCACACGCTCCTTGAATAGTTGTGGGAATGTCCCCATAACAACGGTGAGAAACTAGCAGAAAATCGAAGGCATGGAAGACATATCACCATATCTTGATCAAGCATTTTGGATCACAATCGGATCAATCATTTGCTTATTGATCCTGTCCGCATTCTTTTCAGGATCGGAAACCGCGCTGACGGCCGCGTCACGTGGAAAATTGCGGTCTCAGGCGGATAAGGGATCGCGCGGCGCGGCGCGCGCTTTGTCGATCACAGAAGATAACGAACGTCTGATCGGGTCGGTGTTGTTGGGCAATAATTTGGTCAATATTTTGGCCACATCTTTGACAACCGCGCTCTTCACCCGCATGTTGGGCGAAAGCGGCGTCGCCTTGGCCACGCTCGTCATGACGGTTCTTGTTTTGATTTTCGCCGAGGTTCTGCCAAAAACATACGCAATTACGAATGCCGAAACCGCCGCGGCGCGGGTGTCACGCCCCATTTCATTGATCATCATGGTCTTTGCCCCAATCGTCACCATGGTACGGTGGTTGGTGCGCGGGGTTCTGCGGATTTTTGGTGTTCAGGCCGACCCAGACAGCCATATTTTGGCGGTACGCGAGGAAATCGCGGGTGCCATTACATTAGGACATTCCGAAGGCATCGTGGAAAAGGAAGATCGCGATCGTATCTTGGGTGCGCTTGATCTTTCGGACCGCACGGTCGAAGAAATCATGCTGCATCGTTCGTCGATTGAAATGATCAATGCTGATGATGACCCGAGCGCAATTTTAAATCAATGTCTAGAAAGTGCCCATACGCGCTTGCCAGTGTTCAAAGGGAATCAAGAAAATATCATTGGCGTGATCCATGCCAAAGACTTGGCACGCACGATGTATCGCATGGTCAGCGCACAAGGGGCGTCGCTCGAAGATTTGAACAGCTTTGACATAAAAGACGTGGCGATGAAGCCCTATTTCGTCCCCGACACGACGTCGCTTGACGATCAAATGCGTCAATTTTTGCGACGACGCACGCATTTTGCGCTGGTCGTTGATGAATATGGCAGCCTTGAGGGGCTGATCACGCTTGAAGATATCCTTGAGGAAATCGTCGGTGAAATCTCGGACGAATTCGACACGCATGCGGATCAAACAATCCAACCGTCAGAAGATGGTCATTTTCTACTAGACGGTTTGATGACGATACGCGACATCAATCGCGCCACCGATTGGAGCCTTCCCGATGAAGAGGCAAATACGATTGCAGGACTTGTGATACACGAGGCTCAGATGATCCCAACCGTAGGGCAGGTTTTTAGTTTTCATGGGTTCCGGTTCGAAGTTACAGGCCGCGACGCAAACCGCATCACTCAACTCCGTGTAAAACCGCTTTAGGTTTCGAATTGCGTCGCAATTCGACGCGCGTGGGGGCTTTGCCCCCACACCCCCAGGATATTTACCGACAGAAAATGTTTAAAAACCCTTTTGACATTTTCTGTCTAAAAATATCCTCGCCGAAGGCGGTAGCGACATTTCAAACCTTAGGACCGAAGTTTTACCCCGTCGGGATCAAAAGGCGGACGATCCAAGATGGTGGCTGAATGAGGTTTTCCTAGGATCATGACGTCGACCGTGTCACCCAGTTCTGCGTTTTTGACAAAGCCAATCGCAAGCGACATGCCGACGCTATAACCATAGGTCCCAGATGAAACGCGACCAATTCCCGTACCGTTCTTGAAGATAGGTTCACCCCCTGTTGCATCAGCGTTTGATGCATCCGTTGCTGAGGCATCAATCTGCAACAGAACCATTTTTTCACGGATTGGCTGTGCCATGGCGCTTGCACAGGCGTCTTTGTGTAAAAAGTCTTTGTCCAATTTGCAAAGACGATCCAATCCGACCTCTTGGGGGAAATACTCAGGGCTGTATTCACGTCCCCAGCTGCCGTAGCCTTTTTCAACGCGAAGGGACATCAATGCACGACTGCCAACGGGGCCGCCGTTGAGCGATTTTGCAGCGTCTATCAGTGCCGTGTATACCGCGACTTGGTCATTTTCGTCACAATAGATTTCCCATCCCAGATCACCCGTAAAGGACACACGCAGCGCGGTGCAATCTACGCCCGCGATGGTGATTGGGCCTGATCGCATGAATTTCCACGCGTCGTTGGACAGGTCTGCATTCGACAGAATTTGCAAAAGTTCACGAGACTTTGGTCCGGCAACATTGAAGCCACATGTTGAGACTGTTTTGCTTTCAAACGTCGTGCCTGCGGGCAGCGGAACCTTTTGATAGAAGCGGTGTTGATAGCGTTCCGCCATGCCTGAGCTGACAACCATAAACTCATCATCAGCAAGGCGCGTGACTGTCGCATCCCCTGCAATCCCGCCACGCACGCCGATCAACGGGGTCAGGCACGAGCGCCCAACTGCTGTGGGCATTTTATTGGCGAAAACGGCATTGAGCCAATCTTCGGCGCGCGCGCCTTTGACCTTGTATTTGGCAAAGTTGGAAATATCGATGACGCCCACATGATCGCGCAGCATTTTCGCCTCGCGGCCCACCGAATGCCACCAAGGTTGGCGGGTAAAGCCAACAGAATCAGGAGTATCGGCGTCGAAATACAGCGGATGTTCCCAGCCGTAATTTAATCCGAAAACGGCACCCATATCCTTTTGCATTTCGTAAATTGGACGCGTGCGCGCTGGGCGACCGGCGGCGCGTTCTTCGTTCGGGAAATGAATCTTAAAGCGATGCGCATATTGATCCATCACACGCGCTTTGGTAAAGGCTTTGTCGGCCCAATCCCCGAAACGGGCCATATCCCATGCGAACATATCGTATTTGGTTTCGCCTTCAATAATCCATTCAGCCGCGAGCAACCCCATACCGCCTGACTGGCTAAACCCGGGAATGATACCATTGCAACAGAAGTAATTGCGCAATTCGGGCACAGGCCCGAATAAAACGTTGCTGTCAGGCGACCAGATCATCGGGCCGTTGATGACGCGTTTGATGCCTGCTGTGCCAACCAAAGGCACGCGGTCGATGGCGCGCATCATGTTTTCCTCGATCCGTTCGAGGTCGTCATCGAACAGTTCATGCCCGAAATCGGGGGGCGTGCCGTCTTCGGCCCAGAGTTTTAGGTTTTTTTCATATGCGCCGACCAGAAGGCCTTTGCCCTCTTGGCGCAAGTAATATTCACCGTCACGGTCGGCGACCGATGGCAGACGTCGATCCAGCGCGTCAATTTCCGCGATGGTTTCTGTCACAAAATATTGGTGCTCGGTCGGTTGCAGCGGCAATTCGATGCCGGCCATACGGGCCACTTCGCGCCCCCAAAGACCTGCGGCATTGACGACCCATTGGGTGTGAATGTCACCCTTGGGCGTGCGCACAATCCACGACCCGTCAGGTTGTTGTTCTGTCCCTGTTACCGGCGTAAAACGATAAATCTCTGCGCCCCGTTGGCGCGCACCAACGGCATAGGCGTTTGTCACGCCTGAGGGATCCACGTTTCCGCCGTCTGGTTCGTGCATGATTGTGCGGATGCCGGTAAAATCGACGAAGGGATGCAAACGCTCTGCCTCGTCCCGCGTGATTTCATGGAAATTCATGCCATATAATTTGGCTTTCGCGGCCTGCAAACGCAGTTGATGTTCGCGCGCTTCGGTTTGTGCTAAATACAGACTTCCTGGTTGAAAGACACCACAGCCTTGGCCTGTTTCCTGTTCCAGTTCTTTATACAAATTCATCGTATAATGCTGGATACGGCTGATGTTGGTGCTGTCGTGCAGGCCGTGAATATTCGCGGCCGCGTGCCATGTTGATCCCGATGTCAATTCGTCGCGTTCCAGCATGACGACATCGGTCCACCCCAACTTTGTCAGGTGATACAAGATCGAACACCCAATGACGCCGCCGCCAATAACCACCGCCTGTGCATGTGTTTTCATGTCAAAAACCTCGTTGTTTGGGCAGAGATTAGCGGCTCTATCTTGCGATGATGTTCCAAAGACGACATGTTTCGTCGTCGGGACTATACCGCATAGAATTTCTAACGCGCCTTGAAAAAGCCTCCCAAGATGCCGCGGATGATCCGCTGTCCTGTTGTGCCAGACAGTTCCTTGACCAACGCCTGCCCCAGCGCCTCGCCCAGTGTTTCGGGTTTTTTGCTACGTCGTGATGCGGTTGATGACAGGGTTCGCGATGCCACTTTGGACCCGGAATATCGCCGCGCAGCGTTGAATTCGCGGGGATGCGCGTTTGGCACGTGGTCGGGCTGTTCGGCGGCTGTTGCGGCCCGATTTGCGCGATCCCGCAGGATTTCATGCGCCGAGAGCCGATCAATCGGTGTTTCATACTTGCCCGCAACAGGGGATGCGGCCATGACAGATGCGCGTTCTTGTGACGTGATTGGTCCCAACTGCGATGACGGGGGACGAATCAAGGTGCGTTCAACCACCCCCGGCACACCTTTTTTCAAAAGAAACGATGTGACGGCTTCGCCCACGCCGACCTCAAGAATCGCTTTTGCGGTATCGAAATTTGGGTTGGTTCGATAGGTGTCTGCAGCCAAGCGCAGCGCCTTTTGATCCATTGCAGTATAGGCACGCAAGGCATGCTGCACGCGATTGCCCAGCTGGCCCAAGATATCTTCGGGAATATCTGTCGGGCTTTGGGTGACAAAATACACGCCAACCCCCTTGGACCGGATCAAACGCGCGACTTGCTCAACCTTGTCAATCAAGGCCTTTGGCGCATCATCAAACAGTAAATGCGCCTCGTCAAAGAAAAAGACCAGTTTCGGTTTGTCAGGATCCCCGACTTCTGGAAGGGTTTCAAACAACTCTGACAGCAGCCACAATAGAAATGACGCATATAATCTGGGGCTTGCCATCAATTTATCGGCGGCAAGAATATTTACATATCCATGGCCTGCGTCGTTACATTTCATCAGGTCGGCCAAATCCAATGCAGGTTCACCAAACATTGAAGTTGCACCCTGGTTTTCCAACACCAAAAGACCGCGTTGAATGGCCCCGATTGAGGCCACGGAAATATTACCATAACGTAATGCAATCGCTTCGCGGTTTTCCCCCATCCAGACCAACATTGACTGTAAATCCTTGAGATCCAATAGCGCCAAACCCTCTTCGTCGGCCAGTCGAAACGCGATGTTGATCACACCTTCTTGGGCATCGGTTAACCCCAACAGCCGCGACAACAACACAGGCCCCATTTCAGAAACGGTTGTGCGCACAGGATGACCAGAAACACCAAAAATATCCCAAAAAACTGTCGGGGTCGCGTGATAGGTGTAGTGGGTCAAACCAATAGTTTTTGCCCGCGTTTGAAACGCGTCATGCAGTTTGATATCCGAGCGTCCAGACATCGAAAGCCCGGCCAGATCCCCCTTAACATCGGCCATAAAAACAGGGACCCCTGCGCGCGAAAACTCTTCCGCCATGATTTGCAAGGTTACCGTTTTTCCCGTACCTGTCGCGCCTGCCACCAACCCATGTCGGTTTGCGTATTTGAGCGTCAGATATTGCGGCTGCGCATAGTCCGGACCGCCACCGCCGATGAAAATATGATCTTGCATGTTTATCCCTTTGCACGTGCGACGCATCCAACATACATCGTTAACAGAAATGTGCCATAGTTTCTCAATCTTGGGGTTGATTTTCCCCTCGATTTTGCCTTCCCTTTTTCAACTTTGCCGCGCCTCACAGCGCGGCTTTTTAAAATTACATTTTTTTCATATTTTTACCGAAATAGCAGTTGACCGACGTTAAATAGTTTCGTAGCGTCACGTTCATAAGTCGGCCAGTCCGACGGGGAGAGAAAAGATATAAAAGAGGGCCTTTTGGCCCTCTTTCTTTTTTATATCAGTGGATTGGCATATATTTGCCACTGGAATGCAATGGGTTGCCCTTTTGGAAAAACAAGGGCATTTTGCATTCCAAAAATATCAATATGGGTGGTGTTGTGAAACAGCGTATTTTTTCGGCCATTGTGGCGCTTAGCTTGGTACCGTCATTCGCGTTTGGCCAAGAGGCATCAGGCCTTTCTTTGGGCAAGCCTTTGAAACCGCGCAAGCCTGCGCGCACTGTTGGCGAAACATATATCGAGGCGCAAAAGGGCGATTGGGTCTTACGCTGTATTGCAACGGCAGACGGGAACGATCCATGCGAAATGTATCAGTTGATCGTGACTGGCGATGACACTGCAATTGCTGAGCTGACGATCTTTTCAATCCCCGCAGGCGGGCCTGCCGTGTCAGGGGCCAATTTTGTCGTTCCATTGGAAACATTGCTGAGCAATCCGATGGAGCTTCAATTTTCCGAGGATGTGGTGAAACAATATCCCTATTCCTATTGCACCAAAGTGGGTTGCCTTGTGCGCATCGGTTTCACAGCAGACGATATCGAAGCGCTGAAAAAAGGGGATCAGGCCGTAATGACGATCAATCACATGTCAGCCCCAGACCAACCCATTGCGGTTCCGATTTCATTGTCGGGGTTCACGGCAATCTATTCCCAACTGCCGCCGTTTCGTGGACAGTGATGAAACACGCCATCCGAGAGCGGATTTAGAAACCGATCTTCAAATAGCGCAACACAGATTTTGCAGCCCGAATTCCGGGCTGTTCATCGTTTCGACCCAAGGTGCGCATCGTGGTTTCCATAACGATATGCTGATTTTGACTATTGCCCAACAACTGTAGTACAGCGGGGGCAATTTTTGCGGGTTTGCAGTTTTTTCCGATAAATTCGGGTACAAAACGTGTATTCGTGACCAGATTGATCAAGGTCACAGTATCCACCAACAGCATACGCCCAATGATCAGACGTGACAGCCAATTCATGTCATAGGCAATCACCATCGGTGTTTCATTCGCCGCCAACTCCAACGACACGGTTCCAGATGCCGCAAGCGCGATGTCCGCGGCCCGAAACGCAGAGCGTTTTAACATCGCTGCGCGATCTTTGTCCAATTCGCGCGGATCCAGTAAAATGGGTTTTATTGGCCACTCTTCTATCATTTGGCTCAAGGCCCCTGCCACATTCGGTGCGGCGGGCAACACCCATTTCAGATCTGGACGCAGTTCATGGACGCGTTTGATGGTTTCGGAAAAAACGGGCCCCATGCGTTTGATTTCCGACATCCTTGACCCAGGCAAACACAGGGCCAACGGGGCGTCATTCAAGTCAAAATCCCGCCGAAACTGTGCGGCCTCATCTGGGGTGGCGATCTGATCGTGACTGACAGGATGACCTACAAAATCACAGCTCATTCCGGCAGCTTGCATCAATTTTGGTTCAAATGGAAACAAGGCAAGGACGTGATCAATAAAAGGGGCCATATGTGCGGCACGTTTTGGGCGCCATGCCCACACGGTTGGGGCCACATAGTGAACCGTCGGGATGTTGGATTTTGCCTTGACCGCTTTGGCCACGCGCAAACAAAATTCAGGCGCATCGATGGTGATGAGTACATCGGGTTTTTGATCCAGAATATAGTCGACCGTTTGGTTTAACCGTCGGTGCAGATGTAGATACTGTGGCAAGATTTCCGTGATGCCCATGACCGACAATTCGTGCATATCGAACAGACTGTTCATCCCACGATCCATCATCAAAGGCCCTGCAACGCCAATACATTCGGGGGGCTCGGATAAGATGGCGTCAAACCCGTCAATCAAGGCCGCGCCCAGTTTATCGCCCGATGCTTCGCCGACAATAAAGGCAATTTTCAACATGTCATGGCCCTTGCAGCGATAAAGACATTGCGTTCCTTGGCACGCTGTTCGACCGTGGCCCGATCCAAGATCATAACCGTTTCAGGCGATACAACAATGCCAACCAGCCCCGCATCAGCAACCTGATCAATGGTATCGGGTCCAATTGCGGGCATGTCCACCCGCAGGTCTTGACCCGCTTTGGGGCGCTTGACCAAAATACCTGCCCCTGCAACCCGCAAGGTCGGATCGGTCTGCGCTACGCAGCGCAGCATAAATTCGGTGCCTTGAAGGGTTTCAACGCCAATCACCTGACCCGCTTCGGCAACCACCGCTTGGCCCAAATCACATGGGGCCAAGGCGCTCAGAACATGATCGGCGCGACGCAAGCTCTGCGTTAACTCATGCGGAAAGGTTCCCACAAAATCACCCTGTGCGAGGGTGAGATCATTGACGACGTCGTGGGCGCCGATGACAGAAAATCCTTGGGCTTCGATCAATGTGATCAAGAAGCGCAAGACATGATCATCCCCCTGCCCCATAGCCGCCGCCAAATCAGGAAGCAGAGCCGCCGTAAAAGGATCAAGTTGGGACGCATCAAACCTGGGGCGTTGCATGGCCCCCGCCATGACCACATGGGTCACACCGCCCGCGCGCAATGCATCAAACATGGCCCCCAATCGTTCGACAAGGTGAATGGCGACAGGCTGCGCCATGGAATGTTCCACACCTTGGAAACTGATCGCAAGACAGTTTGATTTAATATCTTGGATCAGACGCGGCAATATGCCAGAGCCCGCGAGTATGGCAAGGCGCTCTGTCATCTTAGTGAGGCGTCAAAAACGACCGATCACTGGCCGCCGTAACAAAATCAACGATCTGTTTGACATAGGCGCTGTCAGTTTCGTCGCCCATGCGTGTGACACGATCATTAAAGGTGCCTTCCCCTTGTGCCATCATTTGAAACGCTGCGCGCAAGGCCGTGATATCGGCGCGCGAGACACCTTTGCGCTTCAATCCGACAAGGTTCAAGCCATCCAATTCGCCACGCGGTGCTTGGACCAAACCATAGGGAATGACATCATTGGTTACCATCGTGACCGCACCAATGATGGCACCTTGTCCGATGCGCACGAATTGGTGGATACCGGACAAGCCGCCGATGATGACATCATCCTCTAACACGCAATGCCCCGCCACAGCGGCCGAATTGACCAAGATGACGCGATTACCAATATGCACATCATGCGCAACGTGGCATCCGGCCATGAACAACCCGTCATCGCCGATGGTCGTCACGCCGCCGCCGCCTTCGGTGCCCGTGTTCATTGTGACATGTTCGCGAATGCGATTGCGCTGACCAATGACCAAACGGGTTTCTTCGCCTTTGAACTTTAGATCTTGGGGAATTTCACCCAAAGATGAAAACGGAAAGACAACCGTACCCGACCCGATTGTGGTGTGCCCTGTCACCACCACATGGCTTTTCAGAACGACATTGTCATGCAGCACAACATGCGGACCCACGTGACAAAACGGACCGATGGAACAGCCTTGGCCGATCTGTGCGCCCTCTTCTATCACGGCAGATGGATGAATTGACATGATGCGTTATTCCTTTGGCAAATCCATCATGGCGGTAAATTCGGCCTCGGCCGCCATTTCACCGTCAACGGTTGCAACCCCTTTGAATTTCCAAACTTTTCCACCAGGCTTACCGCGTACGGTGGTCAAATGCATTTCCAAAACATCCCCAGGGATAACCTTGCGGCGGAATTTGCAGGCATCAATTCCCATGAAATAGATCAATAGATTTTTGTCAGCCAGATCCAAGGTCACCCCCACCATCACAGCCGCGGTTTGCGCCATTGCCTCGACGATCGTGACACCAGGCATGATCGGTGTGCCAGGAAAATGCCCTTGGAAATGGGGTTCGTTCATGGTGACGTTTTTGATACCCTTGGCTGACGCTGTGCCATCAATATCCACGACCTTATCAACCAACAAAAACGGATAGCGATGTGGAAGAATGCGTTGGATCAGTTGGATGTCCGCACTTAAGAGCTGCTCAGTCATTGGGTGTCCTTATTCTTAACTTTGACCTATCCCCTAGCAACGAATTTGCAATGGGGCAAGATAATCCTTATTGAGGGGCTTGGCCGGATGATGCTTCGGCTGGGGGTGTCCCGTCGCCCAAACGTTGGTTCATCAATTCAATGGCGCGATCCGTGATATCGACCGAAGACAGGTCCAAAACGATATTGCGCCGATCAATCAAAACCGCGCCGCCACGGGCGCTTACGATTTCGTATAAGATGGGCGCGATGCGTTGCAGGATTTCACGTTGCTCATCGACTTGACGCGCTTGCAGGGTCGTTTGCTTTTCGGCTTGTTCCGCGCGTAAGCTTACAACCTTTTCATCAAAGGCTTGAGAAAGCTTTTTGAATTCATCACTTGAGAGCGTATCACGCTTTATCACCAAACTCTGTTCTTCTGCGATCAATTCGGCCTCAATCCGATTGAATTCGGATTGCAATATCACTGTGTCGGCCTGCAATTCTGCGGCCATGCGTTGGCCGTAATCGCTTTCGCGGGCGATGCGTTCTAGATCAACGGTCAACACAGGAGATGGCAGATCTTGTGCCATCCCAAGGTTGGCTAGAAAAACAAAAGCCAAGCAAAAGCGGATCAGTGTCATCAGAATGTGGTCGAAATTGTGAGGTCAAAGTTTTGTGCTTCGTCCAATTCTTCTTTTTTCAAAGCACGTGTAAAGTTGAACCGCAACGGACCAATCGGCGTGTTCCAGAACAACGACGCCCCAACGACATGGCGCCACGCACCAGCATCATATTGGATATCGGGATCGTCGCTTTGCACCGACCACAAATTGCCGATGTCATAGAACACGCCACCAGAAATGCCATATTCTTCTGGAACACCGATTGGGAATTCTGCTTCAAATCGTGCAACCGCATAACGATCCCCGCCAAGGGCATCGTTTACACCCGCGCTCACTTCACGCGGACCGATCCCTGCGGGACGGAACCCGCGCATGACCGAAGGCCCCATAAAGAACCGATCTGTCACGCGGCTTCCGCCGGTCGAATAGCTTAGTACACCCGCTTCGACGACGCCGCGCAATGTGATTTCTTCGTTCCAAACCTTGTCTTGGGCGACAACGCGACCTGTGGATTTGACATTGCGATCACCGCCAGACACCCCACCGAAATCTTGGCTAAATTGAACAACGACACCTGCGTTTGGATCCAGACCGCTGCGACGGGTGTCATATGACAGCGTATAGCCGAGGGAAGAGTTTTGAATGCGCCCGCGATCAACTTCGGACTTAATCACATCACCGATTTGACCAGGGTTCTTTAGCTCGGTAAAGGCGGCTGTGCCGCGTACCGACAACCGCACATCTTCGCTCAGGGGGAATGTCAACGACGGCGTAAAATATGCGACATCCGTATCATAAGCTGCGTTTTGACCTGTTGTGGTTTTGTAGGACAAGTCCAAATCAAATCGCAAATCATCATGGAGAAATGACGGCTCTGAAAATTGCAATTCGTATTTTTGATTGTCGCTTGCCGAATTGACAGCAAGGTTCAATTGTTGCCCGCGTCCAAGGAAATTACGTTCCTTGTATTCAACCAAAATCCCGCCACCTTCGGACACCGAATAGGTTGCGCCAAAGGATAATGTTCCTGTTGGTTGTTCTTCGACGGTGACGTCCACAACAACGCTGTCTTCGCCACTGCCTT
>Ga0255769_10002776_pt1 | contig 18397 bp, 18 predicted proteins | sample 041ome_9_FD_179637 | JGI IMG/M metagenome (GOLD analysis project Ga0255769, IMG submission 179637) | Coastal salt marsh microbial communities from the Groves Creek Marsh, Skidaway Island, Georgia - 041413US metaG (version 2) | ecosystem: Environmental > Aquatic > Marine > Intertidal zone > Salt... | reverse complement strand
AACATCGGATTCCTTTTTTTATTACTTGAACACCAGGGTGGGATATTTCTTTTGTGGAGCCAGAGGAGTTTGATATATCGAAACAACCAGAGTGGAAAGGAGAGGGAAGTAGCATATATTTTAAATTTGTAACAAATGTGATTTTATCATTTCTGTACATAGGAGTTTTTATTTTAAGGTTATGAAACGAGTATTAGAAATTTTATTGTTTGGGTTAGTTACATTTGGGTTATTAACATTATTTTCATGTGAAAAAGAAGATTTACCCATAGAGTATAATATTGATGAGTTAGTTTTTTTAATTAAAAGCAACCAACTAGATAACTATCAAGTAGAAGAAAGTAAACTATCTGAATTAAGGAATGTTTTGTATAGTAAAAAATATGAATTAGAAGAATATTTAAATATATTTTTATGGGAATCTAGTTTATATGGTTATGATTTTTCTTATGTTAAGAGCCACCCTATAAAATTAGTTAAAAAGGAAAATTTATATTTTCAAGATAGGAGAGTTTCAGGTTTGGCTTATGGGAGAGATAACGATGAATTAATTCATATTGAAATTTGGTGGCCTCATTTTAATAATGAGATATCTAGTCATGCATCATTTAAAATAATGTTTCATGAACTAGGACATGACATTTTAAATTTAAACCATTCTGATGATTATGTTATGATGAATTCTAATATAAATTATAATAAAATGTCATTAGAGGATTTTATAAATCTGATTCCTTCTTTATTTATAATAAAATAATGTATGATAAAACAATAGTTAGAAACGATATCCCTTACGATATTTTATATCGTTTTAATAAATCAACTTTCCAAAACAAAGATGGTACTATAAAAAAAAAGTATTAGGTATGTTTGTAGCAGAGGTAGGAGCAGATAAAGTAATGGAGGTAAATAAACAACTTTTAATTTGTAAAGAAGTAGAGGATGCCTAAATTGGAATTATAAGACTTTTTTCACCAATTCGGCGATTTGGAACACAGCCCAATATATGAAAAATACCTACGAGACATTTAGGCCTGAAGGATCTTTTTTTAATCAAAAATAGAAGTAGAAAGAGATTCGAATTTACTTACAAAAAAAATCCAAAAAATGTGGCACATACGTTCACATAATTACAAAATTTTTTTAAATTTGCACCCGCTTAAACAATAAAGACACATTAAATTATGGCTAAAGAAACTTTTGATCGGTCAAAACCCCATTTAAACATAGGAACGATTGGTCACGTAGATCATGGTAAGACAACGCTTACCGCTGCGATTACCAAGGTACTTGCAGATGCAGGTTTGTCTGAGGCGAGGAGCTTCGACCAAATCGATAACGCACCCGAAGAAAAAGAACGTGGTATTACCATCAACACATCCCACGTTGAATATCAAACATCAAATCGTCATTATGCCCACGTTGATTGTCCAGGTCACGCTGACTATGTAAAGAATATGGTTACTGGTGCGGCTCAGATGGACGGTGCTATTCTGGTGGTAGCGGCAACAGATGGACCTATGCCACAAACCCGTGAGCACATCCTTTTGGGAAGACAAGTTGGGGTTCCAAGAATTGTTGTGTTTTTAAACAAAGCAGACATGGTGGACGATGAAGAACTGTTGGAATTGGTAGAAATGGAAGTAAGAGAATTGCTTTCTTTTTATGATTACGACGGTGATAACACCCCTGTCGTTTTGGGATCTGCCTTAGGTGCGCTAAACGGAGAGCAAAAATGGGTAGATACCGTCCTTAAGTTAATGGAAGAAGTAGACGCGTGGATCGAATTGCCCACACGTGATGTTGAAAAAGACTTTTTAATGCCTGTTGAAGATGTATTCTCTATTACTGGTAGAGGTACTGTTGCTACCGGGAGAATCGAAACTGGAGTGGCCAACACGGGTGACGAAGTTGACATCATCGGTATGGGTGCTGAGAAAATGAAATCTACCATTACGGGAGTAGAAATGTTTAGAAAAATATTGGATCGCGGTGAAGCTGGAGATAACGTAGGTATTCTTCTGAGAGGAATTGAAAAAACCGATATCAAAAGAGGTATGGTTATCTGTAAGCCTGGTTCAGTAAAGCCTCATGCCAAGTTCAAAGCAGAGGTGTATATTTTGAAAAAAGAAGAAGGAGGGCGTCATACGCCTTTCCACAACAACTATCGTCCGCAGTTCTATGTAAGAACCACCGACGTTACTGGTAATATTGTATTGCCCAATGGTGTGGAAATGGTAATGCCAGGAGACAACCTAACCATTACAGTAGATTTGATCCAACCCATCGCTTTAAATGTAGGTCTTAGATTTGCGATTCGCGAGGGAGGAAGAACTGTAGGAGCTGGTCAGGTAACTGAGATATTAGACTAATAAAAAAGTTTTTAGCATGACCTTAAGGTGTCCGCCTACGGCGGATGCCTTTTGTGTCAAATAAAAACGGGTTTAGCTCAGTTGGTAGAGCACTGGTCTCCAAAACCAGGTGTCGGGAGTTCGAGCCTCTCAACCCGTGCAAATAGAAAAAGGTAGAATGTCAGTCATTATCAATTACATTAAAGATTCATTTGAAGAATTGAGAAACAACGTATCGTGGACTCCTCGTATGGAGCTTCAACGACTGGTTGTTATTGTTTTGGTCTTTTCTGTACTTTTTTCGCTAGCCATTTGGGGAGCCGATACCGTGCTCTCAGAAGTAGTTGGTTTTTATTTTCAATTGATTAAGGGATAATCATGGCAGAAGTCGCAACAAAAAATTGGTATGTTATCAGAGCAGTAAGTGGACAGGAAGCCAAGATCAAGGACTACGTCATGACTGAAATTACTCGTCTTGGACATGCCGATCAGGTCGAGGACATTTTGGTGCCCATGGAGAAAGTTGTTCAAATCCGCAACGGAAAAAAAATCAACAAAGAAAAAGTTTATTTCCCCGGATACATCATGATTAAAGCCAATTTGACTGGTGAAATTCCCCACATTATCAAGTCGGTTACCAACGTTATTGGTTTTTTAGGAGAAACCAAAGGTGGAGAACCTGTTCCGTTAAGAACAGCTGAGGTCAACAGAATGTTAGGTAAAGTAGACGAGTTGACGATGACCACCGATCACATTGCTATTCCTTTCAGTAGAGGGGAAAACGTTAAGGTAATCGATGGCCCTTTCAATGGCTTCAACGGTAGCATTGAAAAGGTAAACGAGGAAAAAAGAAAACTCGAGGTAATGGTGAAGATTTTTGGGAGAAAGACCCCTTTGGAGTTGAGTTATATGCAGGTAGAAAAATTATAAATGTTACATATATATGAAGTTTTAGCTTCCACTTAAAACTTCTCTAACGTTAATGAATTAAAATGGCAAAAGAAATAGGAAAAGTTCTTAAACTTCAAGTTCGGGGAGGTGCTGCGAATCCGTCGCCACCGGTTGGACCCGCGCTAGGTGCCGCAGGAGTTAACATCATGGAGTTCTGCAAGCAGTTCAATGCAAGAACCCAAGATAAGCCAGGTAAAGTATTACCGGTGGTAATTTCTGTATACAAAGACAAATCTTTTGAATTTGTAATCAAGACACCTCCGGCGGCCGTTCAATTGATGGAAGCAGCCAAAGCTAAAAAAGGTTCCGGCGAACCCAACAGAAACAAAGTAGCCTCGGTTACTTGGGATCAAGTAAAAACCATTGCTGAAGACAAGATGCAAGATTTAAATGCATTTACTATCGAATCGGCAATGAAAATGGTAGCCGGTACTGCCCGTTCGATGGGATTCACAGTAAAAGGAGAATTCCCATCCAACTCTTAATCAAATTAGTTATGGCAAGATTATCAAAAAAACAAAAAGAAGCCAGAGCAAAGTTGGATAGTAATTCCCTTTACTCTATTGCGGCTGCCTCTTCCTTAGTGAAAGAAGTAACCACTACTAAATTTGATGCCTCTGTAGATTTGGCCGTTCGTTTGGGTGTTGATCCAAAGAAAGCCAATCAAATGGTACGTGGCGTAGTGAGTCTTCCTCACGGTACTGGTAAAGTCCTCCGTGTTTTAGCATTGGTAACCCCTGACAAGGAAGCAGAAGCCCAAGAGGCTGGTGCCGATTATGTTGGGTTGGACGAATACCTTCAAAAAATCAAAGATGGTTGGACAGATGTCGATGTAATTGTAACCATGCCCAGTGTGATGGGTAAATTGGGCCCACTAGGTCGGGTATTAGGACCAAGAGGTTTAATGCCCAATCCCAAAACAGGGACCGTTACCATGGATATCAAAAAAGCCGTTACTGACGTCAAGGGAGGAAAGATTGATTTTAAAGTGGACAAAACAGGAATCGTTCATGCTTCTATTGGAAAAGTTTCCTTCGAACCCAAAAAGATCGAAGAGAACGCCAATGAGTTGCTAAGAACCATTCAAAAGTTGAAACCCACCACCATCAAAGGAACATATATTAAGAGCATTTCTATGTCCAGTACCATGAGTCCTGGAATTGGCATTGAAACTAAATTGGCTTAGCCTTAAAATTTAAGGAATGACAAGAGAACAAAAAGCACAAGAAATTCAAGTTCTAACTGAGAAATTGTCCTCAGCCAAGAACCTTTACTTGACCGATATTTCGGGTCTTGATGCAGTACAAACCTTTGCATTACGCAGGGCATGTTTTAAGGCAAACATCAAATTGTCTGTTGTAAAAAACACTTTGTTGGCAAAAGCCATGGAAGCCTCTGAAAAAGATTTTGGAGACCTACAAGATGTTTTGAAAGGCAATACCTCTTTGATGTTTTCAGAGGTTGGAAATGCTCCAGCAAAACTGATCAAAGATTTTCGAAAAAAATCAGAAAAACCCGTCCTGAAAGGGGCATTCATTGAAGAGGCCATCTACATTGGAGATGATCAAATCTCGGTTTTGGAATCTATTAAATCCAAAGAGGAGTTGATCGGAGATGTCATTGCCCTACTTCAATCTCCCGCCAAAAATGTTATTTCGGCACTTCAATCGGGTGGATCCAATTTATCGGGAATCCTTAAAACATTGTCCGAACGCTAATCGTTCAATGACGAACACACAAAAAATTATTATTATTTAAAACACGAACATTCAATTTCATAAAAATGGCAGATTTAAAAGAATTCGCAGAACAACTGGTTAATTTGACAGTAAAAGAAGTCAATGAATTGGCTGATATTTTAAAAGAGGAGTACGGAATCGAACCCGCTGCTGCAGCTGTAGCTGTAGCTGGTGGAGTTGCAGCAGGTGGAGGAGACGCCGCTGCAGAAGAAAAATCAGAATTCGATGTAGTACTTTCCTCTGCTGGAGGTTCTAAACTTGCAGTAGTAAAATTGGTTAAAGAATTAACTGGTCTTGGTCTGAAGGAAGCCAAAGAATTGGTTGACAACGCACCAAGTAACATTAAGGAAGCAGTTTCTAAAGACGAAGCTGAAGGACTTAAAAAGTCGCTTGAAGAAGCAGGAGCTGAGGTCGAACTGAAATAATTACGACCTATCCTCACTATCGGTTTAGGCTTTTGGATCAAGCGTCCATGAGTCTAAACCCTTTTGTGTTTCATACTACCCGATGGGTTTTTACCCATCTTTTTGGATACTAATAAAAAATTGTAAATGCCGAATCCACAATCCACTAGAGTCAACTTTGCAGCAGCCAAAGACTCACCCAACTACCCCGATTTCCTTGACATTCAAATCAAATCCTTTAAAGATTTTTTCCAGTTGGAAACCAAATCCGACGAGAGAATTGAAGAGGGTTTGTTCAACACTTTTAAAGAAAATTTTCCCATCACAGATACCAGAAATCAGTTTGTGCTGGAATTTATAGATTACTTTGTAGATCCGCCGAGATACTCTATACAAGAGTGTATAGAAAGAGGCTTGACCTACTCTGTACCCCTTAAAGCCCGATTGAAGCTTTTTTGTACCGATCCGGAACACGAAGATTTCGAGACCATCGTCCAAGATGTGTTTTTGGGAACCATACCCTACATGACTCCCAGTGGGACTTTTGTAATCAATGGAGCGGAACGAATTGTTGTATCCCAATTGCACCGTTCTCCAGGGGTCTTTTTCGGACAATCTTTCCACGCCAATGGTACCAAGCTCTATTCGGCAAGAGTGATACCGTTCAAAGGTTCATGGATTGAATTTGCTACGGACATTAACAGTGTCATGTATGCCTACATTGACAGAAAGAAAAAATTACCCGTTACCACGCTTTTTAGAGCCATTGGTTACGAAAGTGACAAAGACATTTTAGAGATATTTGATCTGGCAGAAGAGGTAAAAGTTTCAAAAACTGGACTCAAAAAAGTACTTGACCGCAAACTCGCTGCTCGTGTGTTGAAGACTTGGCACGAGGACTTCGTTGATGAAGATACCGGAGAGGTTATTTCGATTGAAAGAAACGAGATCATCATTGACCGGGATACTTTAATCGATAAAGAGCATATCGATATGATTCTTGATGCCGATGTGAAAACCATTCTCCTGCACAAAGAGGATGCCCATATGGCTGATTATGCGATCATTCACAACACCCTTCAAAAAGACCCCACCAATTCTGAAAAGGAAGCCGTGGAGCACATTTACCGTCAGTTGAGAAATGCAGAACCACCGGATGAGGATACTGCTCGTGGGATCATTGATAAGTTGTTCTTTTCCGACCAGCGTTATAATCTGGGAGAGGTAGGACGTTATCGAATGAACAAAAAACTCAACCTGGAGGTGGAGATGGACAAGCAGGTATTGACCAAATTGGACATCATTACCATCGTAAAATATTTGATAGAGTTGATTAACTCCAAAGCTGAAATCGACGATATCGACCACCTTTCCAATCGAAGGGTAAGAACCGTTGGAGAACAACTATCGTCTCAATTTGGAGTTGGTTTAGCGAGAATGGCGCGAACCATTAGGGAGCGAATGAACGTAAGAGACAACGAGGTATTCACCCCCATTGATTTGATCAATGCCAAGACACTCTCTTCGGTCATCAATACCTTTTTTGGCACCAATCAGCTGTCGCAGTTCATGGATCAAACCAATCCATTGGCAGAGATCACCCACAAAAGAAGATTATCTGCTTTGGGACCTGGAGGACTCTCGAGAGAGCGAGCAGGATTTGAGGTACGGGATGTTCACTACACCCACTATGGTCGACTCTGCCCCATCGAAACTCCTGAAGGACCAAATATTGGTTTGATTTCTTCCTTGAGTGTTTTTGCCAAAGTAAACAATCTCGGATTCATTGAAACGCCCTACCGCAAGGTAGAAGATGGAAAAATTGATCTCAAAAATACCATCTACCTCAGTGCTGAGGAAGAGGAAAATCAGTTGATCGCTCAGGCCAATATTCCTTATGATAAGGAAGGTCAAATTTCCTCTGATAAGGTTATTGCCAGAGATCAAGCTGACTTCCCGGTGGTAACGCCCAACGAAATCAACTATACAGATGTGGCCCCCAATCAAATTGCCTCGATATCGGCTTCATTGATTCCCTTCTTGGAACATGACGATGCCAACAGAGCCCTAATGGGATCTAATATGATGCGACAGGCAGTTCCTTTGCTTCGCCCAGAGTCTCCCATAGTGGGAACTGGTCTAGAGCAACAAGTCGCTTCTGATTCAAGGGTTTTGATTAATGCTGAGGGCGATGGAGTTGTTGAATATGTTGACGCCAACAAGATCACCATCAAATACGATATGAGTGAGAACCAACGGCTCATTTCTTTTGATGGAGATAAAAAATCATATGATTTGATCAAATTCCGAAAAACCAATCAAGGGACTTGTATCAATCTCAAGCCCATTGTCCAAAAAGGAGATCGTGTGGTCAAAGGACAAGTCCTATCTGAAGGATATGCCACACAGCGTGGAGAGTTGGCCTTAGGTAGAAATATGAAAGTGGCTTTTATGCCTTGGAAGGGTTACAATTTTGAAGACGCTATTGTAATCTCGGAAAAAGTGGTCAGGGAAGATATCTTTACCTCCATTCATATTGATGAGTATTCAGTTGATGTGCGTGACACCAAATTGGGGACCGAAGAATTGACGGACGATATTCCCAACATCAGCGAGGAAGCCACCAAAGATTTGGATGAAAATGGTATGATCCGCATTGGAGCTGAAGTCAATCCCGGGGATATCTTGATTGGAAAAATAACACCCAAAGGAGAGTCTGACCCTTCCCCAGAGGAAAAACTGTTGCGTGCTATTTTTGGGGACAAAGCAGGAGATGTAAAAGACGCCTCCCTCAAAGCCCCCCCATCTTTAAGGGGTGTGGTGATTGATAAGAAACTCTTTACCCGATCGGTCAAAGACAAAAGAAAAAGAAATCAAGACAAGCAAGAACTCGAAGTGCTTGAAGAAAAATTCGAAGTCAAATTCGAAGAATTAAAAGGCGTTTTGATTGATAAATTATTCGCTATTGTCAACGGTAAAACCTGCCAAGGGGTTCAGAATGACCTTGGGGAGGAAATCCTTCCTAAGGGAAAGAAATATACCCTTAAGATGTTGACCGCAGTAGAAGATTATACCCACTTGACCAAAGGGATATGGACCACTACTGATGAGACCAATAAGCTAATTGCGGATCTCATACACAATTATAAAATCAAAGAAAACGACCTTCAAGGATCTTTGCGAAGAGAGAAGTTTACCATCAGTGTTGGAGATGAACTTCCAGCTGGGGTAAAAAAATTGGCTAAGGTTTATATCGCCAAAAAACGCAAGCTAAAAGTTGGAGATAAAATGGCGGGTCGTCATGGAAACAAGGGAATCGTTGCTCGTATTGTACGTGAGGAAGAGATGCCTTTCCTTGAGGACGGTACCCCAGTAGACATCGTTTTAAATCCGTTGGGGGTTCCCTCTCGAATGAACATTGGTCAAATTTACGAGACCGTGTTGGGATGGGCTGGACTGAATCTGGGTCAAAAATATGCCACTCCAATTTTTGATGGAGCGACCATTGATGAAATCAATGAATTGACCGATAGTGCTAAAATTCCTCGTTATGGTCACACCTATCTCTATGATGGAGGTACGGGAGAACGCTTTGATCAGCCAGCTACTGTTGGGGTAATTTACATGTTGAAACTCGGTCATATGGTCGATGACAAGATGCACTCCCGATCCATCGGTCCTTATTCTTTGATCACGCAACAGCCCTTGGGTGGAAAAGCCCAATTTGGAGGCCAGCGATTCGGTGAGATGGAAGTATGGGCCCTTGAAGCTTATGGTGCTTCCAGCACTTTGCAGGAAATATTGACTGTTAAATCAGACGATGTCATTGGTCGTGCCAAGACCTATGAATCCATCGTGAAGGGGGAAACCCTTCCAGAACCCGGACTACCGGAATCTTTCAACGTGTTAATGCACGAATTGAAAGGATTAGGATTAGACATCAGATTAGAAGAATAATTAAAATATTGCTATTGAGTTATGCCTAGAAATAACGAAATCATTACCCAAAAGAAATTTAATAAAATATCCATAGGATTGTCCTCTCCAGAGGTCATCTTGGGCAATTCTAGAGGAGAAGTTCTCAAGCCCGAAACGATCAACTACAGAACCCATAAACCCGAACGAGACGGTTTGTTTTGTGAGCGTATATTTGGACCGGTCAAAGATTTTGAATGTGCCTGTGGAAAGTACAAGCGCATCCGTTACAAAGGGATCGTTTGTGACCGTTGTGGGGTTGAGGTTACTGAGAAAAAAGTCAGACGTGACCGTGTGGGACACATCAATTTGGTGGTTCCTGTGGCACACATCTGGTATTTCCGTTCGCTTCCCAATAAAATTGGATACTTACTCGGCTTACCATCCAAAAAATTGGACATGATCATTTACTATGAGCGTTATGTGGTCATCCAACCGGGTAACACCAAAAATGAGGAGGGAGAACCCGTCCAAAAAATGGATTTTTTGACGGAGGAAGAATACCTCAATATCATGGAGCAACTGCCCCCTGAAAATCAGTTTCTCGAAGACAACGATCCTGAAAAATTCATCGCCAAAATGGGTGCCGAATGTCTGATCGATCTCTTATCTAGGATTGATCTTGAGGCCCTCTCCTATGAGCTGCGTCATAAGGCCAACAATGAAACTTCTAAACAAAGAAAAACCGAGGCCCTTAAGAGACTTCAGGTAGTAGAGGCTTTCAAAGAAGCCAACGAAAACCGGGAAAATCTCCCCGAGTGGATGATCATGAAAGTCATTCCCGTCATCCCCCCCGAATTAAGACCCCTAGTCCCCCTAGATGGTGGACGTTTTGCTACCTCCGACCTCAATGATCTCTATCGTCGAGTCATCATCCGAAACAATCGTTTGAAACGTCTGGTTGAGATCAAGGCTCCCGAGGTAATTTTAAGAAATGAAAAGCGTATGCTACAAGAGTCTGTTGACTCTCTGTTTGATAACACTCGAAAATCATCCGCCGTTAAGACGGATTCCAATCGACCATTGAAATCCCTTTCGGATTCCCTTAAAGGAAAGCAAGGAAGGTTTCGTCAAAATCTATTGGGTAAAAGGGTAGATTACTCTGCCCGATCGGTGATCGTTGTCGGTCCTGAATTGAAGTTGTTTGAGTGTGGCTTGCCCAAGGGAATGGCTGCGGAGTTATACAAGCCTTTTATCATCAGAAAACTCATTGAAAGAGGGATTGTAAAAACTGTTAAATCTGCCAAGAAGATCATCGACCGCAAAGAACCTGTGGTTTGGGATATTCTTGAAAATGTATTGAAAGGACATCCTGTGCTGTTGAACAGAGCCCCCACATTACACCGACTGGGGATTCAAGCCTTTCAACCTAAATTGATCGAAGGAAAAGCAATACAATTACACCCCCTAGTATGTACCGCATTCAATGCGGATTTTGATGGAGACCAAATGGCGGTTCACTTACCTCTAGGCCCAGAGGCCATATTGGAAGCGCAATTGCTGATGTTGGCCTCACACAATATCCTCAACCCCGCAAACGGTTCTCCCATTACGGTTCCCTCTCAGGACATGGTTTTGGGATTGTACTATATGACCAAAGCAAGGAAGTCAACACCCAAAGTTCCCGTCAAAGGAGAAGGTTTGACATTCTATTCTGTGGAAGAAGTACATATTGCATACAACGAAAAGCAAGTGGATCTGAATGCCATGATCAAGATCAGAGCCAAAGATTTTAACAAAGATGGCGAATTGGTCTATCAGATCATTGATACCACAGTGGGCCGTGTATTGTTCAACGAAGTAGTCCCTGAAAATGCGGGCTATTTCAATGAGGTTCTGACCAAAAAGAACCTAAGAGAAATTATTGGTCAAATTTTGAAAGTCACCAGTGTTCCAGAAACTGCTGAGTTTTTGGATGAGATCAAAGACATGGGATATGGATTCGCTTTCAAAGGCGGTTTGTCCTTTAGTTTGGGAGACATCATTATCCCCAAAGAAAAAACAGAAATGATCGAGGATGCAAATGTCCAAGTGGATGGCATCTCCGGTAACTACAATATGGGGTTGATTACCAACAACGAACGCTACAATCAAGTGATCGATGTTTGGACATCCACCAATGCCAAGCTGACCGAGCTGGCTATGAAGCGAATTAGTGAAGACCAACAAGGATTCAACTCAGTTTACATGATGTTGGACTCTGGAGCGAGAGGGTCGAAGGAGCAAATCCGACAGTTGACCGGAATGCGAGGATTGATGGCCAAACCCAAAAAGTCCAATGTGGGCGGGGGAGAGATCATCGAAAACCCCATTCTTTCCAATTTTAAGGAGGGATTGTCTATCTTGGAATACTTCATTTCTACCCACGGTGCTCGAAAAGGATTGGCCGATACTGCTCTGAAAACTGCCGATGCTGGTTATTTGACCCGAAGGTTGGTTGATGTCTCACAGGATGTGATCGTTACCATTGAAGATTGTGGCACCTTGAGGGGGATCGATATTGAGCCTTTGAAGAAAAACGAAGAAATTGTTGAGACCCTCGGTGAGCGAATCTTGGGACGAGTTGCATTGCATGCCGTTGTTGACCCCCATACCGATGAAGTATTGGTCAATGCCGGAGAGCAAATAACAGAGGCCATTGTCACTCGGATAGAGAAATCGGCGATCAACAGTGTTGGAGTTCGTTCCCCATTGACGTGCGAGTCGCTTAAAGGGATCTGTGCCAAGTGTTACGGCAGAAACTTGTCCACCAGTAAAATGGTTCAAAAAGGAGAAGCAGTTGGTGTTGTCGCCGCACAGTCCATTGGAGAACCTGGAACTCAGTTGACACTCAGGACATTCCACGTGGGTGGGGTTGCTGGAAACATCTCTGAGGAGAATCGCTTGGTGGCCAAGTTTGATGGAATTGTAGAAATTGAAGATCTAAAAACGGTTAAAGGAGAGGATTCTGAAGGCAATGAAGCCAATATTGTGATTTCCAGAACTGCGGAATTGAAATTGGTAGATGCCAAAACTAAAAATGTTCTCAATACCCATAATATCCCCTATGGTTCCTCCATATTCACCAAAAAAGGATCCAAAATTAATAAGGGAGATGTCATCTGTCAGTGGGATCCTTTCAACGGGGTTATCGTTTCGGAATTCTCCGGAAAAATCAGTTTTGAGAACATCGAGCAAGGGCTTACTTATCAGGTAGAAATTGATGAGCAAACCGGATTCCAAGAAAAAGTAATTTCAGAATCTCGAAATAAAAAGTTGATCCCTACGCTGCATATCAAAGATACCAAAGGCAATACCCTCAGGTCCTATAACCTGCCGGTAGGAGCCCACCTGATCGTCAACGATGGAGATACGATCAAAGAAGGAAAAATCTTGGTCAAGATTCCAAGAAAATCTGCCAAGTCTGGGGATATTACGGGAGGTCTGCCAAGAGTAACCGAACTATTCGAAGCCCGTAACCCATCCAATCCTGCTGTAGTATCTGAGATCGATGGTGTGGTTTCTTTCGGTAAAATTAAAAGAGGAAACCGCGAGATCATCGTGGAATCCAAATTCGGAGACATTAAAAAGTATTTGGTTAAATTATCCAACCAAATTTTGGTTCAGGAAAATGACTTTGTCAAAGCGGGAATGCCGCTGTCTGATGGATCCATTACACCCACCGATATCCTTAAGATCAAAGGCCCCTCTGCCGTACAGCAGTATTTGGTCAATGAAGTACAAGAGGTGTATCGACTGCAAGGGGTTAAGATCAACGACAAGCACTTTGAGGTGGTTGTTCGTCAGATGATGAGAAAGGTCAAAATCGATGATCCTGGCGATTCCATATTCTTGGAAGGTCAATTGGTTTATAAGACGGATTTCATTATAGAGAACAACAATCTTTATGGTAAAAAGATCGTAGAGGAAGTAGGTGCATCAGAAAACCTGAAAGCCGGACAAATGATTACGGCCCGGCAGTTGAGGGACGAAAATTCCTTATTGATACGAGAAGATAAGGCTCCAGTAGTGGCCAGAGATGCAACCTCTGCTACTGCCACCCCTGAATTACAGGGAATCACGAGAGCCTCTCTACAGACCAAATCCTTTATTTCCGCTGCTTCTTTCCAAGAAACAACCAAAGTCTTGAATGAGGCTGCTGTCAATGGAAAAGTAGATGGTTTGGAAGGATTAAAGGAAAATGTAATTGTCGGTCACAAAATTCCAGCCGGTACCGGTTTGAGAGAATACAACAACGTTATTGTAGGATCAAAAGACGAGTACACCAGTTTGTTGATTGACAAGGAAGAGGAAGAAGTTAATATTTAATCTATGAGCACTCCAAAGGACAAAAAGGAGCAACAAATCAATATTGAATTGGACGAAGCTACCGCTCAAGGTACTTATTCCAATTTGGCCATAATCAATCACTCTCCTTCGGAATTTGTGGTGGACTTTGTGGCCATCATGCCTGGGACGCCGAAGGCAAAGGTCAAATCGAGGATCATTCTTACCCCAGAGCATGCTAAGCGATTTCAGAGCGCAATGGCTGATAACATCCGAAGATATGAAGACAGTCATGGGGAAATTGACTCCAAGGAGCATCCTCCCATTCCTTTGAACTTTGGTCCTACTGGTGAAGCTTAAAAACTAACCCCCAACGAAAGTTGGGGGTTTTTCTTTTCAATGCAACTCCGAGGTAAAATGAAAAGTAATCTCGGGATATTTTTGTTGCGCCATTTGTAGCGAAAAAGCAGAATCTGCAAGATATACCAATTGCCCTTGTTTGTCTTTGGCCAAAAACTTTTGCTTTACCTGAAGGAAATCCAGGAAGTTTTTATTCTCCTCGTCTTCGCAACTGATCCAGCAGGCTTTGTGAACATTGAAGTTTTCGAAGGTACACTTGGCGGTGTATTCGTGTTCCAGTCGGTATTGAATGACTTCAAACTGAAGTGCTCCCACCGTACCGATCACTTTCCTACCGTTGAGGTTGAGGGTGAACAATTGGGCCACCCCTTCGTCCATCAGTTGGTCGATTCCTTTACTGAGCTGTTTGGCTTTCATAGGATCAGCATTGTTAATAAATCGGAAGTGTTCTGGCGAAAAACTGGGAATGCCCTTGTACTGTATTTGTTCTCCTGCAGTGAGGGTGTCACCAATTTTAAAATTACCCGTATCGTGGAGTCCTACAATATCTCCAGGAAATGACTCATCTACCACTTCTTTTTTCTCCGCAAAAAAAGCATTGGGGCTGGAAAACTTTAGTTTCTTTTGATGCCTCACATGAAAGTAAGGTGTGTTGCGTTTAAAGGTACCCGAAACGATTTTTACGAAGGCCAAACGGTCACGATGTTTGGGATCCATATTGGCGTGAATTTTAAAAACAAAACCTGAGAATTCTGATTCATCAGGTTGAATTACCCTTTTGTCTGTAGATTTGGGCAATGGAGGTGGGGCGATCTCAATAAAACAATCCAGTAGCTCTTGAACCCCAAAATTGTTGAGGGCTGAACCAAAAAAAACAGGTTGTAAATTCCCTTCGAGATACTCCTTTTGATCAAAGACAGGGTAAACCCCCTCTACCAATTCCAGAGATTCTTTTAGCTCGTCCATAGCTTGTTGGCCCACGGCCGCATTTAGCCCTTGGTCGTCCAATGAATCATAGCCGACAGTGGTTGCAATTTTTTGTTTATCGGTACTATTGAAAATTTGAATATTTTGCGACCACAAGTTGTATATGCCTTTAAAATTGTAACCCATTCCAATGGGAAAACTCATGGGGGTTACCCTCAGCCCAAGTTTTGTTTCCACTTCGTCCAAAAGATCAAAGGCGTCTTTCCCCTCCCGATCCAATTTGTTGATGAAGACAATCATGGGTATTTTTCTCATTCTACAAACCTCCACCAGTTTTTCGGTTGCTCTTCCACACCTTTGGCAACATCAATCACTACGATCACACTGTCGACAGCGGTAAGGGTTCTATAGGTGTCCTCGGCAAAGTCCTTGTGGCCAGGAGTATCCAAGATATTAATTTTTTTTTCTTTGTAGTTAAAAGCCAACACAGAGGTGGCCACAGAAATTCCCCTCTGACGTTCGATTTCCATAAAATCACTGGTAGCACCCTTCTTGATCTTATTGGACTTTACGGCTCCTGCCTCTTGAATGGCTCCCCCGTAGAGCAGCAATTTCTCCGTCAAGGTAGTTTTACCGGCATCGGGGTGAGAAATGATACCAAAAGTACGTCTTCGTTGAATTTCTCGTTGGAACTCCATTTGGATGAATTTGGGCAAAAATATTTAATTAAATCCCACCACTAAAATTTGTCGATAGGTTTTATGCAATATAATGGGTATTTTTGAAGCTATGGAAGAGGAGAAAGTTGTTTTGGTTGACATAGATGATCAACCCATCGGAATCATGGGTAAAATAGAAGCCCACGAGAAAGCACTTCTGCATCGTGCCTTTTCTATTTTTGTACTTAACGCCAATGATGAACTGCTGTTACAACAGCGGGCTTTTGAGAAATATCATTCTCCCGGTCTTTGGACCAATAGCTGTTGTAGTCACCAACGGGAGGGGGAATCCAATTTAGAAGCCGGTAACCGCCGTTTGATGGAGGAGATGGGAATGCGCGTTCCACTTGAGGAGCTGTTTACCTTTATCTACAAAGCTTCTTTTGAGAATGGTTTGACGGAGCATGAATTGGATCATGTGATGGTGGGCTATAGCGATGAAGATCCTCAAATCAATCCCGACGAAGTGGCTGCTTTTAAATGGATTTCTCTGGATGATTTAAAAAAGGATTTGATCGACCAACCTCAAAATTATACCGTTTGGTTTAAGATTATATTTGATCGATTTTATCATCACATTAAAGAAGATAAAGGATGAGGGTAACCGTTTGTAGAAAAGCGCATTTTAACGCAGCTCACCGACTATATGTCAAGTCATGGGATGATCAAAAAAATGAGGAGATTTTTGGAAAATGTTCGAATCCCTATTTTCATGGGCATAACTATGAATTAATCGTCAATGTAACCGGCACTATTGATCCAGTGACGGGCTATGTGATGGACATGAAGGTCTTGAAAGACCTTATCAAATCAGAGGTAGAAGAGGCCTTTGATCATAAAAACCTGAACGAGCAGGTTCCTGAATTTGCCGATTTGATCCCTTCGGCCGAAAATATTGCCGTTGTGATATACAACAAATTATATCCCCATTTGGACGACGATAAAAGCTTGGAAATCGTATTGTACGAAACCCCGCGAAATTTTGTCAAATACAGTGGTTAAAACTTTAATAAAAAAGCGTTATGTCAAGTGTAAAATTATTCAAAAAAGAAATCAATAACACCATCGGTGCATTCATAGAAGATGTTTATTCTTGGGAGTTGAATCATCCCGATGCAGATCTTAAGTCTACTGAAAAATTGGTCGATAAAGCCATTGCACTTTTCGATGACCTGATCCAAAAGGTTCGCGAAGCCAAAATGGAAGGCGGAAAGAAAGGCTTTAAAAAACTGAACGAAAATTTGGAAAAGGCGGTGGCTGACCTCAATCAAGAATTGGCAAAACTCGGTTAGCTATTCTGTAGCTTCCTCTATTTTGCGTTTGGCGATAAATTCCAAGAATTCCTTGCCGTACTTGGAGACCTTTACTTCCTCTGTCAATTTTGAGGCAACAGTATCCAGAAAAACCAGATTGGCGTCATATACCTCTGTAAGTGCAATAAAAGGCGCAATAACATTATCCCCATGGGTACTGGCGAAGTTGAGGGCATAGAGGTATCTCCTTTTGGTCAGGTTGTCCATTGCTGCTTGAATGGAATCCATGGTCTTTTGGTCAGCATTGTTTTTGATTGCTTCATAATAGGCTTTAATATTATCCAAGTTTTTCCCATCGAACTGACGGGCCAGCTTTCGGTATTCTTGAAGCAATTCTTGGTTTTCGGACCCCGTGACTTTGGCACTGCTCTCAAAGGTTTTCAGTAGGGTATTTACCGTGATTTCTCCTTTTTCTCCAAAAAACAAAATCCTATCATTTAGGCTGTCACCATCTTCTTTGTTGAGGTAGAGGTAAAAAATTTCTGGACTTTCGATATCTGTTTTGAATTGAAATTCGGGGCTGCCGTTTATCACTACTGAATCAATGCTTACTAGGAGGGAATCTTGTATTTTCTGTAAATAAAGCGTTCCTTTTCTCAAGCCGTCCACTTTGCCTGATAGCAACATGCTATTTCCAGTGGCTTTTGGCGAGGATTCGCATCCAATCCACAATATGGAGAGGAGTGTTATAATGAAATTACGATTTTTATCCATCATGGTGATGTTGTAGTTTGTGCAAATGTAGTCCAAATTGACAGTATAGAAAAATGCTTTTGCCGTCCGCGTTATTTCATTTTCCTTAACTCAAAATAAAGATAAATCAACCTCAATTTTCTTATTTTTGGGAGGTGATGATTGCAAGCTATCCCGTTATATATTTACTATATTTATTAATGTTTGTCAATGCGGAGTGGGGGCAAACGGGGCATCGGGTGGTGGGCGAAATCGCCCAGCAGCACCTCACCCCAAAAGCACAAAGCCGTATTGATGAATTATTAGAAGGTCGCTCGTTGGCAGAAATCTCTACCTATGGAGACGATATCAAATCAGATCCCAAATACAAATCGCTCAATCCCTGGCATTATGTCAATTTGCCATTGGAGGCCCCCTACTCCGATGCCACTAAAAACCCAAAAGGCGACGTGGTGATCGCCATCAAAAAGTGCATTGCCGAAATCAAAAACCCCAATACTACAAAAGAAGAAAAAGTTTTTTACCTGAAATTGTTGGTTCATTTTGTAGGGGATGTCCACCAGCCGATGCATGTTGGTAGGGCCGAAGATCGGGGGGGAAACAACATTCGATTACAATGGTTTGGTCAATCGACCAATTTACACCGGCTTTGGGACAGTCAACTCATAAACAGCCACGGCATAAGCTATACTGAGTTGG
>Ga0255769_10002774_pt1 | contig 18411 bp, 8 predicted proteins | sample 041ome_9_FD_179637 | JGI IMG/M metagenome (GOLD analysis project Ga0255769, IMG submission 179637) | Coastal salt marsh microbial communities from the Groves Creek Marsh, Skidaway Island, Georgia - 041413US metaG (version 2) | ecosystem: Environmental > Aquatic > Marine > Intertidal zone > Salt... | reverse complement strand
GTACTCGGAGGAGGACTCGGAGGAGGACTCGGTGGAGGACTCGGAGGAGGAGGACTCGGTGGAGGACTCGGAGGAGGACTCGGTGGAGGACTCGGTGGAGGACTCGGTGGAGGGCTCGGTATCGTCTGCGCGCTCGCAAACAAGAAAGATTTTGAACCGCCTCTCGTCTCCCCCTTTTGCAAAAAGACCGAAGAAGATACCGAGGATCGTCCAAAAGTCAAGTCCCTTCCACCAAAGCCGCCGGAAAACATCACCAGCATCGCGATCAGCGCGACCGCGACGTTGGTCGAGTATCTCCCCATCTTCTTTTTCGTCGCGATAAAACTACTTCTCTTCGTTTTTTTCAAAGAAGAAGAAGAAAAAGAAAAAGAAGATGGAGAAGATTCGCGACGATTCAAATCTCGGCTCGATCGCGGAGAGGAGGGTGACATAATCACTTTCTTTCTTTCTCTCTTTCTCTCTCTCGTCGAAATCTTTTTTCCCAAAAGATCCGAAAGAGAGAGAGTTTCAACGAGAAGTTACGAAAGAGAGGATCGCGCGCGTTTTATCTGCGCGGTGTGCCCAAGCGTGACGATGTGCACTTTTGTTTTTCGCGAGATGTAATCGTTTAAGGGTCCTTCCTCCTCTGCGCCGCTTCGCGTGGTGGATCTCTCTCTCTCGAAGAAAAAAAATTCTCTCTCTCCTTCTTTTTCTATGTATATTTAAACGCTCTTCTTTTTTCGTCTCCCTCTCCTTATCTCTCTCTCTCTCTCTCTTTATATCGCTACACCGCGCGCGTCGTTTTGGCGGTGCGCGAGATCGAGAAAGAGGCGTATCGCGTGTTGTTTGAAAAGGGAACGCGCGGTTTAAATTTCTTTTTTTTTGTGTCGATTAGTCGGTCGCGCTGTGAGCCTCTCGCTGGCCGATTTTGTTGCTGAAACCCTAAATAAGTATCTTCTCCAGAATTTTTTTTATTTTTTTTTTTTGCAAGACGGGAAAGAGAAGAGAAAACTTTGGCACGAAGACAACAACGAAGGAAAATAATGGGCGCAACGAACTTCTCGTCGTCGTCCGTCGTCGTCCACCGCTTCTTTCCAGCTTCTCCCGCCAACAGCACTTCTGCTCTGCACTCAAAAAAGTCGAAGAAGAAGAACGGCCCCGTGTTTTGTTCGAGCAGCTTTTCGTCGTCGTCGTCGAAAGTAGCAGCAAAAGCAGCGGCGACTGTTCTTTTGCTGATGACGACGACGACGAACACCGCGGCGTTGGCGATGAACGCGGACGTTTTGTCGTCGGGCGCGACGATTACCACCGAATCTTCTTCTTCCGTTTTTAACGGGAGGTATTCCGACCCGAACCATCCGGGATGTTTGAGAGGGATCGAGGTGCGATCGAAAACGTCCGCGAGAGTTTTCGGGGAAGACGGCACTCCCGGGTGTTCGGCAGGAGAAAAGACGAAAAAATGGGAGCTCGAGGGCGAGTTGAGAGGAAAGGAGGAAATTTTAATTGACTTTTCCAAGAAGGGCGGGCCGAAGAACTTGCTCGGCAAGTGGACGGGAAGCGGCGTTTTGTTCCCCGACGGCAACACGTGGTCAAAGTTGTAATTTATTAAGAGTATTGTTTTAATTTTAAGCGCGCGCGCGGGGCTTCGCAAGGCGAAGGCGTTCTCTCGTTCTAGCTCGCGTTCTTTTTTCGTTTTCGCGGCTCGGTGAGAAAGTAGTCTAAAAATCAGCATCGTTTTTGAACGAAAACTATCGTCGATAGCGCAGGAATCGTGAGCGATAAGTCGTCGACGTCATCCAACGTTCCTCCGGATATTTTCACGCGACTCAGCGTGTCCGCGTCGTCACATATCGTCCCTTGCAACGGGTGCGGCTCTAAAATTGTAGCCGTCGAAGAGTTTCTCACGTGACGTTGGAACGCTTTTTCGGCGTAGTTTTCGATGTCCGACGACGTCGCGTTGACGCAGACGACGATGCGTTCGAAGTTGTCGCATATTTTTTGCTTCTCGAAGCCATCATCGATGACGTAGACGAGTAAACCTGGTATTTGGTTCTCGCCGCGATTGAAAAACGAGACGCGATTTTGAACGTCTTTGAACGTCTCCAAAGAGAAGAGCTTTGAACTCGAACGAATAGACATCAATTCGCAGAAATAGTCCGTTTGTGCGAGGATATCATCTTTGGAGGGTTTATTCTCCTCGATGTTCGCTAGGAATGGACGGATCAAATCGTATCGTCCTTCGTTTTTCGATCGCGGGGGCATCCCTACGCCAAAGTTGTGCGTCTCTCCCGAGAAGTCTAATCGATTGAACCAATCGCCACTATCGTAACTGTCTCGATCTAAACTCTTCGAGCGCAACAATTCATCACCAGCGTGAAAAAAGGGCACACCTTGGGACAACGCGACGATTGAAGTGCACAAGCGATTCATGCGGATTCTGTCGCGTAATGTCGTGTGTTCGCTGCTCGCTCGAAGCGCGATGCAATCGAACAACGTTTCGTTATCGTGCGCGGAAACGTAATTAACCGTTTCTTTCGGTTCTCCCGCATAAGCTACGTTTGAGTTCTCGTACGCCGCATTTCGCAGTTGCGTCTCGACGCCGTGTCTGTTTGTGAACACGTATTCGCGTAAATTACCGGCAAACGCGGCAATAATTTTCTCGCCGTCTTCCATCGTTCGATATTTCCGAGACACGTCGTCGTTGCCTTGCGCGGCGTTTGCGCGGTCGAGCAATCCCGTCGCGAAACCTTGTTCGCGAGGGTCGCCAAACGGAGTTCCACCAACCGCACCTTCGCGAACGCGATCGTTAAACGAACCAATCCCTGTATTCGCGAGGTTCATTTGCGAAGCGTTCGCGCCGACGCGGTTCTGCACGACCTCAGCGTAATCCCAACCTTCGCCGTACAAATACAATTTCGACCCGTCGACGCCGTCTTTTTCTAAAGTCAACGCCTCTAACTTAGATTTCGCTTTGAGCATAGTTTTTAACATGATGTGTCCCATCAAATCGAATCGAAAACCGTCGACTTTGTAATCTTTCGCCCAGTGGACTAAATCGTCGACGATGAGTCTGTCGAACATGTAATGCTCGCTCGCGGTGTTGTTACAGCACGTGGAGGCCTCGTAGTCGCCTTGAAAATTTCTGCGGTGATAGTATCCCGGAACAATTTTATCCAAAACAGAGTTCACATCGGTCGGACCGCTGCTCAAAGTGTGATTGTACACCACGTCGACGATGAGTCTCAAGTTCATTTTCTCGCTCAAGGATTTGACCATTTCGCGATACTCTAAGATTCTCGTCGGACCATCTGGATTGGTCGAATACGAGCCCTCCGGGACGCCGTAGTGCACGGGGTCGTATCCCCAGTTGAAGGCATCTTCCGAGGCAATTTTTGACGTCAACGTTTGCTGAAACTCCGAGTCGCTTTCCAACGCTTCCATGCCTGAAATATCCGCGGTAGAGAGCGACTTTTGATTTTCCGCTCGTTCCGGAACGCTCCCGAAATCATACGTTGGGAGTAAGTGGACGTGCGATAATCCGTGCTGAGATAATCTTTTTAAATGTCTCGCGCCTCTTCCTTCTTCGCACGAAAACGCTTTGTACTTCCCTCTCGCCTCTTCCGGCACAGAATCGTCCAAGGCAGAAAAATCGCGCACGTGCAACTCGTAAATACCACCTTCGCAAATGTGATTCAACCTCGGTTTCGCGAAAGTTTCCCAACCTTCCGGTTTTGCCGACGCGTCGTTCTCGACGTCAAATATGTGCGCTCTGCGACCATCCGCGGCTAACGATCTTGCGTACGGATCCGACGCGATTGAAGTCATCACTTTATTATCTTTCGGATGAAACACGGTCACTCTGAAATTGTAATACATCTGGTACAACTCTTTACGCCTGCCGTGAATAATCCACGTCCCGTTCGAGCTATCAAACATCATCTCCAATTCTTCTTTCGGGTGCGAGAAATCTGGAGAATCGAAGAGTAAGAAATCGACTTGAATAGCGCTCGGCGCCCACAACGTGATGACGATAATTTCGTCCATAAAAGAACACCCCAGAGGTCCATCGTAGCTGTAAAAAGCATCCAACGCGCCGTGAATTTGCAAACCGCACGCATCGAGTGGTTCGTGGCTCTTGTCGCTATCGTTCGTTCGTTTTTTTGTTCCAACGGCGAGTTGAGTTTTCAACAGCAGTTTCATCTTTGCGTCCGAGACTGCCGACTCGTCGATTTCGTAAAATGCGAAACATTTCTCGTTAAACACGGCTGGAAACTTCTCCTTCACGGCCGCATCGATCGTCGCTTCCTCTGTTCGCGATAAGATAGCCTTCAAAACGTCCCCGTCTTCCGGATCGTGGCTTTCTACTCCGTCCGCCGTTGCTTTCAAACTACCGCTTTTACTCGAATACAACTCCACCACGACGTCTTCTTCTCCATCCTTCACGCCGTTGAAATCTCTCGGCAACGCCACCAACCGCTTATCCAACAAAATCGCTCGCTGACAATGCACGTCTCCTTTAGGCAACTTCTCCAAATCCGGCTTCTCCTGCCAAATCTCTCGGTATCCGCTCACTAAGAAAATCTCCACGTCCTCTTCGCCGCTCGGCACTTTCATCGACTCCGCGCGCACGTCCTGCTCTTCGCCTTTGTGCAATAAAACCGAGACAATCTTCGAATTCGTTCCTTCTAACTCCACTTTAAACGTCTCAAACTGAGGCGCGTGTTCTCTCTCCGCTTCACTCGACGCTGGATATAACGGTGCGTTCCATTCCGTCGGTTTCGGCACGTCGCCCCACACGTGCAGACCGAAACCGTCGTAATCCGATTCCTGCCGGTGGTAGTTGACGACTAAAAAACGCGTGTTCTTGTTGTCGTTGTCATCATCGTTTCTCGCGGCGACCGAATCTTCTCCCGAAGAAGACGAGGCTCGAGGAGGAGGAAGAATCGATTTTCGGCTTCGTCGTCGTCCGTGTCGTCGAGCGGCGTTTAAAGCAGCAGCAGCAGCGGAAGAAGAAGAAGAAGAACTGGAAGAAGAACTGGAAGCGCGATTGGTTTTCGTCGCGACTCGTCGATGATGATGATGATGATGTTCTCTCTCCGCCGCGAACGACGACAAAGAGGAAGAAGAGGACGAAGACAGTCGCGGCGAAGACAGAAGACTGGATGGCGCGCCACGCATCATCGCTGTTGATCTGGATCTCTCGCTCTTTCTCGCTCTCTTTTTTTGTGCAAGCGCGCGCGCGTTCCCTCTCTCTGGTCTCTCCGAGATATCTCTCTCGCGAGAAAGGGACGACGAGTTCAAACAAAAGTTATGAAGAACAACAACAAAAAATCCAAACAAAAATCTTAACGTCTCTTCCCAAAGCGCGCGCGTGGCGTGCGGGTGTAGAATATGTGAGTGCGTGCGTATATTATTTTCACTCTCTCTCTCTGGTACTTCCTTTCAAATTACATTCTACAAAAAGACGCGCGCGCACGCGTGATGAACTACTAATTCTCTTTTTCTTCTACTAATCGTGCGCGGTGCGAGCTTTTCATCTACCGAACGGGGCCACAGGCGCATTTAGTAGACGTAGTTCTTTTGGAAGGTGGAGTCGGTGTTCGCCAAGGACTCTTCGGCGTTGAACTTACCCAATTGCGCGAGACCGTTTTCTTCCGCACGTCTGGCCAAGATGGCTTGCGCCTTGCCAACCATGGCGTCGTCGCCCGCCCACGTCTTGATGACGGAGTTTTGCAACGCTCTCGCGTACGAGAAGGACACGTGCCACGGGTTCGGTTGTTGGTTCATGGCGTTCAAGTACAAGGTGGAGTCCAATTCGGACAAACCGCCGGACAAGAACATGATACCGGCGGTGGCCGGCGGGACGCGAGAGTTCAACATCTTCAAGGTCGCCGCGGCAACTTCTTCCGGAGTGTTTCTCTTCGGGCAGTCGGCACCCGGGCCAACCATGGACGGCTTCAACAACATGCGGTCGAACATGACGTTGTTGTCCGCGAGGTACTTGAAGGTTTCAGCCCAGACAGCGGAGGCAACTTCGAAGGTTTCTTCCAAGGTGTGCTCACCGTCGAGGAGGATTTCCGGCTCGACGATCGGGACCAAACCAGCGTTTTGGCAGATGGCGGCGTATCTGGCCAAGCCGTAAGCGCAGTCAGTGACAGCGATCTTGGACGGGCCAGCCGGGATGGAGACGACGGATCTCCACTTGCAGAAGCGCGCGCCTTGCTTGTAGTATTCCGCGGCTCTGTCGGCAAGGCCGTCCAAACCTTGGCACCAGGATTCGCCGTTGCTGTTCGCGAGCGGCTTCAATCCCTTGTCGACCTTGATACCCGGGTAGATACCTTGCTCGTTCAAGCAGTCGACGAAAGACTTGCCAGCCTTGGTGGATTGGTAGAGGGTTTCCTCGAAGAGGATGGCACCACCAATGTGCTTACCGAGGCCCGGGGTCGTGATGAGGAGTTCTCTGTATCGACGACGGTTTTCTTCGGTGTTTTCAACCCCGACGCCTTCGAGGCGGGAGCCGCACGTGGCGTTGGATTCATCCATCGCCAAGATACCCTTACCCGGCTTGGTCATGTTTTGCTGTTATATCGTTGACGGTCGTGAGAAAAGAAAAGAAGAATTCGTTTTGTGAGTATACAAACATCATCGAAGATGAAGAAAGAAGAAAACAGATATATAATATAATAGTCCCCTTTATTTTTTTCATGGTTTGTGGGGGAAGGGGGGTGTGCTTTCCCAACCACAAGAACAGGAGAGAACCAAAAAAAGGCACAATCGGATATATATCCAATTCCGCCCCATGCATCGGGAGCGAGCGCGCGTACCCGCGCTTGAAAATCGAGTTTACGAACGAAAGCCATCCAAAACGACGCCGCAATCGCACAAAACAGATTCAAACGCATTCAAATCCGCGCAAAGCGACTTCGCCGCGAACCTCTCCCCTCGCCGAAGCGAGGGAGAAGATTAAACGCGATTTCTTTTAGCGGCAAAAGAACACACACACATAAGCGTAAAAAAAAAGGAAAAAAAACTCACCGCAGTTTGCAACAATTCATCGTCGTACTGGCCAGCGCGAGTGACAACGTTGGTTCTTTTGGCGACCGCCGCCTTGGAGACGACAACCTTCGCGCCTAAGAGAGTGGATTGGGTGAGTGCAGACATTATTAAGTTAATGTTTTTTTATGCGATATAAAGTGAGGGAGTGATTACTTTGCGCACGGAGTGCTCGCATTTTTTCTTCCATCCAGAGGAAAAGAAAAGCAAAAAACCTCCATCCTCATCCGTCCTCGTCACCGGGAACATTTTTTTCTCCTTTTCTGCTTTTTTTCACTCGCGTTTGTTTTTTTCTACCTTTTTTTCAAGACGTTGCGCCTCGCGCGACGTGGCCGCTTTTTCGCGGAGATTTTTCGCTCTCGACCGCGAAAAAGGTCGAGAACTTTTGCGAGGCGAACGCGTCGATTTTCTCACCTACGCGTAGTACATTTTTCGTTAATCACCACGACCACGAACGCGCGTCACTTTTCACGCGCGCAACGTTGCCAAATAACAAGAACAAAAAGCGTCGAAACTCGTGCACTGAGAATCTCGTCGTGAAAGATGATGCGCCGCGCCTCGACGAAGCGCGCCGCTTTGGAAGGTTTGCTCCGACGAAGTGGAGTGGAATCTTCGGGAAACGCAACGTCATCGAGAGGGATATCGTCGCTTTCGAAAAAATCATCCTCTTCGTCGAACGGCTCCGCGAGCGCGGTGAAGGAGGTGAAGAAAGCGACGGACGGCAGATCGCAGAGAGGCATCGCGGGCGTTCGCAAAGATGCGAGCGTTTCTTCGTCTTCTTCTTCGGGCAAGAAGGTAGTCGCGAAGATCAATAACGCGAACAGCTCGACGACGAAGCGACATTTGGATATCGCGAGACGTGGCAAAGCAGCCATGCCGCAAGTCGCGACGGTCGGGTCGAACGCATCTAAGATCGATTACTCCATCGGCGGCACCGTGTATCCGGTCCCGCAAGACGTGAAGGGTTCGAAGGTGGTTTACCAAAACGCGGACGGCATGCGCGTGGACGATGGGAGATATCAAAACTTTAAGAGCGATTTGAAGAACGAGTTGGCGATTCCGGAGGAGCGCATCATCACGGATGCGGTGAAGACGTACGCGTACGGAACGGACGCTTCGTTTTACAGATTGTTACCGCAAATGGTGGTGAAAATTCACTCGGAGGAAGAAGTGAAGAAGATTTTACCGTACGCGAAGAAACACCAGACGCCTGTGACGTTTCGAGCGGCCGGGACTTCGTTGAGCGGGCAAGCGGTTTCGGATTCGGTGTTGTTGAAGTTGTCTCACGTCGGGAAGAACTTTCGAGATTACACGGTTCACGAAGACGGAAGGAAGATCACGTTAGAACCTGGGTTGATTTTGGGTGAAGTGAACAGAATTTTGCAAGCGCACAAGAAGAAGGGCGGGCACGCCGTGCAATACAAGATGGGTCCGGACCCTTCTTCGATCGATTCGTGTATGGTTGGCGGCGTTGTCGCAAACAACTCTTCGGGCATGTGCTGTGGGGTGAAACAAAACACGTATCACACTTTGGAAGATATGCGAATCGTGTTCGTGGACGGAACTGTTTTGGATACCGCGGACCCGGCGTCTCGAGAGAGCTTCTTGAGAACGCACCAAGATTTGTGCGCAAAAGTGAGCAACTTGGCGAAGAAAGTCCAAGCAGACGCCGATTTGACCGCGTTGATCAAGAAGAAGTTTGCGATTAAATGTACGACTGGCTATTCCATTAATGCTTTAGTAGATAACGATGCGAACGATCCGATTGAAATTATCAAGAGATTGATGATTGGGAGCGAAGGTACTCTCGGTTTCGTCTCGAGAGCGACGTATAACACCGTCGTGGACCACCCGCACAAAGCGAGTTGTTTCATCATGTTCAAAGACGTCGACGACGCGTGCAAAGCGGCGGCCGTGTTGAGACGCGAAACGACCGTCGATGCGGTGGAAATCTTCGATAAGGCAAGTTTGCGTCAGTGCGAGAAGCACGAAAAGATCATGTCGTTGGTGCCGACGATCCCGGAAGCCGGGAAGTACGGCGCGGCGCTTTTGATCGAGTGCAGAGGCCCGACCGACGCGGAGTTGGACCAAAACATTAAAGCGGTGACAACCTCTTTAGACAACGCTAACTTGAACTTCTTGCACCCGAGAGAAGAAACATATCCGTTCTCGAAGGATCCGGCCGTGTACGGAACCTATTGGGACGTGAGAAAAGGTTTGATTCCCATGGTTGGCGGTGGTCGCGAAGCCGGCACTTCGGTGTTGATTGAAGACGTCGCGTGTGAAGTCGATTCGTTAGCGCCAATGACGAAAGATTTGATGGCGATGTTTGAAAAGCACGGCTACGACGATGCTTCGTGCATGGGTCACGCTTTGGAGGGCAACTTGCACTTGGTCTTCTCCCAAGGTTTCCGTACGGAGAAGGAAGTCGAAACGTACGCGGCGATGATGCAAGAAATGTGCGAGATTGTTGCGGTGAAATACAAAGGTTCGTTGAAAGCCGAGCACGGTACCGGACGTAACGTAGCACCGTTTGTCGAAATGGAATGGGGCACGAAAGCGTACGAAATCATGTGGGAATTGAAGGAGATGTTCGACCCGGATTACGTGTTGAACCCGGGTGTAATTTTGAACAGAGATCCGGACGTTCACCAAAAGTTTTTGAAGCCGAAGCCGGTTGCGGACCCGATCGTTGACATGTGCATGGAGTGTGGTTTCTGCGAATCCAACTGCCCGTCCAGAGACGTGTCGTTGACTCCGAGACAAAGAATCACGGTGTACCGCGAAATTAGTCGTTTACAAGCGATGGAGAACAGAAGCACGGAAGATCAAGCGCGATTGGACGAGTTTTTGGACATCTTTTCCTACGCCGGTGACTCCACGTGTGCTGCCGATGGTATGTGCGAAGTGAAGTGCCCGGTTGGTATCAACACCGGTACTCTCGTGAAGTCTATTCGCGCAAGAGAGTTAGAGCAAGCCAAGAACGTCTCCTCGGTTGCCGCATCGCTCGGGAGAAACTTTGCGAGCTTCACGGGCGTCGTTCCGCCGTTCTTGAACATGGTTTCCGGCTTCCACTCCATTTTGGGCGATGGAGTTTTGAAAACCGTCTCTGGTGGTTTGAACAAAATCTCCGGGAACTTGATTCCGGAGTGGAACCCGCACATGCCGCGAGGTGCGCCGAAGTTGCCGGAACCGAACCACGCCAAGGAGAAACACCCGGGCGTCGAAAGAAAAGTCGTGTATCTTCCGTCCTGCGTGACGAGAATGATGGGTCCGAGTAAAGCGGACGCGAACTTGGAAGGCGTCGCGGATGCCATGATGTCCATCTTGTCTAAAGCGGATTACGAGGTTGTCTACCCGAAGGGCTTGAGCGACCAGTGCTGCGGGATGTTGTTCAACTCCAGAGGCTTCAAAGACACGGCGCTTACGAAAGCGGCGCAAATGGAAGAAGCTTTATTAGAAGCGTCTGAGAACGGCAAGTACCCGATCGTTGTCGATACGTCTCCATGCTTGGCGGAAATCAAAGGCTCGTTGCAAAACCCGGCGTTGAGATTTTCCTTGTACGAACCGGCGGAGTTCATCGCGAACCACTTGCTCGATAAGCTTGAGTTCAACAAAGTGAAGAAACACGTCGCCATCCACGTTCCGTGCTCTTCCAAGAAGCTCGGCGTCGAGCAAACGTTCACGAAGCTTGCCGAGAAGTGCGCGGAAGAAGTGACTGGTTCGGGTATCCCGTGCTGCGGCATGGCCGGCGATCGCGGTATGCGATACCCGGAGTTGACGGGCGGCTCCTTGAAATACTTGGACTTGCCGAAAGGATGCACGGACGGCTACTCCACCTCGCGAACGTGCGAGATGAGTTTAACTAACCACTCCGATATTTCCTTCAAGGGTTTGGTGTACTTGGTCGACGAAGCTACGACGGCGAAGAAGAAGGCGTCAGCGTAAAATATCTATAAATAACGTGTTTTTTGTGAACTTACTATTGCGCGGCGAACCGAGTGTGTGTGTGTGTGTGTGTGTGTGTTGAGAGAGCGAGCGAGAGAATATAAATAGACGAACGAAAAAATAATCATCCAACTCTGTATCTATATAGTCGATTATAATATACCTCAGAATCCTACTACTACTAATACCACTACTACAACTATAAATACTATATCGCATCACGCTTCATCACAACTTCGAAGGAGCTTTTTTCCCTCCTCCTCCTCCTCCTCCTTTCAACCCATCCAGTACTCGCTTCAGTTGATTCACGACGGCTGGTTCGCTCAACATTCGAAACCCGTCCTTTGCCTCTTCGTCGCACCCGTATCGAAACCATTCCTCCGCGAACGCTCCTCTCAAATTTATCTTCGTTTTCGCGTACCCGTCGCGCGGGAATCGTTTCATCTTTTCCGCGATTTCCATCACCCTTTTCTCCAACATCCCTTCCTCGCACACCTCGTCGATCAACCCGAACCTCAGCGCCTCGCTCGGTTTCACCAACGCGCCTTGCAATAACAACTTTTCGCCCAACGCTTTGCTCAAAGTCACCTCGCAAAACCGCCTCGCCCAAAATTTCGGCACCGGTATCCCAAGCATCACCTCGTTCAAACCAAACGTGCTCGTTTTATGCGTCGTCTGCACGCGATAATCGCAACACAACGACAACATGGCGCCGCCCGCCGGACAGGCGCCTCTGATACCCGCAATCGTCACCAACGGCGACACCAACAAGCGAGTGAGAAAAGTCGTTTGCATCCTCCAAAACGCCTCGTACCGCTCCGAAGTCGTCCCCGGTGCGTACAACTCGTTGATATCATTCCCAGCGGTAAAAATATCCCGTTTTAATCGAGAGAGAAAAACGCACGCGCGCGTTTCCGGTTCCGACTCGACGCGTTCGAGCGCGTCGCGTAATTCGCTCCAAAACTGTAAATCCATCGCGTTCGCCGGTTCCGACCGCAAAGAGACGATCGCAATCTCCGGCGAAACGCGAGATATCGTCACTTTCGAAGACAACGACGAACGGGCGGTCATTCTTCTCGTGTTCTTATTCTTCTCCCTTAAACGCCAGCTGTGGAATAACGCACGGGTATTATGTATGTTTATAACAACAATAATTAAATAACGACTTCTTGGTTTTCCCCATCATGTCAAAGCACAAAAAAAAATTTTTGACCGACTCTTTGGACGTCCGGATGGATCTCTCTCTCTCTCTCTCTGTGCAACCGAAAGAAAGAGCCAACGGCGAAAAAATGAAAATATGAACCTGTGCGACGACGACGACGACGACGACGACGAAGAAGAAGAAGAAGAAGAGGTTTAACGCGACGAGAAGAAGAAGAAGAAGAAGAAGAAGACCTCTTCACTCTCTGTCGTTTACTCTCGCGACGACGAGAGAGAGAGAGACGATATACGAATAAAACAGAGAGAGATCAAAAGTTTTGAGAGGGGGAGAGAGACCGCTTTGTGCATCTCTCGGCGCGCGCTTTGTGCGTCGTGCGTGCGCGTGTGCGTATCCGGCGCGCATCCGGGGGAGAGAGAAACTGTTTGAACGCAGAAGAAGAAGGAAGACGAAGAACTAATTTTCATCGCGCGTTTTATATCACACAACACACGTAAGATTTAAAAAGAATCATGGCCGGTAAACTGACCATCCCGCCGACGGAGGACGCGCGCGGGAACAAGTTGAACTGCGAGGAACGGTTCGTCGGCGCGAGAGCGACGCGGACCGCGGAAGGTGTCGCCAGTTTGCTCGGATTGACCAAAGACATCCTGTTGGAGAGAAGACGATTTGCGGAGGAGAACGCGGCGGCCGCGGCGGCGGCCGCGGCGGCCGCGGCGAAGGAAGAGGAGGACGAGAAACCTTCCTCGTCGCCGGCGGTAACGACGAGTGCGGATGCGGGAAACGACGGCACTCCAACTGCCGGAGAAGACGGGGAAAAGAAAGACGAAGGAGAAGAGGGAGAAGATAAAGACGACGAATCCCGATTGGATTGGAAACCGCCGTATAGGAAGCGGATTAAACTCGGCAACGACCAAACGCTCGAAATGCCGTATAAGTACGATTTTTTGAAGTACGATTTGAATTTACCGGGATTGAGAGAGCTCGGTTTACCGGAGATTATGCGAAATAACGCTGGGCACATAGATTATAGGACGATTTCACACCAGCGAGTTTTGACGTTGTTCAAGTTGTTGCACAACTCTGAGTTGGCGGAGATTCCGAGCGGAGAAGAGTTGGCGAAGAAGAGAGAGGAGGACATGGCGTATGCATTGGCGAATAACGGGAAAAGAAGGAAACGGAAGATCGAACCGGAAGAGCCGGATGGCAGAAGACGGCTGGCCGGTACAAGTCGCGGTGGAAGAGGAGCGGGAGGAGGTGGAGGAAAAGGAGGAGGAAGAGTAAGAGAGCCGACGTTTGAGAGAGATCCACAGGATGAGTTGCGAAAAGCTATTCCCAGAAACTTATTAAAATCGACAGCGGCTGGAGTTATTCGAGGTGGAGATAGTGAGGAGAATACGGAGGCCTCGGGAGAGGAGCGGATTTTAACAAAGTTTACCCCGGTAACGGTTCAAGAAGCAGCAGCGAGATCCAACGCGCCGTTAGTCCCAATAGAAGCGTACTGGATCGAAAAATTTGCTAAAATTGAACATGAAGAGATTCGACGATTGCCGTCCAAAGAAGAGCGCGAGTTGCAACGCTCGCAATCAACGCTGCGCAAAAACGGTATACGCGATGAGTTACACCGACGACGCGAAGAGCAAACGTTTGAGTTTGGTTATCTGGCGACGAGGTTTCAACCAACCGAGGAGAAACGAAAGGAAACAAACAGAGAGCAATTGTGGCGACGGATCGCTGTCATTGAAGTTCCTGGAACGAAAAATATCGCCATGTTACGAACTGACGTAGAGCTGAGACGCGCGCGTTTATTAGCGCACATGTGTGCGGTAGAAGTTAGGAAAAGAAACGCGCTTCGCAAACGATTGATGAAAATCACCCCTATCAACAACTTACGAAAACTCTCGCACGTGGTTTCCTCGTTTTGGAGAGCGGCAGACCGACACGCTGAGGACTACATGAAGAACCGAAAAATAAGAGAACGACAAGAAAAAATCCGATTAGAGCAAGAGCAAGAGGCGAAGATGCAAGAGCAGCGGTTGCAGTTTTTGTTAAACCAATCCGAATTGTACGCGCACTTTGTCACGAAGAAAACCACCGAGGACGAAGAAGAGGTGATTCGAGAGAAGAGCGAACAAGCTATCGCAAAAGCCGTGGCGGAGAATCCGAACTCCGTATTGTCCGAAGAAGAGAGGAAGAAAATTGCCGAAGAGGCGAAACAATCCGCTCTCGAAGAAATGCGGAAAACGAAATCGAAAATGCAAGAGTTTGACCAATCCACGAAAGACGCGAGAGAGAAGAATAAAGTCGGAGAAGAAGCAGACTTTAAAGCGATGGATGTGGATAAAATCGAACAACCGAAAATGCTCAACGCGACTTTGAAGCAGTACCAGTTGGAAGGTTTGAGATGGATTGCGAATTTATACAACAACGGCATCAACGGTATCTTAGCCGACGAGATGGGTTTGGGTAAAACCGTTCAAAGCATCGCGTTACTGGCGCACTTGGCGGAGAATAAAAATTTGTGGGGGCCATTTCTCGTCGCCGCTCCGACGTCGACGTTACCGAACTGGTGCACCGAACTGAAGAAGTTCATCCCAGATTTCAACGTTATTCCGTATTGGGGTTCGCAAGATGAACGGAGAACTTTACGACAGGCTATTGGCGGGACCGAGCAAAGCACGAGAGACGCCGCCTGTCACGTCTTTGTGACGAGTTACGATTTGTTGTTGAAAGACGAAAAATATTTGAGTAGGATTAAATGGCAGTACATGGTTTTAGACGAAGCCCAGGCGATTAAAAACAGTTCGAGTCTGCGCTGGAAATCGTTGTTGGGTTTTAAATGCAGAAATCGTTTGTTGCTCACCGGTACGCCCGTGCAAAACACGATGCAAGAACTTTGGGCGCTGTTGCACTTCATCATGCCGACGTTATTTGATTCGCACGAGCAGTTTGCGGAATGGTTCTCGAAAGGTGTCGAAGGTTCTGTCACAGACGGTAAAGAGTTGAACGAACACCAGTTAGCGAGATTACACGCCGTGTTAAAACCATTCATGTTGAGACGTTTGAAAACGGACGTTTTGGGCGAAATGGCCAAGAAGGAGGAACACGTAATCAGATGCGGAATGAGTCGTCGACAGAAAGAGATGTACAGGAGCATTAAGAAATCGGTTGCGTTCGATCAAATGACCGCAGGCGATTACAATCCTCTCGGCACGATCATTCAACTCCGAAAAGTGTGCTCGCACCCGGATTTGTTCGAGGGGCGATCCAACTCGGAACCGTTTGCGTTTACGCGGTTAGGCGGCGCGCCGGGATGCTACGTCGGAAGTAAGTCGTTTATTTCAGGAGACGGTACGAATGCAAACGGAGTGGATGGTGATGAAGCTAAAACGACGGAAAAGAATGGTATCGGTGGTGTGCGTTTGAATATCAACGCGTTATTGAAAACCGCCGAGCCTCTCGTGGACGTGCGCGCGTGGAAAAGTGAAATCGAAGTCGCGCTGCCGAAACTAGCGTTTAGAGATTTTGGGCTTTTGTTCTCCAGCAAAGAGAAACTGCTGAGAAACGATTTTAACGTCGTGGCGAATGCGTCCATGAAAATCTTACGTATGCACAATACGTGTTCCGAGTGGGCTCAAGCTTTGTTTGAAAGAGACGAGGACACATTGACGGCGAAGTTTGTTACAGCCAACGGCGGCGGTGAACACCGATCGTCTTTTTACGAAACGGAAGGTTTGAAAGCGCTGCACTTCGACGCGCATTCTTCTTTAAAAAGTGAAACAAACAGAAGAATGTTGAACGTGTGCGGCGTAGGAAGTGCGAAGGATTTCAACGAGAAGCGCGCACAACACCATCGAGATCACGGTGCTGCGAAATGTTACGTTCTCGAGGACATCGTCAAAGATACCGTGCCTTTTATTCGCGCGGTCAATCGCGCCTACCAACCGAGAGTCTTGTCGAAACCACCGAACGAGTACTGTTCGGATTATTCGCACTATTCGATGAAAAAGAACCAAGATCGAATGTCTGATTACGTTCGATGGGCGCTCTGGGAGTCCACGTCACCAATGGAACTCACCGGAAGGCACCAAAAATGGAAGTCTTCCTTGAGTAGCAGTTACGCTCCTGTCGTTCCTTCGTCGTCTACGAATGTCGTGGTTAACTCTTCCACGAATAACGTGTCATTGAACAAGGTTCAACAGCTCACGCATCGCACCGATCGAGTAGCGTTACTGGACGAAACGATGCACATCCACGGGAACTCTTTATCGGAGTTGCCAAACCCAGGTTACGATTTAGAGTTGGCCATGGCAGATTCCGGGAAACTTGCCGCCTTGGACAAACTCTTGTTCGAAAAGAAAGCGAATGGGTCTCGGGTTTTAATTTTCGCGCAAATGACAACCATGCTAGATTTACTCGAAACCTATTTACGGGCCAGGCAACACAAATTCGTTCGTTTAGATGGGTCAACGAAAGTTTCTGATCGGGCGGCGGTAGTGTCTGGATTTCAATCCGACGAATCCATCTTCGTCTTTATGCTTTCAACGCGCGCCGGTGGATTAGGTATCAACTTAACTGCCGCAGATACGGTTGTATTCTTCGAATCTGATTGGAACCCAACGGTCGATCAACAAGCCATGGACCGTGCGCACAGATTGGGACAAACGAAAACGGTGCACGTGTACCGTTTGATTTGTCGCAACACGGTTGAAGAATATATTGCGAAAACCGCCAAGGAAAAAGAGCAAGTGACCGATTTAGTCTTGAAAGGAAACAAGAAGAAGGAGGAAACCTCCTTGGAAACCGTGAAATCGTTTGAAGACATCAACGACGCGCAAACCACGGAAATCTCCAAAGCGGAGGCTTTGAAAATGCTCTTGGAAGACGCAGGTGAGGAGGATGAACAGACGAAAGAGCGAAGAGTGAGAATGGAAGGAAAGATTAAAAAAGCTGTGGAAATCATCAGAGCCAAGAAAGGAGGAGCGGCGGCAGCAACAACCCCAGCGGTAGCAACGCAGACCTAGTAATTACTATCATCATCATCATTATTATCAATTTCATCTAGATGCGCTAAATATAATACACTATTGTTTTTTAACAAAACTTTTACGACGGCCACGTCCCTATCGTCCTCATCTTCTGCCTCTCCGACATCATCACCTTCTCCAACCTCGGCGCCGCTAAAAACTCCTTGACCGTTTTCGCGTCCATTTTATCCACTAAATTCCCGTGCTCTTTCGCGATCGCATCGATGTCCGCGTCTTTAATTTTTTTCATCGACGAAACCGCTTTCACCAACCCGTAAATCTCCTCCGGTTTCATCCGCCCATTTTCATTCACCAACTTCTCTCTCCGTTTCCCCACCGTGTTTATCACGGACTCGGTAATTCTCCCCGAATCCGAGTTCATAATTTTGTGCATGTTCGAAACTAACTCCGCGTTCTTCTTATGGAGCGCATCGATCGATTTTGTCGCCGCCGTCGTCGTCGGTTCCATCGCGTTTCTCCATTGCTCCGGAGTCGGTTGAGAGATAAATTTCGCCCGCTCGGTTTCGCTTCTCGGAAGTTTTCGAGGTGCTGGTGCGCTGGCATTAGTACCACTACCACCGGTGGTGCTTTTGACGATCGCGGACGTTTTGAGGATGGTTTTGCGACCGGTGTCGGCCAGTTTGGAAGGCCCGACGCCCATTCTTATTTTAGATATGTATTCTCTGCTTCTTTGTTTTGAGGAGAGACTTCCCGGGGGAAAAACACGAGTGAAGATTTGTGAGCGTTTCGATATATTATGTATGGTATAATGTGTTCAACGGAATAATGTTACAAAGCTAAAATGATTATATAGACTTTTCCTACTGCGACGTGTTGTTGTTGTCGTCGTTTCTTTTACTTCTTGCTCTTCTTCGGCAACAACACGGAGTGAATGTTCGGCAAGACACCGCCGGAAGCAATCGTGACGGTACCCAACAACTTGGACAATTCCTCGTCGTTTCGGATGGCCAATTGGATGTGTCTCGGTACGATTCTGCTCTTCTTGTTGTCTCTGGAAGCGTTGCCGGCGAGTTCGAGAACTTCAGCCGCTAAGTATTCCAAAACCGCGGCCAAGTAGACCGGGGCGCCGGCACCAACGCGCGTCGCAAACTTCCCATTCTTTAAATATCTGGCAATACGACCAACCGGGAACTGGAGACCCGCTTTGGCGGATCGAGAAACGGCCTTCTTGCCGGATTTACCTTTACCACGTCCAGACATTGTGTGTTGAGAGAGTGTTTCTGT
>Ga0255769_10002773_pt1 | contig 18412 bp, 14 predicted proteins | sample 041ome_9_FD_179637 | JGI IMG/M metagenome (GOLD analysis project Ga0255769, IMG submission 179637) | Coastal salt marsh microbial communities from the Groves Creek Marsh, Skidaway Island, Georgia - 041413US metaG (version 2) | ecosystem: Environmental > Aquatic > Marine > Intertidal zone > Salt... | reverse complement strand
ACGGTCACCGACAACGCCGCGCCAGCTGCCGGACGCCTCGAAAAGGTTGAAAAGACAGTCAAGGACATGTGCGGAATCCACGCTGTGTTGCGCTATTTGTACTTGGGTTACATTAATGGTAACGATAATACCAACTGGGATAGAGCTGCTGCGGTGTACTACGGCCAAACTTTTGCTGGCTCACTTTCTCACCGCGCCAACTATTTGGGCAGCCAATTTGGCACGATGTCAGGCTCCGGCAACTCTGTTACGAATGTGAAGATCACCGACGCTTTCAGAGCAGGTAAACAATCTTCGTCCACTTCGGTGAAAGCTGAAAAGTACGAGGTGATTGAGCACCAAATGCGCATCGTATACGCGCAAGGTATCATCAAGTACGCGCTTCAAATGGATCACGCCGTTGCCGAAAAAACTGCGACGGCGTACATGGAAGCGCAAGCGGAAGGTCAAGCATTTGCTCGTATTCTTGCACCTTGGGTGAATGGATACTCGGCGAACAATGCGACGGCGTTAGAATCTATGTTCGATACGTCGAAAGTTCCGCGAGGGACCGCGCATTACAACTACTGCGCGGCCAAAGCGATTTTGCAATCGGACATCAACGGCGGCATTTCTGACGAGGAAATTGGATCTTACGACCACATGGATGAGGTCGTCTGCCCGACTATCGATGCGCATTTGGCCAACGTGGCTAGAACTGGCACTGCTAATTACCCCCCATCATCCATTGTCGGTCCTGACTTGTCCGTATCGCAGGCTGTTTCGCAAGTGAAAAAGTTGCTCGGGGACTCTACCGACTACGCGACCATCAAGGAAACGTACACTGAGTTGGGATTACGCGCGTTGGCTGATACCGATCGCACGGGAGAGCCGGTTTGGAACGCTTTTAAGTCCCATTTTGGTTCCGCGACGTGGATTTCTGACTTTGTAGACCAAATCTGCGATGGCACGACTTTATCTTCGCACGCGGGCGCAAGAGCTGAACTGCTCGAGAAGACGGTCATGGACGCGTTGCAAGTTCAAGCAATCATCAGTGATCTCTATCAAGGTTACTCGAACACCGACCAGGATAAATGGGATCAAGGTGCGGCGAAGTTCCACGGCGCCGGCGACAGTTACGACTCCACCGTCTTTGCTCGCGGCGATAAAAGAGGAGCCAACTACGGCACCATGAATGGCGATGTGGCCAAGGCGAACAAGAACATCGCGACTGCTTTGGCCTCGGGTAAATCTGAAGCCAACTACAACACCGTGTTGAAAAACATCAAAGTGATTTACGCGCAAGCTACAATTCGATACGCGTGGCTCATCGATCGCGATGTCGTTGAAGGCACCGATTATCGCGAGCACCAGGCGGAAGGTTTGGCGTTTTTCAACGTCATCGCGCCGTGGGTCAAAGCCCAAAACAGTGCTGGCTACGAGACCGTATCTCAAATCTTCGACACGACGAAGAGACCGTTCTCCGTCATTGGTCACTCGTATTGTCTCGTTGAGCAAATCGTTGTGAATGCCTTATCCTTGTCCTCTGCGGACATGGGCGCCTTGGAAGATGCCAGTTCTTTGGCTTCGTGTTCAAACGTGGCAACTTCGAAGGTCATCTCGGAAGGCGACACCACGCTTTTCACGGCAACGACCGACATTGGCGCTTCTTTAGAGACCTCTAATCTCGTTTCTGACGTCAAAGCTATCATCGATGTCACCTCGCCGAATTTTGCCGCTATCAAGGCGAAATACAGATCGAACGGTTTGCGCGGCATGGCGGACGCGGACAGATCTGGCGAGCCGGCGTATAATCTCTTTTACGCGTATTACGCCTCAAAGACGTGGATTTCAGATTTTCTTTATCGCGCAACGGACGGCACGGCGACGTCTAACTCGGAACCAGCACGATTGGAGGCTGTTGAGAAATCTATGTGGGATGCGACCATGGTGAACGCGATTGCGTCCGACCTCTATCGAGGCATCACGGATAAGAACGCGTGGGACGCCGCGGCGGCGAAATATTTTGGGAAATCATCAACGCGATCGACGACTATTTACGGGCGCGCAAACAAGCGGGCGGCGGATTTTGGTACCTTGGGTTCGGATGGAGTTACGGCCAAGGTGAACGCCGCGATTTCCGCCGCGTTCAAATCTGGACCGAGCCAAGTCAACCACGACATCATCTTGAAATCGATCAAGACTATCTACGCGCAGTGTGCCGTCAGATATGGTTTGATGTTAGACCAAGACGTCGCCAGTGGAGCAGATTACCGCGAGCACCAAGCAGAGGGTTGGGCATTCTGGAGAGTCCTCGCGCCGTGGGTATCTGAAGTCGATTCGAGCGGAGCGCAAGTGTTGGATTACATGTTCAACACGGCGACAACGCCAAACCACGCGAACCACTACTGCTTTGCGGTGAACGTGGTAAAGAATTTGAACATAGCTGCGGACGACATGGGTGTCCACGAAGGGGCACCTTCTCTCGATAGTTGCGTCGGTATCGAACCTACCATTATCGGGGCGACGCCGTCGTCTGGTTTTACCCACTTTGCGGCGAAGAGCATGTTTTTCGTGTACTTTGCGTCGACATTTTTGGTAGCTTCGTTGGCTTTGTGTGCGCTTTAATAAATCTCGAAAAAGGAAAGCACGAGGGAAAAGAAAAAACGAGAGTTTACTCAAGAGCGACTATGACTTCGCGATGAAGGCGTCGGCGAACGAAATGGAACGATAAAAACTTAGGAAAGACGGACAAAAAATCAATACAATACGCGAGTAAGTTAATCATGTGTAAAAGAGTTTCTCATTCTTTTATTCTTCACACCAAATATAAAAATAATAATAACGAACAGCTAAGAAACATACACCACCAACGACGAACAACCCAAGATCTTCTCGAATGCGCCGCTTCTTTTTATCTCTCTCTCTCTCTCTCTCTCTCTCTCTTTTAATCTCTCTCTCTCTTTCAATCTCTATCTTTCTCGCGCTCACATCTTTTCTTGTTTACGGCCAAATCGGCAACCCTTTTCTATTGACGGAAAAATTATCGCCGTACGCCTTCGGTTGCGTCCCGATCTTCCCCGCGCCCGGAATGATCGAGCTACCTCTTTGCGTGAAATGCTCCGTCTCTTTCTTCTCCATAATCTCCAACGACCACCCTCTCTTTTGACAGAACGTCTCCATCGCCTCTCTCGTCTTAAACTCCAACGTTTTGGGTATTTTACCTTCGGAACCGAACGAAATGTACCCTTGCAAAGGGTTCTCCCAGTGATTAACCTCTCCGCTTTGCGTGGCGTCTCTCAACCTCCACGGGTTGGACATGTACGACGCGCCTTGCGACGAGGATATTTTCGACGGTCTAAACCCAATTACTTTCTTAAAGTGCTCTCCTTCTCGCAACGCGTTGTTGTTGTTGTTGTTGTTGTTGTTGTTGTTCTTTGAACGAGACGTTGAAAACGTTCGTTTTCCCTCGCTTTCGTTCCCAAACATCGTCGATAATGATTTCATCGCGGGGGCACCCCCTGCGACCGAAAAAGAAGAAGATAAAGAAGAAGAAGAAGAAGAGGTGGAACACGAGGAAAACAACGAAGACGCGCTTCTCGCGCAGCGCGTCGTTTTCTGGAGAAACTTGGTCATGTTTTTGAAACAAAAAATAGCAGCGCGTGAAAAGACTGGAGAGAGAGAGAAGAAGAAGAAGAAGAAGAAGAAGAAGAAGAAGAAGAAGGGAGGAAGAGTAGATCGAAAGAATTTATTTAAGAGCGGCAAAAAAGTCGGAAAAGAGACGAAAAGTTAACTCTCGTCGTCGATGAAGACTTTACGTAGAGGGAAGAGATCCTCGAGACTTCTCTCCTCCTCCTCCAAAAAAAAAAAAGAAAGAAAACAAAAAGAAAGAAGAGATGCCGAGAACACCGATGGGAGGCGTCGGGACGCACCTCGGCGGCGGCTTAGGAGGAGGTGTTGGAGGAGGAGGCAGCGGTGGAAGAAGCGGATTGGTCAGACTGTTGACGTCTCCGCTGTGCATCGCGGCGGTGATGAGCGTCACGTTTTTCGTGTACGTTTTCAACTCGTCCTCCACTCCTTCTTCGTCGTCGTCGTCTTCTATCCATCGCGACGCTCATCATCATCATCATCAACAACGCGGTAATTATTTGCAGCAAAACAGACGGTTTGGAGGCGCAGGGGCGTCCGATCGCGACGACGCGCATTCTTTTGGCAGTTATCGTCATCATCACGACGGTGAAAACGACGACCACGACGAGGATGAAGACGTATTAGTAGATGTAGAACACGAAGGAAAACGCAATCAAATTTTAGGAGGAGAAAGAGAAGAAAGGAGTGCGCATACAAAAAAGAAAGGATCGTCGACGACGTTGCCGAAGTCCTCGGTGTCCTACCCAAAGGCGAGGAAGGATAGCGCGAGTTTGATCTTGCAAAGTTGCAACGGAGGGAACAACAATAGCGAAGATGAAGAACAACCGAAAGTGTTCCTGGTCACCGGTACGGCTGGGTTCGTCGGCTACCACGTCGCGACGAAACTGAAAGAGAGAGGCGACTATGTCGTCGGTTTGGACGTGGTGAACGATTATTATCCGCAAGGATTGAAACGCGCAAGATTAAAAGAGCTCAAGAGATTAGGCGTGCACACGGTTGAAGCAGATTTGAACGATCAAGAGACGCTCGCGGAGATGTTTTCTCTGTGCACGTTTACCCACGTGCTGCACCTGGCGGCGCAAGCGGGCGTTCGATACGCGGCGAAGAATCCGCATGCGTACGTCCACTCCAACGTGGCCGGTTTCGTGTCACTCATGGAAGTCGTCGTGAGACAGCGACCGTTTATTCCGAGAGTTATTTTCGCCTCCTCGAGTTCCGTGTACGGGTTGAATACAAAGGTACCGTTTAGCGAAACGGATATGACTGATTCTCCAGCGAGCTTATACGCCGCGACGAAGAAATCGGACGAGTTACTCGCGCACACGTATAACGCCATACACGGCGTCGCAATTACAGCGTTGAGATTTTTCACCGTCTATGGTCCTTTAGGGAGACCGGACATGGCGTACTTTTCGTTTGCGAACAACATCGTGAAAGGGAAACCGATCAAAATCTTCACCGGCCCGGGCGGCTCGGAGTTAGCGAGAGATTTCACGTACATCGACGACGTCGCCAAAGGTGTCATCGCGAGTTGTGATACGAGCGAGCCGAGCAACACGCCGAGCGATAAAACAGCCGGTAAGAAGAAACCGAAATTTAGAGTGTACAACTTGGGGAACACGCACCCGGTGACGGTGTCGGATTTCGTGAGCACGTTAGAGAAGCATCTCGGGAAAGAAGCTATTCGGGAATACGTTCCGATGCCAAAGACTGGCGACGTTCCGTTCACGCACGCGGACGTTTCGGCGGCGAGACGCGATTTAGGCTATGAGCCGAGCGTGAGTTTGGACGAAGGTTTGAAGAAGTTTGTGGAATGGTACACGTCCTACTACGTGGACGGTAAACACTCCGAGGATCAAAACTACGTCCCGAATTGATGATGAGAATGAGAATACACCATATACACGCTATGAAGATGACTAAAGAATAGAATTTTTAATACAATGAGTGTATGATAATGAAGTTTGACGCTGTTGTTCTTTTATATCAGCACAGGCCTTTTTTTTGTTCTTTCGCTTCGTATGTTGTTCTTCTATGTATGGCGCTAATGTTGTTGTTGTTGATTTACAAACTAAATTTTGCTGAATTGAATGATTACTATAATGATGAATGACTGTGACGCAAAAGAGCTTCTTCAACGTCACCTGCTACTGAATCTCTTTCTTCTTCTTCTTCTTCCTCTTCTTCCTCTTCTTCTGATTCTTCCTCGTCGCTGTCGTTAACTTTTTCTTCCTCCTCGTCTCGCTCAACCGCGAGCTCGGCGCGGGAAACCGCCTCGAGCCAATCAATCGTCCATCGCGAGTTTTTAAACCTCCCCTGGAAGGTTTCACCACCAAACACGACGAAGAGTACCCAAAACACGTGCAAGAAAACGCCGAGCGCCATTCCAATCCATAATCCCACCAGAGACATTTTTCGTTTGAACGCTAAGAACACGCCGACAGGAAGCGCTAAAATCCAATACGAAACGAACAAAGCCGGCATCGTCGTTGATTGGTAGCCAGCGCCAGTCACGACACCAGTCAAGCCAACTTGCACGCCATCCAAAAGCATGAACAGAGAGACTAAATTCGTCAAAGGCTTGACGTAATCGTCCAAGATTATACGCGCAGAAGGATCGTGGTCGTTCGAGTACAGAAGATTCATGCACTCGAAACCAAACGTGTAATACAGCGCGGAGATCAAAAGCGTTCCTAAAAACGCCGACACGAGCGAAGCCTTGGCGTACGTTCTCGCCTCTTTCGTTTTTTTCGCTCCTAACGCGTTTCCCACGCAACTCGATGCGCCGCGTTGGACGCACCCGGCAATGTTATAGACCACGATCATCGAATTCGTTTGAATCGTTTGCGCCGCCAAAGCGTCCTTCGCGTTTGGAAGTTGACCTGTCAAAAGATTCATGAGATCCCACGCCCACCATTCGAATATGGATAAAACTAAATTCGGAACCGCAATCTTGAAAAACGTCGTCCATTTCGAAAAAGCAGCTTTCCCAAAATGCGCGATTGCGCTGTTACTGTTACTGCGACTATTACTACGACAAACGAAACATTTCTTCACGTCCTCGTCCAAGACAAACGTCGAGAGACAATAACATGATGCTTTAAACACGTCGACTAAAGTCAGCGCTAACGGAGCGCCGACGAAACCAAATTTCATTTTCGCGATGCACACGTACGTCAACAGCATCGTCATCGGAGAGCTCACCGCGCTAATCTTTGCCACCGTGTTAGATTTCTTGCACGCCAACAACGTCTTCAAACACGCGCACGAGAAACACTGCGCTAACAATCCTGGCGCGTACGTCATCGCGTATACTTCAACCAACTTTGCCACGTCCTTTGGAAACTTCATGAAACACAAAATCTCCTCCGCGAAAGACCACACCAGCATCGCCGGCATCCAACACGTGCACACCAATATCGCCACCGCTCTCCAAAGCAACTCCCCGACTCTTTTCCGTTTCTTCATCCCGAAAGATTGACTCGAAAGCGTATCGAGCGCGCCTCCAACGCCCCACAAAAAACAATGTCCCGTGACGGAACACAAACTCGTTCCTAATCCGTACGCGGCTACGCACGTCGTATTTTCGTGATGCGAAATCAAGCTCACCGCGAATAACGACGCCACGGCTGCGGAGACGTTTTGCAAACACGTCGGCCAACCGATGGAAAAAATATGTTTCGTAGCGGTAGGAAGCGAGAGTGCTTTCGCACCTAAAGATGATGATGAAGATGGTGGCGATGATGAATCTCGCGGTGCTTGTTCTTGTTCCCGTTGTTCTGTTTGTTGCGGTTGCTCTTCTTCTTCTTTAACTTCTTCTTCTTCTTTTCGTCGTCGTCGTCGTCGTCCACCGAAGTCCTCCGCCGTCACTCCAAACCCGAACAGCGACATGTTCTTTTTTTATTATTAACGACAGACCACCGAGCGGCCGAGAGTTTTCTTCTTCTTCTTCTTCTTGTATCGCGCTTTATGTGGTGGTAGATAGCATCGCGCGCATCTCGTTTTGTCGCGCGCGTGTTTTCTCTCTTTCGATGTGTCGCGCGAAAGCTGCCTTTGGAAAAGTAAAATAGTCGCAAAAAATCTCAAAAATCTCCATCAAACGAAAAGCATCATTCAGTCAGTCAGTCAGTAAAGTCGTTCGTGTGCGTGTGGAAGGAATCTTTCGTTATTCGTTCACCGTAAAAAAAAAAAAAGAACACTAATCTCTCTTCTTTCCCGCGCGCGCACATACGCATAAGTATACGAGAAGAGAGAGAGATGTCCTCCTCCTCCTCGTCGTCCTCCTCTGAGATGTACCCACCACCGTCGGAGGGACCATCGTCCTCTTTGTACGGAGGACGACGACGACAAAAACGATCGTTATCCTCGTCCTCGTCGTCGTCGTTATATAATAACAACAACAACAACAGAATGCACGTGCAACTTCTCCAACTGGGAGGCGTTCCGGAAGTTTTTCCTTCGTTTCTGTTTGGATTTTTGTCCGCGATGGCGTTGCGATTCGTGACGAAAACGCTCCACCGCGGGTACGACTTACCTCCGAAACAAATCAGCGTGACGGATAAGTTTGGGAAGAAGAAAACTATTCGAAGGTTGGAGGCGAACGACTACGAGAAAGGCTTCGTGGATCTGTTGAAACAATTAACCGTGGCGCCGAAGATGAGCAAGAAGAAATTCGTGAAACGTTGGCACCAGATGCGAGAAGGACCGGAGTTTACGTACGTGCTGGAAAACGAAGAAAAAACAAAGATTATCGCGACGGCGACGTTAGTGGTGGAACGAAAATTTGGACGAAATTTAGGTCTCTCTGGACACGTGGAAGACGTCGTCGTGGACGAAAAGAACAGAGACTCTGGGTTAGGGAAGGTTATGATTGACGCGATGTCAATCATATCGAGGAACCACGTGAAGTGTTACAAAACCATCTTGGACTGCTCCGCGGAAAACGTTCAATTTTACGAAAAGTGCGGATTTGGCGCGAAGGAGATACAGATGGCGAAGTATTACACGAGCGACAGAGGGTATGGAAATTCGTCGTACACGTACGAAAACGATAACAAAAAGAACGACAACAAAAAGTCGTCGGGCGAGAAGAAAAACGGCATCGTAAAGTTGAACAACGGCGAGAAGAACGGGAGCTCGTCTTCAACGAGCGAGAAGAAGAAAAGCGCGAAAAGACGAGTCACGTACGCGGCTGGGACCGACGAAGGGTTCGTTGGAAGTCCAGTGAAAGCATTGAACCAAACCGTGTATTACTCGGACGAAGAGTAAATTCGAATATTCTCCTCTTTGTCTTTTGAACATTTTATGAAAGAAACTTTCCGCTTTGTGAACATATTTTGGAACTGCTAATACAAACAAATTACTACTACGACTATTACTACTACTTTTTACAGCTTACCTTGAAACTTCTTTCGCATCTCTTCCAACTCTCGCTTCTCGAGCTGCTTCGCGCGCGCCAACTCTTTTTCTATTTCTTTCCTCTTTTCTTCTTTAGCCTCTTCGTCTTCCTCGTCGGCGATTTCAGTCAGCAGCGCTCGGAACGCTTCCTTGGCCAAATCGAACTCGCCTTCGTCGAGAAAGATGCGCCCTTTCAGCATTTCAGCCTTGAAAGATCTCCGATCTTCCGGGATTTTCTCCAAGTTTTTCTTCGCGGCGGTGTAATCTCTTAATTTTTTCGCCGTTACTGCTGCGTTTAAGAGAACAGTGTTTCTTAAAGAGACGATCCGAGTTTCGTTCTTTTCTTCTTCTTCTTCTTCTCCTTCGAGCAACGCTCGAGAGGCGAGTTGATTCAATTTTTGCGCCACGCTTTCGTACTTTTCCAACGCCTCGATGAGCATACCGTTTTTAAACAGCGCATTTGCATCCATCTTCAAATCCTCGCCGTCTTTGATGCAAACGGCGACGGCGTCGCTGTACCAATTGACAATCTCATCGAAGCCCGTCAAAGTGCACTCAAACGTAACTTGCGCGAGTCGAAAACCGTTCCCCTCGGCTTCATCGTTCTCAACGTCTCGAGATACTAATTCAGATAACGAATCTTTCAATATGTGCGAGTCTAAGTACGCGTGCATCCTTTCTTTTCGTTGTTTGCGCGCAAACGCCGTCCTTTCTTCTTCTCGCACGTCTACAGTCACGCGAATGGTTTCGCCCACGCACGCTGTTCGGAGCGCGGTTTCTAAAGCGCGTGGCATTTCTCCCGACGCTAATCGAAAAGAAAAGTTTTCGCCAATTTGCTGCTCATCATTTCCATTTTCGTCGCTTCCCACTATTCTTGTAGTCCCTGATGTGGTTTCTGCGCTCGCGGAGAGATTGGCGATGTACACTTTCGTATCTTGCACCGGAGAATCGCTCGGAAAGCTCTTGGACGGATCGCTCTTTTGCAAAACCGTTTTAATGACTTTTCCGTCTCCAAAACAGTCTCTCGCGCTCACCCAATCGACCAAATGGACTTCAATCGCGACGTAGTCTTCGAAATCGTAAGAGCTTTTGTTATTTTTACGTATGGCATCGATAACCTTTCCTATCTCGTGGTGCCCTCGCGGGAGCGCGAAATCGAGGAACCGTTCTTTCGGAACGAACGCGACCGACGTCTCTTTCTTTCGCATCGTTCGCACCAAAGCCATCATGAACCTTTCGTAGGAATCTTTCTTGCTTTCGTGTCTTTTCAAAACGAACGTGTGGTCGTTATTTTTAGCATTCATGTCGTTTATCCTCAGAGAAACTTCTGAAAAATCAGAAGGCGTCTCCCAACTTTCACCCGGCGCCACGACCGTCTTCAAAACGGCACATCTCGATCGTCCTTCGTCTTCTACTTCTATTCCCACCGTTTCTACTTTTCCATTTTTTGTATCGTCGTCGGTTGCATTTTTCTCGTACGTGGACAGCTCGTAAATCTCGATGATCTCGAATGCTTCGACTAAACGCGCTTCGCACAGCAACTTTGCGTTCGCGTCGACGCGCTTAAAAATCTCTCGAAACGTATCGCATTTTGTATTCATCGACGGATGTTTAAACGCCGCGTGCGCTTTCATCTCGATTCTGAGCACATCGCCGCTAACGTGTCTCTTCTCCTCTGAGGTAGTACCCATCCTCCTCGAACGTCTCTCCGCCTCTGCTGCGAGCGCCAAACTCGCTCCTCTCAACTGAAACCCGTCGCTCGTTCGATTCGGATTGGCGTCTACGCGAGCGAGGAGTAACTTCTTACCAATTCCATCGCTTCTGTCTTTCTCGGTCGTCGATAAGTTATCAAATAACAATTCTGTGTCTTCTTTTTCCTTTGTCGTCCAGATCTTTGCTCGGTACGCGACAATTTTTTCTCTGTTTCTTCTTCTTCCTCCTCTTTCGTCGTCGTTCGTTCCGTCGTCAGCGGAAGAGAGAGCGAGAGGAAGGAAAACGCATTCCTCTTCTTCTTCTTCTTCTTCTTCGTCTCCTTTTTCTCGCCGGCTTCGGCGCACTCTCACGTCTCCGCTTCGCCTGTGCATTTCGAGCTCGCAGAGTAGTTTCGTCTCTCTGCTCTCCGCGTTATTCTTCAGTCCACCGCCGCTTTTATTACCATCACCACCGAGGAGCAGCGCTTCGTCGTTCGTCACGAACGGTTTCACTTGCGCCAGCGGTAGAATGTCGTTACGCCCGTCGCGGTCGAAAAAACGTTTCCTTCTTCCGACGGAAGCGCACTGCTCGAGAAACGCTCGCATGATGATGATGATGATGTGCGCGCGCGCAGGAAAAGAGGAGAAGGAGGAGAAGATGAATTCGTCGTCGTCGTCGTCGTCGTCGTCGACGACGTGACAATAATATTTGACTTTTTCTCGCGCGCAAATAAAAAAGTGAAGAAGAGAAGAAGAAGAAGAGAGCTTTCGAACTGCTGCTGCTGCGTGCAAATCTATATGCGCTTTAATAATAAGAGTTTAAAACGATCGTCCACGCCGAGGTTTTCTACATTCTATCGACTACTCGAGACTCTCTTCTTCTTCTTCTTCTTCTTCTTCTTCGTCTTCTTCGTCGAATCCTAAAAGACTCCAGTCCAACATCCGAAGCGTCTGCTGCGCAACCGCGCCGGGATGGTTGCGGTCCTCTGTTTCTTCGGTTTCATCATCCGTCCCGACGCTGCGATCGCTTTTACTCGGTCGGACGAAACTAATGAGAATATCCGTATCGTATTTCTTTTCTAATCTGTGCGCGTACATGGATATCGTGACTGAACGAGTGGAGTCGTTGCCGTCTTCGTCCTTCGACGGGACGAGACAGTTTCTTTCCTCGGCGAAGGAGATCCACTCGCACTTATTTTTCACGTAATCGTCCTCTTCTTCTTCTTCTTCTTCTTCTTCTTCGTTATCGTCGTCGTCGTTGTCGTTCGTGTTATCTTTTTTTGATTGTTTTTCTACTCCTTCCTCTTCTTCCTCTGCTTCGTCTTTCGGTAACGTCAGCGATAAGTCCTTCATTTTCTTCGTCACCTCTTCCTTACTGTTTCCCGCCGCGCCGCGCACGTAAAACGCCCGGCCGTCTACGAATACCGCGCGTAGCTTCTCTTCTTTTCCAGACGACGAGAGTTCATACCTCCAATCCTTCGTAGCGACAACACTTTCACTCGAACTCGAACTCGAACTCGTCGCGTCCATCAACTCTTTCAAGTCTTCTAAATAAAACTTTGCCAAGTTGTCCTCTTCTCTCGTCTCCTCGGAGTTCACTCCAGTCACGTCGTCGCCCACGCGTTCGACAATCTCCACGCATATCATCGCCGGTGACTCCGAGTCGAAATCGCTAAACATCTCTTGGTTATCCGGCACCGGTCGATAATCGGACACGTCCAGCCATTCCAGAGGTATCAGCGCGCTCATGCAGTCGCCAAATAAAGGCAACTGTTTGTATTCTTTCGTTTGTTGTTGTTGTCGGTGTGGTGCGGTCGCTTTTGTCGTCGGGGGAGCAGCAGCAGAAGCAGAAGCAGAAGCAGCGGAAGCAGAAGCCGTCGGTGAGACCATCGCGGACTTTCTTTCTTTACGCGTAAACCAAACGCACTCTTTTTGTGATGCCGTGGACGCCGCGCTCTCCGCTACTGCTACTGCCACTGATGATGAATGAACAACGGTATTTTGTTCGACGCGTTCGGGTTTCTTCGTTTTGATATTTAGGGTTTGAGAGGAGACCCTAAACTCTAAAAACGAGAAAGGCAAGAAGTTAGCTTCGCCCTAAAACTCCTCACATAACACACGAAAAGAAAAGAAAAACGATGCCGAAGAAACGTCGAGCTAACGGGAGAAACAAACCCTCCGGGGCCAGAGGACACGTAAGTTACATCGAACGAATAGTTTTTCACGCGTAATCGATCGCGTCGACCGTTTTTATCGGTCGCGTGGTGATGTTTATTCGCGCAATCTTTGCCCGATTTCCCGTCGCGCCTTTCAAACCCGGAAAAAATGAGAAAAAAAACGGGTTTTGGGGAAATCGCGCGCACCCTCGCGAAGGGCGATGCGACGTTTGATACCCATTTGTTGCGAACGAAACTAACTCTATTGATATTTTTTCATTCACTTATCCACAGGTCAAGAGAGTATTTTGCGAATCTAGCGGTGCGTTGGTGCCAAAAGACAAGGCCGTGAAGAGGTTCATCGTCAAAAATATGGTTGAATCTGCAGCCATTCGCGATCTCCAAGAAGCGTGCGCGTACGAGACGTATACTTTACCGAAGATGTACAGAAAGGTGCACTACTCCATCTCTGCTGCGATTCACAGCAAAGTTGTGAGAGTGCGATCCAGAGAGGCGAGAAGAATCAGAGAACCGCCTCGTAGAGCACCGAGAAAACAAGAGAAGTAAATGGCTCTCTTTCTTGTTGGGTGACTGTTGCGTTCTTATGAGATGTAACAACCAACAAAATGCGGGGGGGTATTGTCATCTATTGTAATGTTTAGCTGGAGAGAATAAGAGACTTAGAAGAAGATGCGGAATATACTCGTGAAGTTTAGTAGCTTGTTTTAATATACGCATGTAGTTTACTATAATATAATTCTTGACATCTATCGCGGTGCAAACGGAGCAAGTTGGTTTTTAATACTCGGCGTCAACGATGTTCGGCGATCTCAGAGGTACCATAGCATCTACAGTGGGTTCCGCTAAGAGCGTTTCTGGCGCCACGTACTTCGGGACTCCGCCTCCAAAATCTCTGCTCACGCCGCCGTGGATAAAGTCAGCGCCAAATATGGACCACGTGCCGATAGTTATGACCGAAATAACCGCTATTAAAGGCGCAAACGACACCGTGGACGTTACGGCGAGCTTTAGAAGTTCGCCCGCGCGCGTCGGAAATCCCTCCAAACCTTCGCTATTTAACAGTCTCGATTTTTTCAGCTGGTCGTCTTCTTCTTTGTTTGCCCCGCCGCTTCTCTCGCCGTCCCGCTGCTGCGCGAACCTCGGAGGAGGCTTCGGCGCCGCGTCCGACGAGGCAAACGGAGATTTCACCGCTTTCGCCACGTTTGCAAACGGATTGTTACTGCTCGATCCTACTCCTTCGTCGTCGTCGCTTTTTATGTCCGAAGCATCTTTGATGCCTCTTTTTTTCAACTCTTCAGCAAACGACATCGAAACATCACCTGAAGAAGAAGAAGAAGAAGAAGAAGAAGACGCGTCGTTTTCACTCGTCTCGTTGCCATCACCTCCTCTTGCCTCTTCATCATCACCGCTCGATGATGATGATGATGATCGTACGACTACGAGCATGGATTTTCTACCGCTCATTCTTCTGCTGCTACATCTGTTCGTGTTGTTGATGCTTTGATATCGTTCTGTTGTTGATGAGGATGATGACGACAAAAGATACGAATTTTTCTTCTTCGAGTGACTTTGTCGACAACAAAGCGCGACGCGTCTGGAAGAAGAAGAAGAAGAAGAAGAAGAAGAAGAAGAAGAAGGGCCGCTCAAGGCGGCGGGCCGCCGAGTGCAGCAAACGAGGTTAGCTCGTTGCGCGACAAACATCATTTTGTTCTCGTGTTCTTATATCGTTGTTATTGTTCTTTTATGTCTTGTGTGCACTAAAATTCTAAGGAGGCAATTCGACGACAATTTTTCCTTTTTTCGAAGCGTCTCCGAGCGCCTTAAAAGCTCTCTCGACGCTCTCCAAGCCGACGAAGGATTCACCTCCTTCTTCGTCCCCGGCGTAAACTTTCACGGAGAGTAAACCCTTGTCGACGAGATACTCGATCAAATTCGTGGCATCGCGATCGTTCGTGTTGGCGTAACCCCATTCGTATCCCATGTCGTATTGAAGTCGAGCGAAAGTTTTCTCCCGCAAGAGCTCTACAGACGCTTGCGCGGCGCCGCGAAGGACGCCGGATTCGCCTATGAGTTGCGCCATGTCACCGTGTAAGGTGATGTACGTCCCCGTGCCTTTTTTCAGCGCTTTTGTGGCCTGGAACTTCGTTTTCGAGGTGCCGACGGTATCGATGGCGACATCGAATGAAGGTTCGGCTTCGTCGACAAAGCGCGAATTCTTCGCCGTGAAGTTCTGGCCTGCCTCGTTGTTTGATTTGCTACTACTACTGCTATCGCTACTATCACTGTTACTAGTTCCACTACTACTACTAATAATAATATTACTGTCTTTTTTCTTCTTGTTTTCGTATCCAATCACTCTCTCGACGCCAACGTCTTCCTTTAACATCTGCTCGCTCGCTTTCCCGGCGGTCGCAACCACCGTCGTCGCGAAACCGCTTCTCAAAGCTATCCTCGCCACGCACTCTCCGACCGCACTCCCACCGCCAAACACCAAAATCCTCTTCGGATCTTTCCTATCCACGCACCCAGTCGTTCTCAAGCACGCGTACGCCGTGTACGCCGCAAAAGGTATCGCGCACGCTTCTTTGTGCGTCAACCTTTTCGGTTTTTTCATCAACTGTCTCCGGTCGACGAGGACGTACTCCGCCATCGTCCCGTTCTTAAAATCCGCCGCGGATATCGCTCCAAACACCTCGTCTCCGATTTCAAACTTTCCTCTTCTTCTTCGTTCCCCGCTGCCGTCGCTGCTGTTGTCGTTGTCGTGTTTCCCTCCAAGTTTAACGATTTCGCCGCTAAAGTCTTTCCCCAATCGAATACCTTTGCTTTTCGAGGAAGAAGAAGAGAGCAACGGAGAGAGAAACTTGTCCAAATACCCGCGCGAAACTTCCACGTCCAGAGGGTTCACCGAGAACGCTCGAACTTTCACCAAAACCTTATTCGGGTCGGAAATGTTTTCGTGCTCCAGACGATCGCTGGTAACGACCACGTGTTTGTTCAGAAGAACCCGCCGCTCATCTTCTTCTTTCGTGACGTATTCTTTCAGAACGACGTGCTTCCCGTAAAAGCGTCGGAGAAGTTGATGATGATGATGACGATGAGAAGGAGGACGAGGACAAGGACGACGAAGTGCAAAAACCGCCTCCGACGAAGAAACAGAAGCGTCGAGAAGGAAGGAGTGGTGGTGGTGGTGGTAGCACTGCCGAGCGGCGCGACGCATGCGTGCTTTAATTTATTGTCGCGCGCGCTCTTTTGTTCGTGTGTGTTGTGAGTTTTCCACTTTTTTTCTGACGACGAAAAAACGTTTGCGAGTGTGTGTGTGTTGCGTTTGGGTGTTTCTGTCTTGAAAACTATATACTCCTGTGTTAGCTTTAATTAAAATTTCTGCGCGTGTGCGTTACGGATGCGATGACAAAAGTCGATTTTTTACTCGGCTTGTTGTTGTTGTTCTTCCGCGGGCGCGGGCGCAGGAGCGCGTTCGTTCTTGACCAAGTTTTCGGCGCCTCTGATGATCTTCATGCTGACGATTTCGTCGTCGACTTTCATGTCTCTCAACAACTCTTGGTTATCGACGACGTAACCAAAGATGGAGTATCTTCCGTCCAAAATGTTCGTACCAGACGGCGTCAACTCGGATTCTCTCAGCAAGAAGAAGAATTGAGAGCTCGCGGAGTTGTTGTCGGCTTCTCTTCTGGCCATGGCTAAGGTGCCAAAGGCGTTGAACGGTAAGACTGGTTGTTCGCGATACATGCCGTTTTCCTCAAACGTGAAATCGTACTCCGGCGCTTTTTTCTTCATGAACGAACTTTCCGGCATAATTTCCAACGGGACGGTGCGTTCTTTACCCGTGGCTGGATCGATGTAGCCGTCCACGCCTTTTGGCGCGTTTTCTGGTTTCCCAGATTGGACGACGAAACCGTCGGATCTTTGGATTTTCATCCCGTCGTAAAATTTCTTCTGAATCAAATCCGTAAAGTTCCCAGCCGAGACGGGCGCATTGTACCCATCCAAGACGATCGTGAGTTTACCCCCCGGGTTCACCGCGTTGTCTTTAATTTTTACTTCCATTTCAACCGTAGCTCGCCCTTCCAATCTCGGCAACGTCGTGTCGTACGGCGCCGGCACTTGGTACGGAAACTCGTTCACCAACGCCTCCTCAATCTTCGTAACCAAACTCAAACATTTTTGCTGCGCGACGGGCACCTCTTGCTTATCTTTGTTAGCGACGATCGTTTGGAAATCTTGCAACTCCGTCGCTAAATCTTTCAAGTACTGTCTCACCTCGTCTTTCTTCGCCGGCGCCGTTTTGTCCACTATTTTGTTCGCGTCGTTCTTGACGATTTTCAAAGACTTGTTCACGCTATCCTCGACTCCAGAGAACTTCACCCCGGGGACTCTCAAATCGTCCGAAATCGATTCCAACGCTTTTTGCACCTGTCTAATTTCTTTGCAATCGATTGGGAGTGCGTTTCTCAACAACGCCCGCGCGTTCGTCACCGGGTTCGCCTGTAAACCAGCGAGTTCAGATATCGACGGATTACTACCGTAGCTCAGCTCGTACGCCTGCGCGACATCCACCAAAGCGCCTTGCGTCATCGTCAGCGACAAGCCCAACGCCGTCGTCGCGGAGACGATTTTCTTCGCCATCGTTTTCTTCTCGCTTTGGTGGTATTCCTCCTCGCTCTCGTTGTTGTTGTTGCTGATATTATTCGTCGCGTTGTTTTTGCCAGCAAAGCATTTCGTCGCTGGTGACGACGACGACGACGACGACGACGATGGTTTTCTTCTCATCGTCGTCGTCGTTCCTTTCTTACTTTTGCCGATTTCGGTAAAAGAAGAAGAAGAGGTGGTGGTGGCAGAACTCATCATCATTTCTCTCGATCGTTGATGATGTTGATTTGTTGTTGTTGTTGATTTGTTGTTGTTGTGCGCGCACTCGGGGGAAGTGAAGAAGGTATATCCAACACGCGAAGAATGAATAATCGTGGGGAAGAAGAGGTAAAATAAAAGAGAGCAGAGAGAGAAAAGACAGAAAGAGAGACAAAAAAAACTGCGAAAAACTCACAAAACACACACAGAGAGAGACACACAAAAAAAAAGGAACACACACACCACACACTAACACACAAAAGCGAAAAACGCGCCTAAAAAAAAATCGTCGTCAACAACATCCATCATCATCACCATCATCAATCATCATGCGCGGAGGCGGCGGTAGTGGCGGCGCGCGAACGAACGATACCGTTCCTGGAACGACGAGGTCTTCTTCTTCATCATCTTCTTCTTCTTTAAGCGAGAGTGATAATAAAAACGTGTTTGATTGCCTTCGCGCCATTGAAAAAACGTTTGGGAACAACGAACGTTTTACGATTGGTGATTTACACAGCGTCGTTCCGGAATTTCCCGGCGGCGTTCTCGGGTTACGGAGAACCGTGTTTGTGGCCGCGTCGAAGGTGGACGCGCTGGTGGAGACGACGACGACGACGACGACGACGACGACGACGGCAAAAAATGCAGCGG